>Ga0326758_100200_pt1 | contig 16873 bp, 13 predicted proteins | sample GCRJH_S_FD_207221 | JGI IMG/M metagenome (GOLD analysis project Ga0326758, IMG submission 207221) | Hot spring sediment microbial communities from Geyser Creek Basin, Yellowstone National Park, WY, United States - GCR.JH_S | ecosystem: Environmental > Aquatic > Thermal springs > Near-boiling... | reverse complement strand
GCCTGGTGGCGCTAAGGGGATTAGAGGTTATCAGAGGTGCACGGTTAGACGTGCAGAGGCGCTACGGCGATCCAACGGTGCTGTTAACATGGCAGCTTCTCAGCCCTGGGCCCTCTTTCATTTAAATATAAATACCACAATTTTTACCTCCCCTTTGGTGGTCCTCATTTGAATATGCCTGGAAGGAAACTTGTGGGCCTGGCGGCCCTCGCCCTGGCACTCCTTGTCGTCCTGTCCTTCGCGGCGTCGCCTACAGGCCGGGCTCCGTCCTATGCGGTCTTCCCGCCGGTTCACGGCAAGCACGTGGCTAAGGGCGCTTACATAGACCCATACCTCTACTACACATCGCCGCCCGCCCCGACTGGCATAGATGACTTCGGCCTCTACAACTACACCAGCGCAGGAGGCCCCGTCATACCCTACACGATAATGACGAACAAGGTCCTCGGCTACGCCAACGTGACCAGCCTGCTGGCATACTACCAACAGGCCAGGAGGTACGGGGTCAACCCCTACTCCGCGACCCTCCAGCTTAACGTCGTCCTCCAGGTCAACACCACCAGCGGCACCTACGCCTACTGGCTCCAGGACGTGCCGAGCTTCCAGACCAACAAGAACCAGGTGACGTTCATAGACAACATATGGAACCTGACGGGCAGCAAGTCCGTGCTCTCCTCCTCAGCGGTCTCCGGCAACGGAAAGGTGGCCTCAGCGGGCTCAGGCAACACCTTCTACTACGACGTCGGCCCCTCCTACACCTACAGATTCCCCTTCGCCTTCGTCCTTGTCATAAACGTGTCGTACACGTCTAACGCCGTCTACATATGGTTCGGCTACGAGATACTTCAGAGCGGCAGGCCCGCCAGCTCACCCCAGTACTATTACTACGACAAGGTGGAGATATCACAGCCCGGCATAGTGTCAGCCGCCATATACATAACCGGCAACAGCTACACGCCTGACAGCCTCTACTACGACGCTGAGCTCGTCTGGGGAGGGGGCGGCAACGGGGCCCCGACCCAGTTCGTGCACCTCAACTCAACGCTCGGCCTCTACTACGTGAACTCCACCGGGAGGCTGACGCCAATGCCCTCTCTCTACACCTTCGGCTCTGACACTGCTGAGAGCGCCTACAACGTCCACGACTCCCTTGTCAGCGGGGTGCCCAACGCCGACGCCGGGAACGAGTGGCTGGGCGTCCTGACCAACGACTTCAACGTGTACCTAATAAGCGGCTGAGCGCAAGGGCCCAGTTAGAACCCCCTCACATCAGCCCTTTTTCTGGCCCCGGCTGGGCCTCAACCTCAATGATGACCTTGTTAGCCGCGCCCCATTCGCAGACAGAGCCACGGTGAGTGCTGTGAGTTGAAGCGTCCGCAGCCTCTGCACTACGGGGGGAAGATCTTACTATATTAACCATGCGTCCTTAAAGGCTTCCGCAGGTCACCTCGCCGTCAACTATCGACGCCACAACCTTCAGCTCCTTGTCAAGGACTATCACGTCGCCTCTCATGTTAGCCCTCAGCTCCCCGACCCTCTCCCTCACGTGGGCCCCTATGGATATAGCTGGGTTCTGGGTCGCAGCCCCCACGGCATCAGATAGGTTGATTCCAACCCTATACAAGTTGGCCATACCTATTTCCAGCGTGGAGGCGCTTCCGGCCAGCGTGCCAGAGCCCCTAATCCATACAGCCCCGCCTTTCGAAACCACGTCGATGCCCCAGAACGAGTACTCGCCCTCGGGCAGCCCAGCGGCTGGCGTGGCGTCTGAAACTAGGACTAGCCTGCGAGGTCCAATAACCCTGTACGCTAGGAGCACTGCCTCAGGAGAGATGTGAATCAAGTCGCCTATGAGCTCGACGTAGGCGTCGCTGAGAAGCGCGGCGCCCACGGCCCCCGGCTCCCTGTGGTGGAAGGGCCTCATGGCGTCAAAGAGGTGCGTGAACTTGGTGGCCCCGGCCCTGAGGGCCTCCATGGCCTGAGAGAATGTGGCATCAGTGTGACCCAGCTGTACGGTGACCCCACTTGACGACAACAGCCTTACGGCGTCCATGGCTCCTGGCAGCTCAGGCGCTATAGTAACCTCCCTTATCACGTCCCCGCATGCGGCCAACAGCCCCCTGAGCTCCTCAAGCTTTGGAGTCCTAAGGTTTTCCGCGAGGTGGGCGCCGCGCCTTAGAGGGCTTATGTAAGGCCCCTCAAGGTGAATCCCCAGGGCCCTCGCCGTACCCCTTGACCTGGACTTCATGAAGCTGGCCAGGGCCCCGCAGGCCCTCTTTATGTCCTCAGGCGGAAGGCTCACGGTGGTCGGCACAAAGGACGTTACGCCCCTGCACGCGAGAAACCTGGCCATCCCCTCTAGGTCCCTTGAGGTCAGGCTCATAACGTCGTAGCCGCCGGCGCCATGTATATGTACGTCCACAAGGCCTGGGGACACCAGGCGGCCCCTTACATTAATGTCGTCAGGTCCCTGCTCCGTTGGCTCAGGGCCAACATCAATTATCACGCCGTCGACTATCCTCACAAAGCCATCAGGTATCACCTCGCGCGGAGCTATTACTACTGCGTGCCTCAGGGTTAAGCTGCCCATGGATGAGGCCTCCTTATGGTTTCCACGGGCTATAAATACCCTTTATAGTTTCCACGGGCTATAATATTTGGTGGAAGCTTGGGAGGAATATTTGCATTCGCCTGCAGGTCCCAGAGGGACGGCTCAGCGATATTTGAGGGGCTGAGGAGGTTAACCTACAGGGGCTATGATAGCGTCGGTGTTGCGTTTCTTGATGGTAAGATTGAAGTTAAGAAAGCTATGGGCTCCGCTGACAGGAGCCCTGGGCTCTTCTCGTTCACCTCACGCGTGGCCGTGGGCCACACAAGGTATGCCACCAGGGGATGGCCAACACTTGAGAACGCCCACCCGATACTTGACTGCACGGGCAGCGTGGCCGTAGTGATGGACGGGGTCATAGATAACTATGAGCAGCTCCGTTCCTCCTTGATCTCCAGGGGGCACAAGCTCGTCACCACCACTGACACAGAGGTCATATCCCACCTACTTGAGGAGGGCAAGGGGCCCAGAGATCTCCTGGCCACGCTTCGCGGCACGTTCTCGGCAGCCTATGTGAGGTCAGGTGACGAGAGGGTTTGGTTCATACAGGACGGCCAGCCCCTGGTGATAGGCAAGGGACAGGAGTGCCTATACCTGGCCAGCGACCTTCCCAGCCTCTACGGCTTCGCCGACGAGGCTGTAATAGTGCCTGAGGGCTCCTACGGCTACATCTCGGCCTCAGGTGAGTTCTCCATCTTCAGCGCGGAGGGAAGCCCATTACAGCAGCTCACCTCCAAGAGGGTTAAGTACGAGCCAGGATCCCTTGACAGGGCCGGCTACCCGCACTACATGCTTAAGGAGATCTATGAGATACCTGAGGCCCTCGAGAGGACCACGCACTCGCTGATGGATAAGTACCTAAGGCTCTCAGGCATGATACTTTACGGCGCCAGGAGAACCTTCATAATAGGCAACGGCACCAGCCTTCACGCAGGCATGGTGTCGGCCTACTACTTCTCGTCGCTCGGGGGCATGAGTATAGAGGTTGTCAGCGCCGCGGAGTTCCCCTACTACGCCCTTGACAACGTCGGCACGGGCACGGTTGTGCTGGCCGTCAGCCAGAGCGGCGAGACCAGCGACGTCATAAGGAGCATTAAGATGGCTAAGCAGAGGGGGGCCGTAATAGTTGGAGTTACTAACGTTTTGGGCTCAAGGCTTGCGCTAGAGTCCAACGTCTACCTTCCAATAGGCGCCGGACCGGAGCTCGCGGTGCCGGCCACCAAGACATTCACGTCAACACTAGCAGCCCTTATGCTTCTGGCAGCACATGTCGGTCTCACCGCAGGCAAGATTTCTCAGGCAGAGCTTAACGAGCTTTACGACGACATAAGGTCCTTCTCCAAGTCCCTCGCCGAGAGCCTGCCAACGGTGGACGCGGCCGCATCAAAAATAGCAGGGGAGCTCAGGGACTCCAGGGACGCCTATGTTGTGAGCAGCGGCATAACTTACCCTGTGGCCCTGGAGGGGGCGCTTAAGCTCAAGGAGGCAGCCATGCTTCACGCCGAAGGGGTTCAGCTTGGTGAGCTCAGGCATGGCCCTATGGTACTGGCAAGGGACAACTACCCAATAATAGTAATTAAGCCCGTGGAGGAGGCGGCTGAGGAGCTCTACTTAAGGGTCATGTCAGAGCTGAGGGCCAGAGGAGCCAAGGTAATAGAAGTCTCGGACTCACCGCAGGCGTCACTGCAAGCTACCCGCGCAACTAGGCCAGAGCTTTACCCAATAGCCGCAGTCGTGCCGCTTCAGCTCCTCGCGTACAGGGTGGGCTTTGAGAGGGGACTGCCGATAGACTTGCCGCCCGGCTTAGCCAAGGCCATAACCACGTGAACAGCCAGCTGTACACATCTTATTGTCAATCTATGGCCGGGTGCAGGTTCCCGTCGCCTATGTGGCCGCCTAGCGACGACGTTATGCCGTACTTTGAGTCAAGCGACCTCAGGGCCCTTATTGCATCAGGCACCCTGGAGGGCGGCACCACTATGTCCTCGATGAAGAGCTGGAAGGCGCGTTCAATGGCTTTCCGCGCGCCATGGTCATTAGGGCGTTTTAACTACGCCTTTGTCCTGCCAAAGCTACGGCATATATAATATAAATATATACGTGCGTGTATACATGTCAGGCTTTTTAGCTCAAGTCTGTTGTTCAGAGGTGTGACTAAGATGGGTTCAAGGTCTTTGAGCTCGGCGACCTTAGCGGCCATAGTTATAGTTATAGTGGTTGTCGCTGCTGTCGGGGGTTACTTGGCATTCGTGTCGACGAGACGCCACGTGACTACGACCACGCCTACCGTGACCACACCTATCACAACCACGTCATCTAGCACAACGACAACCTCGATCACTACCATAAACTTCTACACGTGGTGGGCCACAGAGGGGAAGATAGCGTTGAATCACGTCATCAACGCCTTCGAGGCGGCCTACCCGCAGTACGTGATAAGCCCCGAGATCATACCTGGTGCTGGAGGCACCAACGCTAAGTTCGTCGTGCTCGGCATGATGGCCGCTGGTAAGCCGCCTGCAGCCTTTCAGACTGACACGGGCCCCATGATAGTCTCCTACGTGCTAGCCGCCCCCTACGGGGCCAGGAGCTTCGTTAACTTCACGCCAATAATGATGAGCATGCACGGCCTCTGGGACAACGTGATACCTGCGCTCGTTGAGGCCAGCGCCTACAACGGGACCATGCCCTCCGCGCCCATAGACCTCGAGAGGGGGGCCCTGCTGTTCATTAACATAAAGCTGCTCAGGGAGTATAACCTGCCGCTGCCCACAAACCTCAGCACCCTAATATATGATACCGTTCAGCTGGCGCAGCACGGAGTGACGCCCTGGATGGTTCCAGGGGCTGATGGCGGCTGGGACCAGCTGGAGCTGTGGAACTGCATATACCTCTCGCTGCTGGCCCAGAGCTTCGGGCCCGTGGGAGGGGCCAGGGTATACCTTGAGACAATGTACGGCGTGGTCAACCTTAACAACTCAACCATACAGCGCATAATAAATGAGACTGACGAACTCTTCGTCAACTTCACCTCATATGATTACACAGGCTGGCAGAGCCTCACGTGGACCCAGGGCCTCAGCGACCTGATAGAGGGCAAGGCGGCCTTCCAGGCCAACGGTAACTGGGTGCCGCCCTACGCCTACGACTATGACAACACTACCATATACCCTGCGGTTGAGCCATACATAAGCTGGCCAAACGTTACTGTGGTGGCTGAGCCCTTCCCAGGCACGCAGGAAGTCTACGCGATAGCCATAGGGTCCATAGGTGTGCCCGCGGGCTTCCCGACGACTCAGGAGGGGGTGACGTTCGCCGAGTTCTTCATGTCATACCAGGGGCAGGTGACCTGGGGCACCTGGAAGGCAGTGCCCATGTATAAGAATGCCACCTCACCAGAGTGGTGGTCTTTTGCACCCTCCAGGTACGTCGACTGGGAGCAGGCAATATCAACGCCGTCGGACCAGTTCGTCTGGTGGATGCCAGACGGGGGAACCTTCGCAGACGTCTTCGGCACCTGGATATCGCAGCTCCTGGCCCTCCAGGAGGTGGGGAAGCCCTACATACCAGTCTACAACAGCCAGTTCGCCTCAATGATGCACGAGGAGTGCAGCGAGTGGTACGCCGCAGCGAAGGCAGGCTTCGGCTACCTTGGCCTCTCGGGCAGGCCGCTCGACGGCTACTACCCACCCTGGGTCATAGCGTCCACAAACTCAGTAAACATGAGCTACGTGTGCCCAGCGTACTCCTTGCCGTGAGGAAGCATAATTTCGAGACCCCTTCTCTTTTATTTTTTAATATTATCTTCTACTACCTTTCATCTTTTTTCATTATTACTACCTTACCCTAGGGCTCCACGTCGCTGCCCCTGCCCATAAAATGATGGGCCTGGCCCTCGGCACGGCTGACCCCCTGAGGTCTATTATGAGCACGTCGACCTGGCCCAAGGCTTCCAGGGCCAGTGAGCCAGCTAAAAGGCCCAGGCCCATAACCTAGGCTGGAGCTGGGAGCCTTGCAGGAGGCCGACGAGAAGCAGATGCTCAGGCAGAGAATATGGGACCTCATGGAGAGGACCAACGTGGCCTCGTTTCCAAGACCTGTCCACGGCAGGATACCAAACTTCGTAGGCGCCAGGAGGGCCGCGGAGCGCCTTGCGTCCACAGAGGAGTTCGCGAGGGCCAGGGTCGTCAAGGTTAACCCAGACTCCCCTCAGAGGCCTGTCAGGGAGCTGGCCCTGAGGGCCGGCAAGCTGGTGCTCGTGCCCACGCCGAGGCTCAGGGGCCAGTTCTACCTTCTTGACCCATCCATAGTGGACCCAGAGTACGCTTCCTCAATAAGCGGCTTCACCAGGGTAGGCGAGAGGGTAGATGTGGAGTCCGCGCCTAACATAGACCTCGTGGTCGTCGGCTCCGTGGCCGTCTCGCCCAGCGGCTTCAGGGTGGGCAAGGGGGAGGGCTACAGCGAGCTCGAGTACGCAATGCTGAGGGAGATGGGGAAGATAGGTGACTCCACGCCCGTGGCCACGACAGTGCACGACGTCCAGGTGGTCAGCGAGGTCCCCCATATGCCCTACGACGTGCCAGTAGATATAATTGCTACGCCCACGAGGCTGATAAGGGTCTCACCCAGGCAGCCAAGGCCTCAAGGGCTGCTCATGGAGTACCTCAGCGGCAAAAAGGTGCAGGAGACCCCCTACCTCATGGCCTACCTCCAGAGGACAGGAAGGTGGCCGAGGACATAGTTGGTAGGGAATAAGGAGCTGGCTGCCGCTGGTGGCGGCCGCGGACCTGGCCGGCGGGTCAGCCCTCTTCGCCTTGGCCATAGGGGTGGCCGGCGTCTACAGGTCCATGGTAGTTGTAGGCTCTATGCCGCTCATGGCGCAGGGAATCGCCTGGGCCGCCGGCTCCGAGAGGCCATCAGCCCTTGAGGTGGCCGGGGCCGCGCTCGTGACCGCTGGCGTGGCGATGGCGTTCGCCTGAGCCCACCCTAGGGCGAGGGGGTGCCAGGGGGCAGTGCCTAGGCCAAAGAGCTTAGGAGACTCGCGGGATCAGTGCCTTCTCAGGGCCACTATGACGACGGCAACTATGGCGACTACAGCTACCGCAGCGTCAACCCCAACAGCGAGGAGGAAGAGGGAGCCGACCACAGCGCAGCCAACTCTATGCAAGCTCTCGCCACCGTTCAGCCCACTAAACAACTGTATACATTTAGCTAGACATTATTGACAGAAAAGGTTACTAGGCTGGCCACGCGCTTGTCTAAGGCACGGTCAACGGCGCCAGCCCCCGGGCGCTTAACCCCTGGGGCTGAGCAGCTGCTCGAGGGCTGCCTCAGCCGGCGGCTTCCTAGGGCTAACCCTTGGCAGCGGGAGCTCCAGCATCCTGTTGACGTAGTAGGCCGCAGTAAGCATGTCCCTGGCCCACACAGTGAAGGCGGCCCCAGGGCTGAGCCAGGAGAAGCCGTAGGGGTGGAGGACCCTCGAGAGGTTTGAGTAGAGCTCCATGGGCCCGGTCGGCTCGAGGCCAGCCAGGTGGCTTGCCAGGAAGACCAGTGCGCTGGCCTTTATCATTGGCAGCGTGAAGTACCTCGCCCCCCTGTTGCAGAGGGCGCACCTTATCGCTGACCCCCTCTTCCTCCTCCTGCTGTCAAGCGTGGCCCTCAGGTACTTCTTAGCCAGGGGCAGCTCCTCTATTGGCTTCGAGTACTGGGGCCACCTGAGGTGCTGCTCGCACACAGGCCTGCCGGCCAGAAAGATGGCGTCGCCCTCAAGGCTCTTCCTGCCGGTGTACTTCTTGACCCTGCCCAGGGCCTCCGGGCCGCTCCTAACAATGTAGCCCTCGTCCACCATGACGTGCCAGGCCCTCTCCCTCACGGCCCTCAGGTAGAGGTCAGTGGTCCTGGACGCTATGACGCACAGGGACCCCCTCTCGAGGAAGAACCTGACGGCGACCTCAGCCGGGTAGAGGGCCCCCCTCTCAGCGTTGGCTAGGCCCACGTCTATGGCGAACCTCATGTCGTCACCAAGCCTCAGGCCCGACGCCAGCTCCCCCTCCCTGCCCATGGCCTCCCTCACGGCCTGCCTGAAGGCGTCGTCTGCTGGCGGCGCCCTGTCGGCGACCTCGACAGTGCCCTCCTTGAGCCTGAGGAACTCCAGGAGCTCCTGGCTGAGCTGGAGCGCCGTCATACTTTGAGCACCCGTTTGTCCCTAGGCGCTCACCCTCATTAGTTTATGATCACTCGTCGCGCCCAGGGACCTCCACCTCGCCCACAGGGCCCTTGGGCGTCGACGGCCCTCCTCTGGTAGTCCCTCAGGGGCAGTGATGTCCTAGCCGGCTGGGGGAAGGGGAGGGGCCTGAGGACCCTGTCCTCTACCCTGAGGCCCGATGACCTGAGGTACTCTAGAACCTCCCTGTGTACTTGTAGGGGAGGCCCACGTAGAGGCCCAGCCTCTGGCTCAGAGGTAGGGGTCCTCGAGGGCGTCGTCCTGGGCGACACAGGCTCGCCCCTCTACGGCAGGGCCTACGCCGAGGTCAAAACCAGGAGGCTGAGCGACCGGGAGTCCCTGGAGTTCCTCAGGAGGGGGTTCAGGGAGGTTGGCGTGAGCGTCCCAGAGGCTGAGCTTGAGGAGGCAGTGAGGGAGCTAGACGGGGTCGTGGGGTGGCTGACGTACTACGGCTACGAGAGGTCAATGGGGGGAAGGACCTTGAAGAAGTCGTCAGGGAGGCCGTGGCCCTCTCGCGGGGCGCAGCTAACAAAATTATCGTTGAGGTCGAGGCCCAGCCGGGCCGGAAAAAGGTGTGAGGTGAGGGTCCCAGGCGAGACCCTTGAGCTCAGCCGCTTACTAGGTACGCGCTGAAGTTGTTGGCCAGGGCGCCCAGCCGCTCGCCCCCCAGCGTCGGCGTGGGCACCCCGTTGACCAGGGCGTCGTGGACGTTGTAGTCCTCTCGGAGGTGTCGGGGCCGAAGGCGTAGAGATGGCATCGGCGTCAGCTTGCCGGGGGATCTCACGTAGTAGAGGCCGAAGTCAGTTATGCCAGTCGGGGCGGGCGGCGAGGTTTGGTGGCTATATGAATTGACGTAAGCGCCTTGGCCACGTGCTTTCCGTGAACCGGCGGGAAGGCAGCGTGGGGCGGCGCCTGGCCCGCGGCCGTCACGGCGAAGGAAAGGACGACGAGGAGGGCCAGGGCGATGGCCGCCAGTCCCACTAGTGACCTTCCGACATTATTCATACAAAGACCACTATGAGGAGAAGCAAAGAGAATGGTATTTAACTATAGTGGGCCGTGGGGACCAGGGAGCGACAACATCAACTAACAGGCCCGTTGGACCGCTAGACCCTTCAAGGCGTCTAAGCCTAGGTCGCTTGGCGATGGCCCTTTAGTTCTGGCTCTGCGGGCTGCCTAGGCCGTTTTTTGGCCGGCCCCCTACTGAGGGCCGGGAATCAGCTTGAGGCTCAGGACCGCCGAGACACTGTCGCTTGCCGCCAGGTTCTACAGGAGGTACCTCTGGAACTGGGACGTCACGGCTGGCTTCCTGGCCGCCCTGGTGGCGTTCGCCCTCAGGGCATACGCCTCGGGCTCGCTGATACCGCTCTCAATAACTGACATAGTGAATTACCTCGAGCAGGGCAATGGCCACGGGCTGAGAAGGGCCATACTCATGCTAGCGGCCTCTGCTGTCATATTTAGCTCAACGGAGTGGCTCTTCAGGCCCTTCTGGGCCTCAATAGCGAGGGGCATAGCGAACATAAAGGCCAGGCTCATATCAGGCGCGCCCAGGGGCCAGGACCCCTCCGACCTCGTGGGCAGGCTGGCGAGCGACGTGGACTTCGTCATGTGGAACGTAGGGGGCATGTACACCACCTTCGTGCCCAACCTGCTCACGGCCCTAGTGGCAGCCGCCACGGTCTGGCAGTTCTCCGAGCCCATGGGCGTGGTCACCGTGGCAACCCTCCCGCTCTCCCTGCTCATACTTGAGCCCTACCTGGCTGGAGTTGAGAGGGCCAGGACTGTTGAGAGGAGGTACTACAGCGAGCTGGTGCACAGGCTCGAGGAGAGGCTGAGGGGCACGGCATCAGATGAGGACTTCGTCAGGTCGGTCAGGATGTGGGAGAAGGGCATGGTAGGGCAGGTCCACTACGACAGGTTCTACTGGTCCCTCTCCCTGCTCTACGGCTACGCCCTCCCCGCCGCCCTGGCGGTTATGGGCGTCAGCGAGGTGAGGGCTGGGAGGCTCTCAATAGGCGCCCTGGCGGGCGCCCTCTACGCCCTCTTCAACGTCTTCCCGCCCCTGGTCAACGCCCTGTGGGGCCTGTGCGTGTTGGGCCAGAGCGTGGTGCCCATGAGGAGGATAATGGAGATGTCCGAGGGGCGGCAGGAGGTAAAGGCGGCCGCCCTCTGAAGGCCTTTTACGTTTAGGTGTATATCCACGGCGCAGTGGTATTAGCATAAATATCTTATACTGCCCGAAAAGGTAAAAGCTGATACTAAAAGATAAATATCTCTATATCTCTATCAATGATATATCTGGGACATTAGCTATGTACAGGGCCGTGAGGAGGGCGCCATACGCGGTAATAGTGATAGTGCTCATAATTGCCCTAGTTATGGTACCCTTCGCCGCCAGGATAAACAAGGCCGTGAACACGAGCGAGACCAGCCTGCTGCCTAAGAACGTGGAGAGCATAGAGGTCATGAACATAGTCGACAGCTCCACGAACGCCAGCAGGCAGACGAACGTCATATATATAATATCGGGGGTCCCCGTGAACGCCACGACCTTCTACAGGCTCAACTCGACGCTTGTGAACGTCCTTGACAAGCACAACGCCTCTAACGCCATCTCCTGGATCGGCGTGCTGAACTCGGCCTACTACGTTATACTCAACAGGTCAGGGTACATGCTCAACTCAAGCCTGGAGCTGGCGAACGGCATAAAGGGGATGTGGGAGGGCGTCGAGAACCTCTCAGCTAAGCTTAGCGGCCTGCAGGGGGGCATATTCAGGCTCTCGCAGCTGCTGAGGAACGCCGACTACGTGTACTCTAATTACTACGCGATGGGCAGCAACCTTTCTGTTACCATGGCGGGGGCCAGGCAGCAGCTCACGGAGCTTGGCAACGCCACTGCCGGCCTCTCTAACTACTACGCCGCGCTCTACTTCAACGTCATGAGGACGGAGTTCCTCCTCCAGAACGCCACGAGCGCCTACGAGACCCATAACCTGACCCCAGCTGACATTGAGGTAGTGATAGAGAGCTCGCCGCAGATAGACAACATAAGCTCCCCGACCCCCCAACTTGTCGAGTTCGTGTACTACAGCGTCCTCAGGAGCGGCGGGCCGGGAAGCTTTGACAACGTGCTGGCCTCTAACTTGACCTACGAGCTGCTCTCAAGGGAGCTCAACGGCACCAGCTCGATGACGGCCCTGCTTAACCTCTACCGCGCGGCCTTCAACAACGTGAGCTCCAGGTACCCCGACCTGATCTATGTCCTCTACAGGAGCCCCGGCATACAGGGCCAGTACCAGCTGCTTGGCTACGTTGTCAACATCTCCAGGGGGGCGGCTGAGCTGACCTTTGTGGACGCAGTGAGGGGCCAGGTCACGAGCCAGAGGGAGCTTGAGCTGCTGCCGGTGGCATACGCCTACGCGAGTAGCGGCTTCAACTCCTCAGCGCTGGTCGCTGCCATGTATAACGTCACGGCTGAGGCGCTGGCATCGTACAGGGTCCCGGAGCCTGTGGCAGAGAACCTGTCCTACTACATAGTGAGCGGCAGCCTCAGCAGGGAGGTCGCAGCGGTCGACGCCGTGAAGACCCTGCTCCTCTACGCGCCAGAGGGCGCGCTGGCCAACTACTCGCAGGTCCTGAGGGGCCTGCCTGAAGTGCTGTTGGAGTACGACCCCAGCGCGGACGGCTCCCTCTACAGCAACTCCACCTACGCCAACGTTGTAGCGTCAGGCGTCCTCGGCTCTGCCCTGAACGTGACTGACAGGCAGGTGCTGCTGGAGCTCGCTGAGAACCGCAGCCCCACCTCCGTCGCAGTCCAGGTCATAAATGGGACCCTGAACTCAACCGTCGCGAGGGAGCTCCTTAATGAGGTGGCAATGCATGAGCCGATAGACAACTACAGCCAGTTGCTGTCCCTCATGCCTTCAATGCTCTCAGACCTGCTGGGCAGGTACGGGCTGCCCTCAAACCTGACGGGGCTGGTGGTCAACTCCACCATGAATGTGCTCACAGGTACCTCAAGCTACTCGACCCAGCTTAGCTACGTCAGCGGGAGGCTGCTCAACGACTCCATCAATAACATAACTGACAAGGTCGTCGGGACGCTGGTTCAGAACGACAGGGAAGGCTTCCTCATCATGGTGCCAAACAACCTCTCGTACGCTGAGGTGAAAGGCCTCGAGGGGGACCTGTCCAGCGCCCTCGCCGCCCTGGGCTACAGCGACGCCAAGGTTATGGCTACGGGCGACCAGGTGCTTAACTACGAGCTCTCCAACTCCTCAATGAGAAGCATATCGGAGAGCGACACTATAAGCACCGTGCTGATCCTGGTGATACTGGCCATAGTGCTTGAGAGCCTCGTAGCGGTGCTCCTGCCCTTCACAGGCATAGGCCTCGGCCTCGTCATAGCGCTCGGGACGGCCTACCTGCTGGCCAGGGGGGACGTGATAACCCTGAACTCCATAAGCAGGACCATAATGTACGAGGCAGGCCTGGGCCTCGGCGTTGACTACTCAACGCTCATATCAAGGAGGTTCAGGGAGGAGTTCCAGAGGCTCAGGGACTCAAGGGCTGCCGCCGAGGCCGCCCTCAGGAGGAGCTGGAGGGCAGTCCTGAGCGGCGGCCTGACGGCCGCTATAGGCTTCGGGGCCATGTCAATTGCCCACAACTTCCCGTTCCTGGCGAGCCTCGGCGAGGCCATACCCATAGCCATACTTATAACGATGACAGTCAGCCTGACCGTGATCCCAGCCCTCCTTGCAATGGTGGGCGGCAGCAGGGTTGTCTGGTGGCCCTCAAGGCTGGTCAAGGCAAACGGGAACAGCAGCAGGCCGGCGGGCAGGCGCTATGAGGGCCTCGTGAGGCGCGGCGCCGTGGCCCTGGCGATAGTCGTAGTCCTCCTCGTGCCGGCGGCCTACGTCTATGCAACCTTCAGGGGCAGCTACGACTTCACCCTTATGATGCCGCAGAGCGCGCAGGGCGTCACAGCGCTTCACTACATCACGAACAACTACAAGGCCGGCCTCATGTACCCTGACTACGTTGTAGCTCCAAACGTGACAACCCTTGAGCAGATAAATCAGTCAATATCAAGGTTGAGCTGCGTCGCCTCAACACAGCTGCTTAACAGCTCAAAGCCTATACTCGAGGTGACACTCTCGGTCTACCCGCTGGGCAGGCAGGCCATAGCGTGCACGGAGGCCATAAGGGGCGCCGCCAAGAGCGTCTCGCCCCAGGCCATGGTGGGCGGCATGCCAGCCATCAACCTTGACCTGAAAAACCTGGTCTACCACGACTTCTACGACCTTGTCTACCCAATAGCCATAGTCCTCATGTTCGTCGTGCTGGCGGCCTTCTACGAGAGCATACCGATGGCCTTAACGGCGCTGGCGAGCGTCGTGTTCTCGGCAATATTTGGGACAGCGCTGACCGTTACAGCCTATGAGGCCATGGGCATAACCCTGCCCTGGTACCTGCCCATAGTGGTGTTCACGGCAATCCTTGGCGTTGGCATGGACTACAACAGCTTCATGGTAAACAGGATGAGGGAGGAGTGCGAGAGGAGCTGCAGCAGGGAGGCGGTGCTCAACGCCATGGGCAGCACGAGCGTGCTCGTGGTGGGCCTGTCTGTAATAATGACAGGCGCCTTCTCAGGCCTGCTGGCCTTCTCGGCCCCAGGCTTCAGGGGGATGGGGCTGGCGCTGATGTTCGGCGTCCTGCTGGCGGGCCTAATGGCCTCCCTGATATTCACGCCGCTTGTGGTTGCACTGATGGGCAGGTACGCCTGGTGGCCCAAGAGGATGAGGAGCAGCGGCCAGTGACTCGTCCTTACCCTGCTTTACCTCATTTTACTTTATCTCACACGTTCTGTCCCTAGGTACTTTTTGACGCCTTTCGCGGCAGCTTTGCGGAGGGCTCTCGAGGCAATAGTGGCGGGCTTCGCCGTTCTTTCGAGGCCTGCTGGCCTGCGAGCTTTTAGACTCCAGCCTACGTTATGCTAAAGCGTGCAGAGGTACCGGGACGGCAGAGGCAGGCCGAGAGGAGCCGTGAACGCCGCCAATAACCTGTTCGGAGGAGGCTTCCACCAGCACGAGGGAAGGCCTACAAGCGTCTCCAGGAACATGCCTCCAGGAAGGCGGCTGACGTCACAAGGCTCCTCTACGAGGCGGGCCTCAGAATATCGGCTGACGTAATGACTGAGACGCCAATAATGGTCGGCTGTGGACTGATGTGGCGCCCCTGACCCCAGGCTCAGAGGGGCTGGCATCCGCTACTGCAGAGACGCTTAAGGCGAGCGGCCGCAGGCCGCCGTCCTAAGAAGGCACGGCGTCGTGACCTACCCCGCCCACGCGGTCGAGAGACTTGGCAGAGACTCCCGACAACCTCCCTTGCCGCTATGAACATGGTCAGCTATGTGACCCTGTGAGAGGCGGCACTCAAAGCCTTGGGGGTCAGCCGATGGGCGCCTCGTCAAGGAGATCGCCGCAAGGAGGCTTGAGGTCTATGTAGTCGCGCCCAAGTATCAGGTCAGCGACGCTGGTAAGTCCAACTCCCGTACGGTCAGGGCTGAAAGGGTCGAAGTTGAGGGCGCGAGGCTTGTGCTAAGGGACTGAATGCGACGGCTGCCTCTCTGAGCTGGCCAGGGGTCCCCTGCCTAAGGCCATGTTATAGTGCAGGTGGCAGTGACGCCGTCGGTAGTTGAGACGACAACAGCCACGGGGGTCCCGGGCGCTGGCGCCTGGGAGGGGCTGCAGCCGCTGAAGCTCAAGTCCTTTACGCCGCCTGGCGGTATCGATATGGGCGCCGGAGGCGAGTATGAGCATATGACTGAGGCGTTTGAGGCGAACTCGACCGCTATGTAGTTAATTGAGGCCGAGACGTCGCCTATGTTCTCGACAGCGGCGCCGACCCTGTAAGGCCCGGCACCGGTGACGTTGGCCTCCAGGACCTCAACCCTTGTGTGAAGGGCACCCGAAGTGGTGTGAAGCCTCCCTATGAGGCCCACGAGCCAGGCGTAGATGAGGGCGGCGATCGCTATGGCAACTATTATCAGCATGAGGACTGCCACCACCTCCGCCACTGACCTCCTTGAGCCCCTCAAGCGCCTCATCTCACTTAATAAATTTAAATACTTAAGTTAATAAGTTGATGCTTCCAGCGCTAAGGGTGCGAGGCCTCCTAGGTCGACAGTCATAGCGCCTCTGCACGGCTAACAGCGGTCTCTAGTCGCGTCTAGTCATTTAACGTAGGAAGGCCTAGGCAAAAACATGAGCTTTTGAGCCGACTACCTCCTCGGTGAGCAGCCGCGAGGAGGGGGACGCCTGGCGAGGCCCCCGCGCCGTGGCTGGGAGGCATGCTCCCTAACCTAGGCGCAGGGAGAAAGCAGGGGCGTGAGGCCCTCGCGAGGCCCTTAGGTCCTATCGTCTGGAGAGCGGAGCGCGTAAAGCTCTTCTGTAACCACACTAGCTTGGTGGAGCTGTTGGAGGCTGAGAGGAGGGAGAGGGAGCCTTTCTACTTTAAGTCCTATGACAGGGTCATAGGAGTCGCCCACGACGTCAAGGAGCTGGCTAGCGAGATGGAGAGGCTCGCTAAGGAGGACCCAGCTGCGCTGGAGTACCACCTCAGGGAGGGCCACATAGTGGCGTGGCTAAACTACATAGGTGAGGCGAGGCTCGCCGAGGCCTTGAAGGGGGTCAGCGAGCCAAGGGAGGCGCTGAGCAGGGTCAAGGCCTTCCTGACGCCGGGGGGCCAGGGGCCCTCGGGGGAGGGAGGGCAGGCGCAGGGACCTAAGGCGTCCATGGGGCCTGGGCCCCGCGGCCGGAAAGGCCGCAGGGCGCGGAAGCAGTGCTGCTAAGCTTAGCAGCCCTGAAGCGCTAAAGGGCCTCGAAGACGCACTATGGGAGGGCCCTTAGCCTAAATAATAGGGGAACCCGGCCTGCACGGGCGACGCCTGAAGCCAGCTCACAGCCCGTCGTAGCTAATTCCCTTAGCATGGTGTTAGCCACCTCGTAGATCCCCCTCTAACCACGGACTTCAGGGAG
>Ga0326758_100199_pt1 | contig 16915 bp, 17 predicted proteins | sample GCRJH_S_FD_207221 | JGI IMG/M metagenome (GOLD analysis project Ga0326758, IMG submission 207221) | Hot spring sediment microbial communities from Geyser Creek Basin, Yellowstone National Park, WY, United States - GCR.JH_S | ecosystem: Environmental > Aquatic > Thermal springs > Near-boiling... | reverse complement strand
CTATTAATACTGACGATAATACAGCAATTAACGCGTTTGAGAAGAACCGTGAAATAAAGATCTTGCGTTTAGTTATAGGTCTAGCTAGGATGAATTCCATCTCTCCAATGCTCCTAGGCCTTGAGAAGCTAATGTAAGCTAAGTAAATTATTGTGTAAGGTAAGAATAGCATAAATATGTTGAGAAGTGTAAGGAAATTATTCATAGTATCACAATAAATCGCAGTACACTTGATATATTCAAAATCATTTAATCCTAATTGCTGGATATTAGGAGACGAATTAATTGGTTCTAAAACTATCCTATTTACTCCTTGCGGAATTTCTATTGTGACGTAAACTGGAGTAAATTTCTTTAAATATAAGTTAATTTGCTTTAATACAACGGATTTATTACCTACAATCCCGCTGGAGTGCACTAACTCCATTGATATATTGACGTTCTTTGAAGAAAAAATTACTAAGTTGTCTTTACACATTATTGAAACTAGTATTCTACACCAACATGCATTTAAGCTATAAAAACATGAGGTATTGGAAAATATATTAGGATATATTGTTACGCTGACAACTTGAGAATTCACGTTATTTTGTAATTCGCCAACTATTCTAGAAATATCGACGTTCCTTTCCAGACCGTTATATTTTACTAATAAAGACAGATTCGGGCTATAGTTAACGGTTAAATTAAAGAAACCGTTAGCTGAGGTTTTAGTAGATGCAACCACATTGCCAGAAGATAAAACGCAAACTAAAGCAGAAGAAATTGGTTTTCCGTTATTATTGAACGCTATGCCGTAAACGCTAACCTTATTACCAGAAGGACATACATAACCCTCAACGTTGAGGTTTTCGTAACTTGCAGGAGTTATGTGCATTAAATGGAAAGTTTCAAAGGCAATTCCTACACCACTCAATATAAAAAGGAATAGCAATGAAATTGAAGTTAGCCTGAGAAAGGTCTTCTTAAAATCGTAAATGAAAGGCCTCATCTATAACTCACCGTTTATTATCTTAAAGAATACGTCCTCCAAACTGTTCTTCAACCTACTTACCTCTAGTACCTCGTAAGGGGATAACTTTGAAGATAATTCGCTCAGCTCTCCGTTAAAATCGTGTATAATCAACGTGTTGCCGTTAAGCTCTGGCTTTCCGAAAGATTTAGCAATACTTAGTACATTGTCGTCAACTTTGCCTAAAATTATCTTCAAATCGTTTGATTTAACAATTTTCCTTATTTCATTCATTTCCATTATCCTCAAGATTTTCCCTTGGTGAATGAAGATTACCTTATCGGCTATTGACTCAACTTCGCTTAAAATGTGCGAAGAAAAGAGCACAGACTTTCCTTCTTTCTTAAGCTTTAAAGCCATATCCCTAAAGAACTGTATTCCTTCGGGGTCAAGACCGTTAAGCACTTCGTCAAAGAGAAAATTCTTTGGATCTGAAATTAATGAAACTGCTAATAAAAACCTCCTCTTCATCCCTTGAGAATAATTGCGCAGTTTATCCTTTTCCCTCCCTGCAAGGCCTACTTCCTCAAATAGCCTCTTTCCTAGGCTTAATGCATCACTTTTTGATATTCCATAATAACCTGCAATAAAAACGAAGTAATCTAAAGCTTTTGCATTAGGGTCAAAAAGAGGCAATTCTGGAACCCAACCAACGTGCATTGAAGCTTTTTCTTTCTCCTTCACTATGCTTATGTCGTCAATAAGTACGTCTCCTGAGTTTGGCGTTAGTACGCCGGCTAAGATTCTGATAGTTGTGGTCTTTCCCGCGCCGTTAAGTCCTACAAAGCCAGCAATTTCTCCATCTTTAACGTCGAAAGATACGTTATCTAAAACTTTTCTACTGCCGAATCTCTTGCTTATTCTCTCTACGACAATCATAAGATCTATGAGGAAAGTGAATTAAAATACTTTTCCAAAAGTTTACTTTCTAGTTACTAAATCGTTAATTATTTTAAATAAATGGAGAAAAATTGATTATACGTGAGAATAGTAAAAAATTGTCAAAAACTATTTCATTTAATTATTTTTCTCTCATAAGTCCACCTACTGTACACATTTACCTAAGTTCTAACTATTCATCTAGAATGAACTTTAGCGAAAACGTACTAAGCTTGGACTCTTCTTACTTTCTCAATTGGTTATACTTTTCTAAGATTACAAGAGATGGAAAAAGTTGAGTAATTAAAGTTTAAATGTAAGAGAAAATAAAATTATATATGCCAAGTAAAGATGAAATAGTTAAAGCAATACTTAAAGTTACTGGAGGAGATGAAAACAAGGAGTTCACAAAGACAGCTATTGCCCACGAATTAGGAATGACTAAAAGTACATCTAGTATAGATAAAATTATTAAAGAATTAGAGAGCGAAGGCTTCATAAAATTTAAGGAAAAAAGAGGCCCTGGAATTTATTACGTTTTAGCTAAAAAGCAAGTGGTAGAAGAAAAGAATGCAGAAGAGCTGCATGATATGAAAAACCTAAAGGATGCGTTGAGGGAAGTTTTAGAGGAATACTTCGGCAAACCTAAAAGCTTTGCTGATCTCGATAGTACATATGATTTCATGAAGGACTCACTGGGATACGTGAGAATAGATAATCTAAGAAGGCAGTTGGGAATGAGCCTTGAACAATTTATGGCTAAGTTCGGGGATTATATTTTACAACATTATGAGCTTATACCCGGCGGTGAAGAGGGCTTCATAAAAGGAGGAGTAATGTATGGAATAATAAGGAGGAAGAGGTAAATGTGCGAGTTCCAAGAATACACTGTAAGTAAGCACGGTGAGAAATCCAAGGTTGAGGGCAAGCTTTGGAGGAACACCTTAAGGGAAATTGAAGATTCGATTTTAAAGAGAAAGGATATTGTAATAACGATAGTAGGATCTCCGGGCATGGGAAAAACTACTTTGTTAAACGCAGTTTATAACGATCTAAAAGATAATTCCTATATTATATATTTGGATTTAGTTAATAGTTCTTCGCTCTCCACCTCTGCCTGGGAATTCATACATTTGACAGAGTTTAACGAAAAGGTAAAGGCAAGCTCTTTTAATGTACTTTACGCTCATAAGGACGAAATAGGTTACACTTCATTTGCAAAAATTAGGGAATTTCCAAACTGGTTAAGGCATTTGTGCATAAAAAAGAAATGGAGTGAAGCATTTAGCTATGCGGAAAGATTATATTGCATGAGTTATACTAAGGACGTTGAAGGATTTATATACTTTTTAAGAGACTTACAGAACCTCGGTAATGTGGGCTTACTTTTAGATGAAATAAAGGCGGAAGAAGGGGTTTTAAAAGAACTTCATAAGTTAATAAATGAAATCAAATTGCCTATAACAGTTTCAATGACTCCGGACGTAATGAGTAAGATAAACGACAGTGCCCTATCTAGAAGGCTTAAGGAAAGGCAGATAGAATTAAAATTGAGTGAAGAAGATAAGGTCGATATCCTTAGGATGTATTGTGAAGAGTATTATGAAGAGTTATTGAAGATTGACGAAGTGGCCAAGGCATCTTCGGTAAATGAATTACTTGATAAGGCTAGGACTGCGTATGAGTTAGCTTTAGAGAAATGTAAGGAAGATTATAAGAAGGACGAATGCGTAAGGAGGGAGTTAATTAAGGTCTTTGACATAGGTAATCCGATGGAAGTTTCAAAGCAATTGGAGGCTAAAATTAGGGAAGGGTTACTTGACCTTAAGAGCGAACTGAAAATAAATTACGTTCATCCTAAGGGTAAGAAAATTGAGGAAAAGGGTGTTATTGCAGATATATATTTTAAGACCGATAATGCCGTTTATATAGGCGACGTTAAGCTAAGTAACAGGGACAACTTAGATAACATAGGAAATATGAAGAAGTTGGAAGACTTTGCCAAGGAGGGGACATATGAGGTAAAGAAGTTCATAATAACTAATCAACCTAACGTGAACCTTGAGAATTTTAAAGTGATACATGTTACAAACGAGGAGATTAAGAAGATTATAGAAGGAGATAAGGAAAAGAGGAATGAGCTAGTGAGGAGGATAATATCTTGAAAGGGGAAATAAAGGAATTCGCTCATTATTATTAATAATAATAAATATACTTAAATGGAAAGTAAAAATTTGGAAATATTCATGGATTACTTTTCTCGTATCATTTACTACTGCTATTGAATCCCTCAAAACGTCTTCTTTTCTACTGTATTTACTAAAATCTTGCTCAAATCCATTATATTGATAATCGTGAAGGTCTCTATCTAAATTTATAACGTCAATCCCGGCGTATTTTAACATCTGAGCTAAAGCATGCATGCTGTGGGTGTGCCCTTTCTTCTTAATCAATTTTCTCCTTTTCATCCTTAGCTAAACTGAGTAATTTCTCTTCATTAATTACTGTTAGTGCGCTTGATAAAGCCTTTACTGTGTTGAACACTTTTCCTGCAGAATTCCTAGTATATCCTTCTTTCCATAAGTTTAACGAAATTAATAAATCAGATAAACTTTCAATTACTCTAGCTTCAACATAGTCGTTATCGACTTTATATATATCTTTCTCCATCGTGATAAATTATGCTGTTCATTGTTATATTTAGGTGCTTTGTGGGATTGGAAATTTCAGGTCTTAAAATAGAGAGTTAGGAATAATCTTAGGAGAGCTAAAAGTCATTAATACTTTTCTATTAATAAAAACTGAAGTAATCACAAAGTAATGTCTAAAAACCCCTAGAGTTCTAAAGGCTTATGAAATTCTAGGCATTGAATGAGAGGCAAGTAATCTCTTAATACACTTTCTTATGACCTTATTTATTAAGTTTTAGTCATTATCGTAAGTTTTAAGGCCTTTTTGCCTAATGGTAATTAACAAAAATTTTAATATTACTGTAGAACATGTGTTCGTATGTCAGTTAAGCCACGCTCAATTTTGACTCTTTGGTTTTCATCAAATACTGCAGTTGCAAAATACGCAATAGGTCTGATTCCAGCTACTCTGGGTTTATCTCCAACGTTAACAATAATTTCCCTCACTCTAGGTAATTTCCTAGCTTCTATTATCCTCGGGATAGCAACTTCCATGGGGCCTAGATTTAATAAAGAGCAAATAAGGATATCTCAAGACGTTTTTAATAATGGTTGGAAAGTCTTTTCTTTCCTCAATTTCCTTAACACTTTAGGATGGTTTATAGTAAACGTTACCTTAGGAGGATTTGCGCTTTCAGTACTTACTAATAATGTCGTCTTAGGTGGATTAATAATAGTAGTAATAGATGTTTCGGTAGTCATTTTTGGATCTTCTTTTATTCATAAATTTGAAAGTTATGTGAGCTTACTCCTAGTAGCTTTAGGTATTTTTATTTCTGCAGAAATTTTAACTGTTCATACGAAAATACCTGAAGGAGGTTCATTTTTATCCTTCTGGGTCGTTTTCCTAACTTCCTTTGGAGCAATATTAAGCTGGTCACCTTATGCAAGCGATTACAGTAAAGGACTAAATCTAGATTTTAAGAAATCCTTGTTTTATACCTCTTTAGGCGCAACAGTTCCAAGTGTTTGGCTAAGTTACTTAGGATATCTTAGTGCTTTAGCAATAGGTAAATCTTCTCCTATTACTGACGTTTTAGGAGTTTTAGGCAAATATTTTCTCGCAGGAGTTGTAATAATGGTTCTAGGAATAGTATCCGCTGATGCACTAAATCTTTATACTAATACCGTGGCTTTAACTTCAATAGTTAATATAAAGAGAGAAATAGCTACAATTATAGCGGGAGTTTTAGGCTTCATTGCCTTCTATTTCATTTACAAGAATTTCTTGGATTTCCTAATTAACTTCTTGAGCAGTTTGGGTTATTGGATTTCACCTTGGATAGGTGTGCTGATAGCTTACATTATAGAGAGAAAAGATTGGAAGAGAGCTTGGGTTTCATTTTCTTTATCTGTGATAATAGCCTTACCTTTCATGAACTTGAGGCAATACGGAATACCTTACGAAGGATTTATATCCTCAATGATGGGCGGAATGGATGTTTCGCAAATAGTGATGTTCTTCGTCTTCATTATGCTCTATCTAATGCTGTAAAACACTGTGGCTCTAATCAAATACCTTTGAAAGATCTATTTCCTTACCTTTTTTCAGGAGTACAATCTTGTCTTTATCCTCGTAGATAATGTATTTTTTCTTTAGCAGAAATGAAAAAAGTAAAATCGTGCACTTAGTCAAGAAATTGTTCTTTAAGACTTTAGTCATATCTCTTTTATAGTTTTTAAAAAGCTGAGAAAGGAACGAAAGTAATCCGGCACTTTCATCAGTACAGCTTTAACCCTCCTAGCAATGAAATAGAACGAAGAGAAATTTAAACATTCCCGCCCGAGGCTTTCAATCTTTTGTAAGCTCACAATTTAATAAATTCCTTTAGCGGAATAGCGTTGGCTTTCTTTATTAACTCCTTATCCTCTGAGACTAAGGTAAGGCTATTAGCTTCGGCGGACTGACTTCCTTATATAAAACATATTAGTCAGATCTGAGTAATACAGATCTGACTGGGGTGTAGGCCGTGACGCTCCTTGGGCTTAAAGCCCGTCGGGGAGCTTGGCCGCCTCCAATTCGGACCGGAAGTTGGGCTTAAAGCCCGAATAAAACATAAGGGTGAGTACAATCGGAGCCCCCAGTTGCAGGAATAGACGTATCAAAAGATAAATTAATTGTACTATAAAATAAGCAGTTTAACGCTAGTGAGTAAAGCAGGTTTCATTGCGTAAGTAGTGTGGACTATGCTCAATTTTTAAGGAAAAGTTTTTATACCGGAAGCTCCCCAGCTAGACTGTGAGAGGAGAAATCGGTCTCAAAGGGGCTAGACTTGGATGATAGATCCATCTTCGTGGTACCCCGACTGCCGAATCGATGGTGGGAATGACGAGGAGGGAACCCTCGCTGGAGGGAAGGAGTCATATATGAAAATAGTGCTTAATCCAGGAAAACTTCCAGGTTTATAAATATCAAGTCTTGATTACGAGACTCTGGATTGCTTATCAATAAACGTGGAAAAATCTTAAATGTAAGAATTTTTTATTATTAATGAATTACATTCATTAACCAGCTGGGTATACACAATCTTTATATCGAAGTAATGTTTTGTAGCGCTTTGCATATAATATATTCTTAGCTCTGTCATTTTGTCATCAATACATTCGCAAACTTTAGTTTTTTGACTCAAAGCACTTAGAATAGATCTAATTGCACGACATTAGTTGAAAATATCTTTTTCCATTTTTATCTATATCATTCTTCCTTTTCACCTTGTTATGATTTGTTTTATATCCTAGCTAATACATGCTTTTAGCCTAAATATTTATAATTACCAGTAATAATTTATTATGTGACAAAACGGGATATAGAACTTCTAAACAAAGTAGGAATGTACTATTTACAATATAAAGGAGTCGTAGATATTGAAAAACTCCTCTCATTGTTTGAAGGCACTACCGAACTTCCGGTAAACGATTATACTCTTTCTTACATTTATTTTTACATTATTTATCTAGTTACAAAAAATGCAGTACGCTCAGCAAGAGAGGCATTAAAAGACAGATTAACGTATAAGGAGTTTTCCGTAGAGTATTCTCAAGAGCTATTCGGAGAGCTCGACGTACCAAGGACAATAGCAGTTTATCCAATGAATATGCTAGCTTATTATAACTTTGCTGAAGGCCTTAATGCTCCCGAGTACTCAATCCTAGGTTACTTACTTAGGAGAATTTACCACCTAGTAAAGGAGAAGCATGAAAGCTTGAAATACGAAAGCAGTAACGATATACCAAAATATTTTAATTTTCGTGAAGATTTTAAGAAAAAATACGAAGAACTGAGTGATTTAAAGGAGAAATTCCCAGAAGGCTATTATAGAGAACCTTCTTATACTGATCCGGAATGGTTAATAAGAGCTTATAAGGCATACTTTTTAATCAAGGGTCTTGAAAGCATTAAGGTAGGAACTAAAGAGAAAGGAGTTGTTACTGATAAGAAAATTATAAAATTCCTATTTTGGAAACTTTACGAACTTTACGTATTTTACCTTGTGGTGAATTACTTAGAAAGTAATGGATACGAGATTATTAGAAAGGACGGAGAATTCTTTGCTAAAAAAGGTGACAAACTCATTAGGCTCGTATTTAATACTTCCCTCACAACTTCTTCCCTAAGAAGAGTTGACAACACGGAAAACGTAGACAAATATAAGGGAAGACCCGACATTTCGTTAGATAAACTTCCTAAGCCCATAATTTTCGAGTGTAAATACTCTCCTTCAGTAAGTTACATTACAATGGGTAGGTTTAAAGTAATGGCTTACACTTACGAGTACGATCCAGAAGTTGCTGTCTTAGTTTATCCAGGTTTGAAAGAAAGCCAAGTAGATTACGACGCTGAAGATAGCGCAACCAGAGAATTAGATCAAATAGTTAAGGAGAAAGGGTTTCTTTTGGACTTTTATTATAATTCTCACTTGATTTATATGGCAATTATTGACCCTTTAAGAGAGGATGAGGAAAATTTACGTATTATTGATAAAATTTTGGGAAAAATAATTTAAGATCTTCCTAATACCTTATATTATGTACGGTGAATGGCTAACAGTTAGACCTCAATTTGCTAAGCTTTTTGACGACTCTTCTGAAGATGAGTTTATTTCGTATATTAAGGCAGATAAGTTTATTCCATGCATATTTGTTGGGGACAAAAATAATTGGAAAGCTTCTATTGAATATTCTATAAAGGGAGAATTAGGGTACATTTTATGGGGATCGTATGATGAAACCTCTTATAAGGGAATTTGGGATAGATACAATTATGCATATATCATTAAAAATATATCTAGTAATAATAATTTGGTGCCAAACACAAATAAAATATTATTAACTTTATTTTGGATGAGCAAAGGAAATAATAAAAACGAAAACTATGGAGTAATAGGAATTGGAATTTTAAGCGATATAAATATAGATGTCACACGAGCATTTAAAGGATGGAGTGAGACTACATCTAGATATTGGATAGTAAGATATAGGGTAAAGGTTATTTGGTTGCATAGGAAAGTTAGAGAAAGTATAAAGACTTCTCAAGGTTTAGAAATAGATAATAATTTGTGGGATGGAGATAAAATTGGAAATATATTAGTTAGAAATAATATTTGTTACAAAGATGAAAGCAGTATAAAGAATGCAAGGGAAGAAATAAAGAAATTTATAGATAGAATTAAGGACGAAATTCCCGAAACCTATAAGTTCTATAAGAACTTCGATTCCTCGAGAAATATAACATCTCAAGTAATTGAAGAGCAGAGTAAAGAAATATTATGTAATAGAAGGCAGAAAATGGATTTATCGAATTTTTTCTTGCCTGGCAATAATGCAAGTAATTTAGAACTACTATTAACCAAAGCTATTGAGAAATCGAATATAATGTTTATTGGTCCTCCAGGAGTAGGTAAGACTAAATTAGCTATAGAGTTAGCAAGATCTTTAAGTGGAAACGACGAATGTCTCAATATAGTTACTGCGAATTCCTTATGGTTTAGGAGGAATTTAATAGGCGGAGAGAGCATTAGGGAAGGTTCTGTTATTTGGAAGAGCGGTTTATTAATACAAGCTTACGTTAAAGCATCAAGGATTAAGGAGGGTAATTATTACGTTATTATAGACGAAATAAATAGGGCAGATGTTGACAAGGCTTTCGGAGAGTTATTTACTATTTTCTCCAGTGGCGATCCGAAGGACTGGTTTATTCCTAAGGCTTTAATTGATGAGATAAAGAGTTACGGAGACAATATTGACCAGTATGCAAAGGAGTTCCTCAAGATTTATGAAGAACTGCAAAAACAAGGCAAGGAAAACGAACCATTAAAGAAGATAAGAATAATTTCCACCATGAACTTGACAGACGCCAGGAATCTATTTTACGTAGGTGACGCACTTGCTAGGAGGTTTGTTGGGTTTTATTTCGATTATCCAAAGAGTACGGAAGATTTAGATATGTTCCTTAAGAATTATAATTTAGGGAGAGAAGAGAAGGAGGAGATAAGAAATCTTGTTAGCTATTTGAGAGAAAAACTTGACAAAGACAAGCTCGTAAAATTTAACATCTCTCCTGCAAGCTTAAAGTCAGCACTAGAGATTTATTCATCATTAGAGAATAGGAATATAGACACCTTTATTCTTATTTTGAAGAGTACGCTAGGGACGTTAAATCAAGACAAAATAGAAAAAGTAGAGAAATTAATAGATGAATGGAGGAAAGAAAAGAAACAACAGAAGCAATAAAATAATTTCCTTTAATCTAAAAATTACTTAATTTTAGTTTTTTAATTCTCTTCGACATCCTTAATTTCTTCCTGCTTTACGTTTGCTTCTTTTAATATTTCTTCCATAATTTCCTTTGAGGGGAATGACACTATTACTCCTCTAACTTTTTTCACTATCATGGTAATTTAACTCCTTAAAGATAAAAAGGAGAGTAAAGCGAAAGTATGGCATGCGTTATATACCTATAATATCTAAGATCTCTAAATAAACACTTAACCTCTCCTCATTTCCGCATATTGCTCCTTCTGCACTCTCGACGTCTTCTGCGAAATCTTTGATGTACTTTTCTTCAATTCCAGCTTTTATTAAATCACCTTTTCTTTTCCTAATCTCTTCTCCTTTTCCTCTCAAGGACTCATAAGTTACTACTTGATAATTAACAGTTTCAACTATACAAGGTAGGATTTCGAGAGCCATGCTGCAGCTACTATTTAAAAAGAAGGGAGAGTAAGCTGAAAGTTTATAATTTATTTGGCGAATAAACTTTGTGTTACCGGTAATACTCGAGAGAGTTACTCCTAAAGCCTACGACAATATAATTAGCCATTATGAAGAAACGTTCAATGAGAAACCGACAGTTGAACAAAGGAATGCTTGGAAGAAATTGCTTGACCTTCTATCGACAATAAGTCCTCCTCATCCTATTATTTTAGAATATCCAATCTTTACTGAGAGGGCAGACGTGATTTTCGTGGATAAAGCTTTAGTCGTTGAAGCTAAAGGTTGGAGGCATGTAAAGAAGATAGGAGATAACGTTGTAGAAGCTGACGGAGAGCTTCATGAAGATCCTTGTTATCAACTTAATAATTACGTGAGTAAATTCAATTTATTTCATTCATCTAATATAAAATTTGAAGGCGTACTTTTCTTATATAATACTGTGGATTACTCTTCAACTGATTGCAAGATTTTAAGGGGTAAGGCTAGGGAATTTTCACGGGATGTGTTTCCCACTCAGTTCAGCGGGCATTATGCTTCCCTTTTCTTCAACGTTAAATAAATTCAATATTTAGGGAATACTTTAGAGAAATACTGTTAATTAACCATAATTATTAGAAAAATATGATATTTTACTCGAATTGAGAGTATAATTTAATTTATTATAAGTTTTAATTTATCTTGAGATAAACGAGATTCCCATATAGACGTGTAAATCTAGACTTTCATTAATTATAACTATTTCTCTTAAAGCTTAAATGCCTCCTTAATATCATCTACAACAACTAGAATGTCCTCATCGCGTTCTTTACTGCAGAACTTCGTTATTAACCTTAATCACATGAAAGACTAGAAAACTGAGTATATACGTATTTCTACTTCCTTTCTTACTCTATTTTAGAATTTTAAATTAAATTTCATCTCGACATAATTCAATTTATTTATAGATAGTCCATGTCTTGTATTGTTATATTTATTCCGTCAGATGTTAGGATGTACGAGTCACTAATTTTCTTGTAAGTAGGAAACATATATCATAAGACGTCTGTTAGTATCTTCGTCAAAAATTTCAATAACGCACTTATCTTTCCATTTCTCTAATATTTCTTGGATTTCTCCTTTTTCTTCAGCTATTAAATGTGGAAAGCCATCATCACAAGAGTAGATTTTCCCTATCATGCTTGATATGAAGCTAATAATGCAAGGAGAGTCAATCGAAAATGTAAAAAATTAGCATATGAAATCGATAAGCTCTGGTTTATTATTTATAAAATTATTTACTTTTTTATTGTTAAATAATATTTCGAAATGATTTTCTTTAGCCTCTTCCAAGAGTGATTTTAATACAGTGTAATCCTTATTGCTCATATTTACTTCCTTCTCAGTAGTAAGCCTGAGCATGGGCGTAAAATCATTTACTTTTATTTTTTCTTGTTCCTCAGAAATATAATATAAATCCTTTAAATTCGTATACAATATCATCTTTAATAATCCATCTTTAATGTCATCCTCAGAAGGTAAAGCAGAATTCTTTGTATTCTTGGCTTCGATTAAACATACTTTATTTTTCTTAGAATTAAAGAACACCTCGTCAACAGTAAAGTGATAAAATCCGCCTAAATAATTCTTTATATCTATAATACCTTTATTACCATAGGTTCTTTCTTTAGGTTGGCGAGTTATGCTTTCTCTATACTGCGCTTTTAAAGATAAGGTTCTAGAGAAATTCTTGAAAGCCTCTACATCAGACATGACCTTTTCTATCCTTTTACGTGCAGAGGCTAAATCATGAAATGTTACTTTTGTTTCACTTGAAATTCTCTTATATGATTCTAAAGCCTTCTCTCCTATCTGTTTCAAGTTTGATAACTCATTCATGTTCCAATGTAACGCGTCTGACCTATAATTGGAGAGTTCGTCAAACTTTTTCTCTAGGTATTCATAATCGAATCCCTGACTAGTTACCTTATTTTTATACTTAGGATTCTTACTAGCCTTTACATAATAACCAATGATAACATAAACTCCTAATAAACTCATAAGAGCAACTGTATCCCATTGTATAAAATCCCTGTCTCCGTCAACTCCTTCGTCTTTCATAATAGGTATTATTGTAACTATTTTGCCCTTAGAAAACTGCAAAGTATTATAAACTCTTGCGTAAGGATAAGATCTAGTTCTCTTGGGAGAAACCCACCAGCTTACAGCAAACTCATTACCAGATCTCTTATATATAAAAGAAGAAGAATGCTTAATACCTTCAGATAAATCATGATAAGTTTGCAAAACTGGTAACAGGAATTTCGGCTTATATTTAATACCTTCTATTGTACCGCAAAGGTGAATCAATTTAGATCATCTATTTTGTAATTTTTCCTCAATTTTTTCCCTTAACTTTGTCCTTAATCTCTTAGCGTCTTCTCTCTCAATTATCTCTATCTGCGGTTTTCCGAAAAGTGTATTAACACCAATCCTTTCTAAGATTATATCCTTTAATTCTAAGTCTATTTCATAGCCTATCGCATTTCTTTTCAATTCATTAGCGACCTTTAATGTAGTACCAGTCCCAGCAAAGGGGTCTAGAACTGTATCCCCTACGTAAGAATAAAGCGTAATAATTCTCCTAGCTAGCTCTTCTGGAAACGGTGCTGTATACTTCGAATACTTATTATTAGGCAGTACGTTAGTTATTTCCCACACACTCAAATACCATTTCTCCCTTTGAAATTTATTTACATCTATTTTACTTTCTTCCTTATTCCTAGGGATAAATTTCCCTGGCTTCTTAAACACTACTATCTCTTCATAAACATTATCTGGATAATAATAAAGAGGATAAGGATGTTGGATAAGAACCCCACTCCTCCTACTAATTCTGATATAGCCTTCTGGTTTTTTCCAAATAATCCTCTCTTGATATTTAAAACCCAGGCTTTGCATTATTTTTATTAAATCTGCAACTATAGGATAAAGTTCACCGTGTATTCTAACATCGGCTGTAACGAAAACCGCAACCCTACCTTCCTCTAAGACCCTAAAAATCTCCTTACCCACTCCATTCAACAAGCTCAAGTAATCGGCATAAGAAGGAAAAAGATCTGGAAAGTCAAAAGGTGCATTGTAGTAAGGAGGAGAAGTAAGAACTAAACCAACACTATTATCCTTAACTTCTTTCATATTTCTAGAATCTCCAAATATAACTCTCATCATTGAGACTTTTGTTATAGATAAACTTTAAAGCTTTTGCCGTGTAAGAGGTCAGACTTTCATTGAGGTTTCATGAATCCGTATTCAATCTCTCGTCCTCATTCCCCTTGTCCGGCTTCCCACGCCGTCTACTGGAGCAGTAGTTAAACCACTCCCTTCGAGGACATGGGGAGCCCCATTGAACCCATCCTCCCCCTCACATTGCTCCTCGAGTTCACTGTAGGGCCCTCTTCTACGTGGTAATACTAACTACAAAATTTATAAACTTTCGTTAATGGATAGTTAGGAATGTTAAATAATATCAAATAACATAAAATTCAAGGTTTATCGGAAACTATTTGCGACAGCAAAACGGTTGGCTTACATTGATAAATGCTTGTTAGCTTCCTCTAACATTTCTTTTACCGCATTTATGTAGGACGTAATGTCCTTAGTCTCAAGTTTTGCTTCATGAAAACCCCAAACATGCAATAAGTAAGCACTACTCCAACCTTTAATTATCTTATCTCCTAAAGTAGAGGAAAGAGTATTAGCAGCTTTACTAAGTAAGTATACCATCTGCCTTCCTTTAACGCTTGCTGATACTCTTGAGTATTAAACTTCTCGGCCAATGCTTTCAAAACTTCTTCAGCTACCTTGTAGGCCTTTTCTGAAGCTTGAACTGCGTCACTCCTCTTTAAGTATTCCTCTTCTTCATTCATATACTTCTTGGCCAACTCTATCCTCATCTTTATTCCCTCAGAGGGGTCTTCTTTGGATAATGTAAAGATTATTAAATCTTCGACATCAATCCCCTTCTCTTCAGCTTTATTAATTCTTCCATGAAATTACAAAAACTGGGGGGTTAAGGGGCGGAAAGCCTCGCCATGGGATGGATAGCCCCATTATAGAAAGTTTAAATACTTCTTTGTCAAAATTTCATTAATGGCTAGGAGGGTTAAAGCGATCAGAGCTACAGTTTCGATGAAGATCGCTCTATCTGATCCCCTCCTAGCCCTCGTAAACAACTACGTTAGGGCACTTCGTTTCACCCTATTCTGGTTGAAGGAGAACGTGAAAAACCCAAATGAAAAGGGAGTGCTATCGAAAGTTCACGAGGAGTTGTATACAAGGCTAAGGAAGGAATACAATCTACCATCAAAGGTTGCTGAGGACTGCTATAGGGATGCCTTCTCAATATACAAGAGTTGGTTTAATAATCCTAAGAAGGGTAGGTTTCCAAGAGTATACAAACCTACGGTGTGGTTAACGCCAAAAGCAAGTTATAATGTTGACTTCAACAAGATGATTATTAGGATAGCAAGTGTTGGTGAACTTCCAATCTTGGGTTATCCTAGAAACCTCAAGGAGTACATGAGTTGGAGGAGGAGGGAGGCTAGGCTAACGGTTAAGGGTGATAAGGTTTTCCTAAAAGTTGTTTTTGAGAAGGGAGAAGAGAATGTTGAGCTAAAGGAAAGTATTGCTGTTGATATTAATATGAATGAGGTAGTTGTGGGGAAGGACGACGAGCACTACGTTAGGATTTCGACTCGTTTGTATGAGGTTCACCACTGGAAGTCGTTAGCTGAGAATCTACAGAAGAAGTACCCTAGAAGGTGGAGGGAGAATAAGAGGATCCTTCATAGGATTCACTCTTTTTATCTAAAGGCTAAGAAGGTCATGGAGGACTTTGCTAGGAAAGTTGGGAAGTGGGTTGTTGAAATTGCTGAAGATTTCGGTGCCAATGTTATCAAGTTGGAGAGTCTTAAGAACCTTATTAAGAGCGTGAATAAACTACCTAAGGAGTTTCACGATAAGTTGTATCTTATGCAGTATCGTCGTTTGCAGTACTGGATTTCCTGGCAGGCTAGGAAACACGGAATGGTTATTGAGTTTGTTAATCCCAGTTATTCATCAGTCTCATGTCCGAGATGCGGTAGAAAGATGGAGGAGGTTTCTCATCGTTGGTTTAAATGTTCTTGTGGTTATGAGAATGATCGTGACGTTATTGCAATCATGAATTTAAATGGGAGGAGGTCTCTGACCCTCTCGACTGCCCCTCAAATGAGAGATGTAAGAGCGAATCGATGAGGGGAACCCTCGCTGGCGGGGAGAAGTCAGTCTGTTAAATTCAGATGTCATTCATGGGTTAGTCTTATCCTTGATTCTTTTAGCCTTCGACTTGCTCATAAAATACTGTTTGTCCTCATTTCCCTACGACGAGTTGCACTTCTATGTTTATCATAACTAGTCGAGTATTGAATTATCGGGTCAGCTTTTCTTTTCTAGTTTCTCTTAACTACTACTAGTAAAGAAAAATAAATAATGACAATAATAATATTTGATCTCTGTATTGAATTTTCAATCATGAGTAGCTTTTGCTAACTTTCATGCATCTCTTTTTTCCTAGGTAAATGAAATGTTTATAATTCTTTCCGTGAATTTTATCTTATGTCGGAGGAGATAAGGAAGTGGTTTAACGACTTCGTTAACAGCATTGTTGAGAAAATAAAGACAGGGAAGGAACTTAATGCTTTAGAAACTCAGATTATTTCAAATTACGCCTCTAACCTTGTTCTTTACGATTACGTTGATAAAAGGTTAGGAGAATTAGAGAGGAATTTGAGGGATGAAATTAGGAAGACCAGGGAAGAACTTTTGGCTAATGACGAGAAGGTTAAGCAGGAGCTTTTACAGAAGATTGAAGAGGTTAAAAAAGAGCTTCTTGCTAATGACGAAAAGGTTAAACGGGAACTTCTAGCCAATGATGAGAGAATCAAGCAAGAGCTTCTTGCTAATGACGAAAGGATTAAGCAGGAGCTTTTACAGAAGATTGAGGAAGTTAAAAAGGAGTTATTAGCTAATGACGAAAGGATTAGACAGGAACTTAAGGCCGAGATTCAGAGCGTTAAAACGGACCTTGAGAATAAAATTAAGG
>Ga0326758_100198_pt1 | contig 16988 bp, 15 predicted proteins | sample GCRJH_S_FD_207221 | JGI IMG/M metagenome (GOLD analysis project Ga0326758, IMG submission 207221) | Hot spring sediment microbial communities from Geyser Creek Basin, Yellowstone National Park, WY, United States - GCR.JH_S | ecosystem: Environmental > Aquatic > Thermal springs > Near-boiling... | reverse complement strand
TTCAATTAGCCCGATAGCTGCTGCAATTTTTGCAGGATTTATAATTAATAGTTTCAATTCTTCTACTATAGACTTTGGAAATTCTCAAGTGAGAATGGCTTACGGAATGGCGAGGGATAGAGTGCTATTTCCTTTATTATTTACTGAAATTAATAAATATGGAGTACCAGGTAAGGCAATATCATCCATGGGGTTACTAAATCTAGGAATAGCTTTAGCCGTAGGATTAGCATTCTGCCCTCTTAATGGTAGTACTTTCTTAATAACTTCTAATGCTTACTTTAATTTCCTAAATCATATGTTAGCTTCTTTTGGTCTTATAAGATTCAAGCATAAAAATGGTACATTAAAACTAAAAGATATAATAATAGGTGGAATTGTAATAGTTACATTAGCTGCTGCAATAGTTTTATCAGCAATATCCCCTTCCCCTTTAGATTATGCGGGTGCTTTAGCCTTAGGATGGTTTGTATTTAGTACTATCTTATATCTTATAGAGAAAAAGAGGCACCCAGAGAATTTAAAGAGATTTGGAGATTATTCATTATAATATTTTTATTTTATATATGTATAATTTTTCATGGATTAGTTTATAAACTTTCTCATTTATAATGTTTTTATGAGTAGAACAAATAGGAAAGATTTTCCTAAGATTGCTTATTTTGAAGTAGAGCATAATGACTGTTGGACTCATCTTACTGAAAAGTCAAATCTTAAGATTAGACTCCTATATCAAAAGTTCGATATTCAAAACCCTCTATTTAACTCAATAATTGTTGGGAAGAGCAATTATAGAGCCGAATTAAAGGAATTCATTAAAAATATAAAATATCATAAAAGCGTAAATAATATAGATGAATTGAATTATAATAATGATAATAATTTATTTCTCATGGACTTATCACTAATAAGAGAAGGTAGTATTTCGAAGATGATCCATAAAAATAACGGAATAATTTTGACTCATGAAATAGTGGACGGAATTGAAAAGTGGATCGTACTTACTAGTAACTACCTTCAATTAAAAGATGAAATTGAAAGTAATAAAACTTCTAACTTACTAAGGTTTAATATTATTTACTCTGAGGACGTTCTCTATAATATTTTACAAGATCTAACAGATATTGAGATCTTAGCATTAAAAATGGCATTAGATGAGGGATTTTTTGATTATCCTCATAAGGTATCTATAGAAGATTTAGCTAGTCAATTGAATTTAAGTAAGGCAACTTTTGTTAAGCATTTAAGAAATTCAAATAAAAAGATCTTGATGAAGAATTATTTTGACTTATTATCACTTAGTAACTCTAGCATGTATAATGGCAGGAATTCCAGATGATACCTTCTCCTTACCTCTATTCAACGCATTTTCTACTCCATAAGGTTTCTCGATATATTCATAATATCCACCAATTTTTTCTATAGTAGAAGGTATATTATCTATATCAATACTAACTCCAGGAATCTCGCCACTCAAATTAATTTCAGGATAAACTTCTTTTACAGATTTCTCTACTTCATTCCAGCTTTTATTATCAAATATTACAACTAGTACTGGAATCTTCTTAGCTATGTAATAAAATGCTGAAGGAACTCCAAAAATAAACGATCAATCTCCAACTACTGCAATGACGTTCTTTCCGGTTGCTATTTTATAGCCTACTGATGCGCCTAAAGCCCAACCTAAATGTCCGAACTAAGGGTCACCAAAGTAAGAATCGTATTCCTCTAAAATACTGTATTTAGGATTAAAATTATATTCATTAAATATAGTCCATTTTAGTTTACTTATTTCAAACGATAGATAATCAGGATGGATATATTTTTCATCAGCTAATTTTTCTATCTTTTTTAATTTATATTCTTTCTGTTCCTTAATCTTATCTACAATTGTCATAGTATCATTCCTTTTTACCTTGAGCCTATTAAAGAACTCATCTACTGACGATTGAATACATAAATCGCAAGGGAAATCATAATATGGAATATATGAATATGAAGGATCTGTATCGACTCTTATTACCTTTGCTTTAATATCAATATATTTTGGTATCCAGGGCGCTTCCACTTCTACTGCTATTATTAAATCTGCCTCTTTTAGGTTAAACTCATCTATGGTCATCTCTCAAGTAGAAGGATAGTTAACTCTTTCTCCGACGTAATTAATTATTGGAATTTTAGCCCTATTTGCAAAATCAGTTAATGCCTTAAACCAATTTTCCTTCCTACCGGCTCTCCACGTTACTATTACTGGATTTGATGAGTTCTCTATCATCTTCTTAGCTTTCTCTATAAAACTTTGTGGAGCAGAAGGATAATAAGGTTCCATTTTAATGTAATGTTCCTCTTTAATGCTGTCTATACTAATTTCTCTTGGTATGGCTATATAGACTGGACCTTGCGGTTCGCTAAGTGCTATTTGAACGGCTCTACTAATGGTAGCCGGAACTTGACTAGTATCTCTTATTTCAAAGGAATACTTTACATAATTTTTAATAATAGCTTCCTGATCAGCATCTTGAGTCCAGTGAACTCTCAGATTTCTTCTTGCGCTACTTCCTTTACTTGTATAAGGACTTTTACCAGCTATTACTAATAATGGAATTCTGGAAGTAAATGCATTAGCTATTATTCCTAAGCCATTTAAAGTACCAGGGAGTGTGTGTAATAATATTACACCTAGCTTCCCCGATAAGGAGTAGCCTAATGCCGCACTTGTTGCAGTTATTTCATGCGGTATAACTATAAGATTTATGTCCTTCCTATTCTCATATGCATATTTTATGAATGCAGGATGGTCAGTGCCGGATACTATACATTATCGCCAGAATAATTTCTAATAAATTTTAGAATATATTGTACTATATCCATATTTATACCACATAAATGCTGTTAAAATCTCTTTATTCTAACTAGTTAGATATTGACAGACTTTAAGAATAGGATTGGGAATTTACCTAGTTAGAAGGAACATTTTAATATAAGAATAATAATTACTTACTATCATGGAAGTCAGTGTATTAGTAAAGGCTTTCGAGAGAGAATTTGGAGAAAAATTTTCAATTGATGAAAAAATATTGAAAGAAAAGTCTGAATCACCTTATTTAGTTTCTCCGATCCTTTCCAAAATGGGTAAAAAAGCCTTAGGAGTCATATTTGCAGAGGATGAAGAGGATATAATGTCTGCAGTTAAGTTATGTGATAATTTTAGAATTCCGTTATTAGCAAGAGGTGCTGGAACTACTACTATAGGTCAAGTTTTGCCCATATATCCTTCAATAATATTAGATATAAATAATATTAAAAAAGAAATGGGAATAGAAGAACAATGGATAAAAATTACACCTAGCGTTAAAGTATTAGAGGCATTAGAATACTTAAAGAAGAGAGGGAAAACTCTTAGAGTTTATCCAAGTAGTTTTTATATTTCAACATTAGGAGGCTATATTGCAGGTGGAGATGTAGGAATAGGTTCTTTCAATATGGATATTATTTTCATAATAACGGTTTACACTCTGTTGAAATTATAGGACCTAGTGGTAAATATTTTTTAAATGATTACAGTACTTTAGCGGTAGCTCAAGCTGCTGGAACTACTGGAATAATAACTAATGCGGAACTAGCAATAGTAGATTATGAGGATTGGAAAGATCAAATTATTAAGGAAAAGAGTCTAGAAGATACAATAAAAACCTTGAAAACTTTAAGTGAGAAAAGAGATAAAATTCGAAGAATTACGATAGAGGACTTTGAAACACTATCGTTATTAGCAAAAGATAGATTAGATGATATAGGAGAATGGAATATAATATTAGCTAGTACCTTAAATTTAGGAGAAGAAATTAATCTTAAATTTCTAGATGAAATTGCATTCGCGGCAATCTACGTTACAATGAGTAAGCTTACTAATTTCAAAGACTACTTTTATGAAGTTAGGTTACTCCCCTTGGAAAGCTTCTTAAAAGTGGTAAAGCAAGTAAAGAGTGTTTTAGGTAATAAAGTTCTTATTCACGGCGATGTTATGACAATTAGAGGAGATATAATAATCTACACAGTCTTTATGTCGGAGAAGTCGAATTTCAGTATTATTGACTCAATCATGGAGAAGGAAGGAATTCCTTTTGAAATACACTCTATAGAAGTAAATGATAGAGTAGATGAAGATTTTAGACTTGAACTGATGAAAAAATATAAAACCATTGTAGATCCTCACAATATCTTAAACCCTGGGAAACTGAGACTATGATGTTAAAATCCTTAATCGATGCTATTGAAATTCTGGAGACTAAAGATCCACTAAGAAAAATAAGAGAACGATTAAAAGGAGTAGAATATTTTGAATATAAAGAGGATAAAATGGGTGAAGTGACTTTCTTAAAAGTCTACTTTAATTATGGCAATAAAAACAAGGTAGAAATCTTAGGAAGATTAGGAGCAATACAGATGCAGAATGTAAATAAAGGTTTAGTTTCAGACGCTGATGGCGCAATTATTACTCTAGCTGTATTATTTGAATTACAAAATCTTTTAAATAATGGAATAGAACTAAATTTAGGTGTGTCATTTGTAACGAATATTTCACTTAACGCAAAGTTAATTCCACATAAGCCATTCGATTTTATGGTTCCATCAATAGGTTTGGAGGATGCTCTAAAAGAAGAAGTCGAATCTAATGCTAGCCTAATACTTTCTATAGATTCTACAAAAGGTAATAAAATAGCTAAATTTGACGACTTTGCAATAACTCATGTTATAAAAGACGGTTATATACTAAAGCCAAACGATGAGATAATAGATATATATAATAGAGTAACCGGTCACGAGGTATATTTTATACCTTTAACTACTGGAGATCTGACTCCAATGGATTTTAACGTATATCATATAAGCACGCTAGTCTCTCCGTGGTTGTATACCGAATCGCCAGTAATCGGAATCGCTACAGTTTCAAAACAAATAATACCGGGATATGTTACTGGAGTCCTAAATATTGAGATGTTAGAACATGCTGCTAGGTTCTGCCTAGAGTTACTAAAATTCGTTGAAAAAGATGGGAAAGTTTATGACGAAAATGAATTAAGTGAACTAATAAATAGATTGGGTGAATCTAGCCTTAAGAAAATACAGAAAATTAAATAGAAAGATTACAAGTAATAAAAAATTAAATTAAGTTAGAAGCTGTTTATTAAATTCTATTTTGATGTTAATTAATTTCTGCTATACGTTATATGTGATACATTATATAAATACATATTGTGGCAAATAAATGCAATCTATATACGAGATTAAAGCATAATAAATACAAACCACAGTTAATACAGTAATTTATGGAGGGAAAAATAAGATTTCCCTACATAGATATGTCTAATGCATCAATGCTGTTCAAACTAATAGCGATTTCTGGAGCTTTAGGCGGATTTGCTGCAGGATATGACCTAGGAATAATAGGTGATGCCCTAAACGTAATCTCAATAAAATTAACTGATGCAGAAATAGGATTAGCAGGTTCTGGATTACTATTAGGTTCAATCTTTAGCTCGTTCTTTGCTGGAGATATTTCAGATAGGTTAGGCAGAAAATGGATACTTATCTTTGATGCCATAATATTTACAATAATGCCACTACTCCTAGCATTAGCAACCTTTAATTTTGCAACGTTCTTAACGTGGAGGATAATAGAGGGTTTCGCGTTAGGAATGGATAATGTTTTATCTGGAATTTTCATCGCAGAAATGGTTCCAACTCCAAAGAGAAATAGCTATGTAGCGACACAACAGTTAATGACAGTTATAGCACAATTCTCAGCCTTCTGGATAGGTTATGCGTTAACTCCCTTAAAAGCTTGGCAGTTAATGTTTGCCTTAGGCGCAATTCCAGCTTTCATAATTCTCTTGCTCAGAATAAAAATACCGGAAAGTCCTAGGTGGCTATTATCTAAAGGTAGAGTGGAGGAAGCCAAAGAGGTTCTAGTAAAGTTCTTTAAAGTTAATGTAAATGATAACGAGCTAAAGATTATTCATCAAGCTTTAGAAAGAGAATCAAAACGACAACCCTCATGGAAGGATTTATTCTCTTCTAAGTTTATAAAATATGCAATAATAGCAATATTTGCAGGCTTGTTTATGCAATTCAGTGGTATTAATGCCTTCGTATTTTATTCTCCGGAAATATTCGTAAACTTAGGTTATAGTAAAGTTCAAGCAGCATTTATGAGTGGATTATCAACGGGAGTTGCGTTACTGTGGCCCGTAATTCCAGCACAGTTTTACTTGATAGATAGAATAGGTACTAAGAACGCTTTTTTAGTAGGTTCAGCCGGAATGAGCACGTCTGGTATAATCGGTTCAATATTTTTACTCAGTTTAAAAGGTTACCAGCTTGGTATTTCAACAATAATAACATTATTCATCTTTATATTCTTCTTCGAAATAGGATATGGTGTAGCATTATGGTCTTTTAGCCCAGAAATATTTCCAACTCCAATAAGGGGAAGAGGAACATCCTTATTTATGGGTGCCGATTCAATAGCCGGTACAATAGTTACTGCCACTTTTCCAGTTCTTCTCTCCATGATAGGATTAGCTTATACTATTGACATTTATGCTGGAATAACACTAATAGCATTTATGTTCTTCTTAAAGTTTATACCAAATATGAAAGGGAAGCCTTTACTAGAAGGGCTGGAAACACCAGAGTAATCCCTTTACTTGCTAGTTTCATCGAGTGCTTTGCCCGTAGTTGCTTTAGTAAATAGTAATAATATTCCGCCAACTATCATCATCACAGCTAATATAAGCATGGTATTGAAGAATCCGTACTTAGCAGAAACCGTTAGGATCATTATTGGCATAAATGCTAATAACAAATGTGCTATTCCGTCAGTAAAAGCAAACGCAGTTGCCCTAACTTCTGTAGGGAAGTGCTCTACTGTAAGCAGGTACGTATAAGGAAATATGAATGCGCCCAGCGAGGATAATGATGCTAGAGAGACGTAAATTAAAATAGCATTATATAATGTGCCTAAAAGGGCCATGAAAATACCAGTTAATAATGCTGCAAGAGTTGCTAGATACTTTCTTTGAGTTTTTTCCGCTGTAAGTGCTGAAATAATATAGAATACAAATGCTACACTACCAGAAACCACAAAGAACCTTAATGTTGAAGCCAACGTATAGCCGTGTTCTGTCAATATGGTAGGTACTGTTATCCCTTCACCATCAAAAGCAGAATAGAACATAATCCATGAGATTAAAAATATAAGGAAATATTTTAGATGACTCTTATCTACTAAAATCTTTAGATTGGCTAACGATGATGATTTGTGAGAATTATCATAGGTAGAAAGGATTAATGGTTCTTGAATATTTATATGAAGTTTTTCTAGAGTTAACTTAGCTTCATCTAATTTTCCTTTTTTCTCTAGCCATCTAGGAGACTCTGGTAAATCTTTTCTTAAAACCGCAAACGTTATGCCAACGATACCTCCTAGTATAAATACTAAACGCCAGCCTATATTTGGGATTGGAGCAAGCAAGTAAGATACGACAATAACTACTAATGCTCCTAGTGCTATACCTATCGATGAAGAGTAAGAAATTATTTTGCCCCTAGAACGTTTAGGTGATATTTCTGCCAAATAAGTTACAACTGAATTAAAATCTACGTAAGTCCCCCAACCTACAAAGAACCTTGTTATAATTAGCATAAGGATGTTTACTGACAATGCCGATAAAATCGTTGCTATTGAATATGTAACTAATCCCATGATTAACATAAACTTTCTGCCAAAATTATCCGATAAATATCCACCGCTCAGCTCACCTATAACTCCTCCTATAAATGTACTAGTTAAAGCTAGCGATGCTAATGTTGAGGGTATCTTAAAAGTACTAATTATCGCTGGAAGTACATAACTTAAATCAAACAAATCGTACTCGACAAAAAAGTAGCTTGCGCTAATTACCAGAAATAACCATGTCGAAATAGGTATTTTCTGTAAATTATCCATAATTTCAGAGATGGATCTATTAGTATTATTACTCATATATAATGATATTTCTTCACATTTTTAAACTTTTCTATTCATCACATTTATTTTATCGTTAATTCCTCTAAGTTATCTGGAAATTTAGTAAGTAATTCTATTCCATTTTCTCTTACCAAGACTGTATCAGAATGTCTGTACCCTCCTAAGCCGGGAACATATATCCCTGGCTCTACAGAGAATACCATGCCCGGTAAGAATTTACCATCATATCCTATGTCAATAAATGGTCTTTCGTGGACTTCTATACCTAATCCATGGCCTACATGATGGCGTAAGTACTCTTGAACCCCTAGTTCTTTTGCTTTTTCTCTAACAGCTTTATCTACATCTTTTATATTACCGTAAGGTTCAATAGCATTTAGAGCAGTTTCTCTTAATTTCATCATTTTCTCGTACATACTTTTATGAGCATCATTAGCATATTTTACAAATAGAGTCCTTTCTAATTCTGCAGAATATCCTCCTATATCTGGTCCCGATCCTATGCCTAAAATGTCACCTTCCTTTATTCTCCTATAAGTTGATAACACGTGAGGAAATGCAGAGTACTCACCCACTTGGCCTCTGAAACCTACTACTAATGGATAAATAGACTTAATTGGTTTATAATCTTCTCCAAAGTATTCTTTAATTTTCTTACTAGCTTCTAAGCTGGCCTCAAGAGAGATCTCCCAATCATATTTCCCAGGTTTGATGTAATTCATTGCAATTTCAATCGCCTTAGAAGCCCAATAACCACTCATTTTAATTAAATTAATTTCCTCCTCTCCTTTTATAATTCTCATTTCTTCAATAAGGTCTTTAATTGAAGTAATTTCTATTCCATTTTTACTCAGTATTTCTGACAGTAATGGACCATAGTATCCCCAATAAGACGGAGCCCCAGCTAAATTATCCATTCCAAGTCTCTTTATATTGTATTCTTTAGCTAAGTCTAAGATCTTATCTCTAATAAATAATATAACGTGAGGCTCTCCTGGAAAATCAAAATAGAAGTATTTTCTTCCTATAATTTTAGTCATCGTCTCAATATGATCTTTTTCAAGTAATGGTGACATAAGAGTGATTTCACCGTCTTTTGGTATAACTAATACAAATGGCCTTTCTGTAGATAAAATGTATAGATTCGTTAAATAGAATATATTTGATAAATTAGTTAGATAAATAGCATCTAAATTTAGTTCTGCCATTTTATTTTTAAGACTATTGAGCCTATTCCATAATTCGTTTTCACTAATTCTAGGTATCATGAAGATTGATCTAATTGGAGATATATAAATTTTTATATCTTATCTATTAATTTTGGTATAACATGTATTTAGGCTAGCGTATAATAATATTATCGATAAATATCATTTGCAGTCCATGACTCTCAAATGATGCCTAAGATAACTAAAAAATTAGGAATGATATTTATATCCAGCAAGGGAGGAATTATTCACTCGCAGAAGAATGAACTGATTGGGAAGACTCTTATAAGGGCGCGCAAGTACTAAAGCGGAGCGTTATCAATTTGGATCGAAATAATAATAGTCACACTTGAAAATAATAAGACGATTTTAACTATTAACGCTTAGACATTATTATTAAAAATACGTAATATAAATTTATATATAAAAATGTTCTACTTTAATTTTTATGCCATTTTTATTACTCCGGTTTGCCTCTTCTTCTTATTATGCTGAATGCAACCGCTACTACTATTATTACTACTAAAATTCCTCCAACTATTGGTAATATACTAGATTTAGGTGCAACTGGGGGGAACAGTAGTCGTAGGAGGAGTTGGCTTTACATAGGTAGGTAAGTGTGGAGTAACGCCTGGCGGTACTATATAGCCCATTAGCAAACCTATTACTGGCCCCATATATTCAAAGTCGTATGCTATAAATGGGAATAAGATTGTAGATATTAAGGTTTGATTATGAGTAGATAATATAGCATTCCAGTTTGCTTCATAAGGATTAAGCTCTACTGGTTCTACTTTTTGTACATCAGCAATAGCAGGTAACCAGTAGTTGTACCACGCCATAAGCTTTTCTGTATCATTTATATACTGAGGAGAACCATATTGTAGAGTATGCATTTGAATAACTATTTGTGATACATTTATTGTATAATTTTCACCATTATAGATATACCATGTTGGTTTTGATAAATTAAACGGCTGTTGTGGTATTATGCTGGCTATTCTCCACGCATCTATAGTATCTGTAAATGGTGTAAAGAACGGTGCTGCTTCAAAATCTCCACTGAAGAACTCTGAATAAAAGTCGGACGTAGATAATTCATAAACCTGCGCTTTTATACCGAAAGCGTTTAACTGCGTAGCAAATTCTTGTGATAATGCGACAAAATCTGTAAATCCTAATGGTGCTATAATACTTATTGTTAACTGAGATCCGTTTGGTAAGACCCAATAACCATTTACTTTTTTCAATCCCGCTTCTTCTAGCAACTGGGTAGCCTTTTGTAAATTATATGAATAATTATTAAGACCTTGGAAAAACGATGAAGGAATCATTTTCTGGAACTCTGGTAAGAAACCAGAAGGAATTCCAGCAAAATTAGTTGGACCAGATATGTAATCTGGTGCATATGCCTCAGCAAGCTCTGTAGTGTTTATGGCATAGTATAAAGCTTGTCTTACTATTGGATTATTAAATGGGTATATTTGAGGATTAAGATAAAATCCTACGCCACCATAGGTACATGCCATGTATATTATATATCCCTCAGATTTTATTGTTTCGTATATGCTATATGGTATTGCAGTAACACAGTAGCCTAATAGACCACCTTCTAAAAAGTTATAAGTTTGAGTGTTACCACTGGACCAATAAGTTATCATTTTAGGATAGTATTTTATAGACGAGTTAGGAAATGCCTGCTCGAAATATGGATTCGATACCCAGCACATTAGTTCGTCGTTAATACTAGAGACGTTAGGGAAATAGAATCCATTACTTGTAGGAGTTACATTTAGAGATTCTATATAGCTAGTTAGGTTGCTTAGATAACTGCTTAATGCTAAATTTGACGTATTTAGAGTTGCCAGTATTTTAGCATATTTACCAGATTGGAAATATGGAGCTCCTATATAAGATGCTAAGACTACAGCTGCCGTTCTATCTAAGTTTTTCCAATAAATTCCTTTAAACCAAAATGAATCTTACCACCAATAGGCTCGGGTCATATGTCACGCTATTTGTTACTACCTTAGTTATTGCAGACATTATTGCACCGTAAGCTACTACGAGAGTATAAAATATTGGTAAACCTACTTGCCCTACTAACATATGCTTGAAAGATTTTCCGAACCTCATTATATCGGGCCAACTAATAATTTGTGTAGCATGAATATTAGAAGTAAGAAATATGAGAAGTATTGAAAGATCATAGACGTTTATGGGTTTAAAAGGTTGGTTAAAAGCTATACTTAACGCCTTAGGATAAAGGGAAACGAAATACAAAAAGGTTGCTGTTAGGGATATTATCGAAACTATAGGCATTACATAACCTAGCACTTTTAATGAAGGTGAAGCTTTAATTGGTTTAGCTAATAATAGAGTTATGGTTTGCACCACGATGATAATAATAAACGTTCCCCAGAATAGGCAAGGAAAATTTGCGACTAGAATTTCGGGAGTAACTGCTGAATACCTAGACAATAAATAAGCTTTGCCTTCAATCTCTAATGCTATTCCTACAGTTGCCTCAGTAATTAGGAAAGTTTGAACCCCGAAGAAGCCCATTGCAACAAAGAATCTAATCCAAGAAGGAATATAAGTACCCCATATTCCAAACCTTGTTCTGTCAAGCTGAGGCTCTGCTAAGCCGTATTTTACTGCACTGTGACTTTGTATAATTAATGGAACGAGAGTTATTAAATCACCTAAAAGAGAAATTAGTATCACTTGGATTATATTAAATCCGAAAAGAATCCCCACGCTTCCTACCAGCATTGAATTAGGTGCTGCTATACTAGCCCAAACTCCGAGTAAAGGTAAATATCCCCAGTTTTTAACTTTAGCCGGAGCTATATCAGGATTCCACAGTAGTCTATCGAACTCGTTTTTCTTCTCCATATTTCATCTCACTTAAGAAAGTAATTTTCGTTTTTATATTTTATTTTCATTAACTTCTTCAAGTCTGAATCCAGTAGTCTTAGGAGTAAAAATTAACGTAAGTCCACCCATGATGAGTGCAGGAATCCATAAAATTCCCCAGACGCTTATATTACCTAAACTGTTGGCTAAGGGTAAAAGCGCTAATAAGCCTAAAGCACCTCCTAAATGTCCTATTCCATCTGTTAGAGAATATCCAGTTGCCCTGGCAATAGTTGGAAAGTTATCAACGTCTAGGAGGTAGTAGACGTTAAACCAGCCCACTCCTATAGTTTCAGCAATAAATGAACCTATAAAGAAGGTAGTGAAATTATGACCTACAGCACCTATTGACATTATTATTGCACCTATCATATAAAATAACGCATCTATTATTGCGAGCTTCCTTCTATCGTATCTGTCTATAAAAAATCTCAGAATAATTGAACCTAATATTACTCCTAATCCAGATAACCCAAATAAGAATATTGCATAACTTAGCTGAGAGGATGAATAGCCTAAATTTGCTTTCAACCATGTAGGAGTTAATACTAGGAAAGGATAATCTATAAAGTAAAACCAGAAGGATAGAAGAAACAGCACTATAAGTCTTTTTAAATATATTGGCTTTAATAATATTTTTAAAGGGTTTTCTTTTGGTGGCTTATAATTCATTATAATTGGATCTGGTAATTTGTCAATTTTATATCTTTTTATTGAAATTTCCTCCATAATAGAGATAAGTTTTTCAGCTTCTTCAAGTTTTCCGTGAAATGCTAAAAATCTCAAACTTTCTGGTGCATATGCCCTTATTAGCAGTGCTCCTACCGCTAATATACCGCCTATCACGAAAACTATTCTCCAACCTATGTTAGGTATAGTAGTTACGACTTCAGCTGCTATATATGGGCCTGTACCAAGCCCTGCATAACCTGCTATAAACGCAATATTGGAATATATCCCCCTCTTCTTTGCAGGCGACATCTCTGCTATGTATGTCATTACCAGAACTAGATCTGCGCCTATTGCCATTCCAGTTATAAATCTAAATAATGACAACATAGGGAAACTAACAGAGAAAGCGTCACCAAAGCTTCCTATAGCTATAAGGAAAGAAGTAAATATCATTGCTGGTTTTCTTCCTATTCTATCCGAAAGAAAGGAAAATATTGGGGCTCCAACAACGTATCCGAAAAGTCCTAAAGATGCAACTAACGATGCTTCTGAGCTAGAAGTTATAAATGGTATATAAGGTAAGGCAAATCCCACATTTATTACGTCGTATAAAGTAATGAAGAAACTAAATCCTAAAGCCCAAAATATTATGTAACTTAATCCCCAGCCTGGTAACCTATCTAATCTAGCTATATATATTTCAGGGTTACCTTTAACTGATGCCATATAGTTTAGACATTTTGTACGGTATTTAAATATTGAGATCGATTGACTTGTACATTATACAAGAAATTTAAACAGAATAAGAGCACATTCTAAGACTAACAAAACTATGAAAACATTAACTTTAATATTCAATAGTCTCTTTCTTTCTTTGATTTATAATGATATTGGATAAAATAGATAAAATTGTAAACGAATATAAGGAAGAAATTATAGAAAACCTTAGGCAGCTAATTAAAATTCCTACAGAAAACCCCCCAGGTCTGAACTATAATGAATTTGTAACATATGCAAGTAAATGGTTAAGTTCGTTAGGTTATTCAACAGAGGTTATAAAAGTTCCAAACTCTGAGCTTCCAAAGTTAGCTAAACTAGGCTATGGTGATAGACCTAATTTAATAGCGACCACAGGTAAAGGTAAATTGTCCATTGCATTTAATGGGCATTATGATGTAGTGCCTGAAGGAAAAGGATGGTCGGTAAATCCTTATGATGCTGTAGTAATTAATGACAGAATATACGGGAGAGGAGCCTCAGACATGAAATCTGGAATAGTTGCACAAATATATTCTGTAGAAGTCCTAAAGAAGATAATAAACGTGGATCAGATTTTTAAAATAAGGCATTTTTAGTCCCTGATGAAGAAACTGTAGGCAATGAAAACGCCGGAACATGCTTTGTTATAAGGGAAGGATATTTATCAAAATCTAACACAGATTATGTAATTTTTACTGAACCCAGTGGCGTAGAGAACATATGTAATGGACATAGGGGATCTCTATGGGGGTTTATAAAAATCTTGGGAAAGAAGGCTCACGGAGGATCTCCTCAATTAGGTATAGATGCGATTAGAAAATCCACAGAAATACTTACTCAGCTTTATTCCTTACAAGATAAATTATCTAGCAAGAGAACAAAATATAACATTATCCCTTCTGATGTTAAGAGTCCAAGTTTAATAGTAGGCCAAATTAAATGCGGTGACTGGGTTAACATGGTGGCAGACGAATGCACGTTCGGTTTCGTGAGGCGTCTAATCCCTGAGGAAAAATTGGAGAATGCAAGAAAGGAGATAATAAATATTCTAGAGAGTAAGAAGACAAGAGATCCTGAATTTAAATACGAATACGAGGAGTATTATGCCGTAGATACAATAGTTGAGGACACTAAAAACCCCTTGTACGAAAGTCTTAGCGAGGCTATAACTTCAGTTCTTAACGTTAAGCCTAAAATTGGACTACTTGCTGCGACTTTTGATATGAGGTTTACTTATTATGAGGGTATACCTGCGGTAAATTACGGTCCTGGAAAAAAGAACTTGCTCACGCTACAGATGAATATGTCAATATCGCAGACCTATTAAATTCAATTAAAGTCCTATCACTTACGTTATATTTGTTAGGTAAGAAATACGGAATGCTGAATTGAGGTATGTCAGCTTTTAGATAAATGTTTATAACGGATTTTACCGACTTAAATATATTTAATATTTACCGAAAATTCCATCATTATATTTAAGTGAAACGTAAAAAAGATTTACATGGAAATTTAACTCTTTAAAAGACTGTGAATATATAATAAATAATGAGTATTAAAGAGACCGAATAGTCATAACAAAATACCTTTATCTTACCTTCTTTAAATATTAGTCTTTATTTCTCTAATGGCTTATTGTATTTACTAGTAGTCTTTTTAAATAATTCTATACTATTTCGTACTTGGAATTTTTAAGTCTTTTTTAGTATTCTTTATGTGATTAGGTATTTTAATACAAAATTTTTATCTTTTATCTTAAAATTATAGAATTTTAAGATAAATACTCTATAAAATAGAAATTTGACTAATATAAATCTATTAAAATTTCTAATACTTTACAGTGTGAAAATAAGGAAATTTTATATAGAAACTTATTAATATATAAGAATAAATATTTAAGAACTTATGCTTAATTCAGAGGAAAATTTTTAAGGTATAGTATTAAAAGCTTAAGAGAGACTATGAATTTGGATAGTATTAAGGATGAATTAGCTAGAATAGTCGGCGTTAATAATATTTCAGAAAACTATTTTTATATATCGCAATATTGTATGACACATATAGCTAAAAATATATTCAATATATCTACATTTCTTAAACCTAAAATTGTGGTTAGACCTACTAATGTTGAACAATTAAAGAGTATAATAAGATTTTTATATGAAAAGGAAATTCCGATGTTTATTAGAGGATCTGGAACTGGCTATTCGGGTAGCGAAATACCTACGGAAGATGGAGTAGTAATAGAAACAACTGGTTTAAATAAAATAATTAATATCGATAAAGAGAATAAAACGGTTACTGTACAGTCTGGTATAAAAATTAAGGAATTAAATCAAAAGCTAAGTGAGGAAGGGTTATGGTGGCCTCATGATCCTGAAAGCAAGGAGTTTGCTACTGTAGGGGGTGCTGTTTCAACTAGTGGAATTGGAACATTTGCGACCAAATACGGTTATGCACAGAATATGGTCAAATCATTTAAATTGATTATAAAATATGGTAGCGAGATAGATCCATCAACAGATGTAAGGCCTAATATGAATCTATATGATATTCAAGATCTAGTATTAACTAGCGAAGGAACATTAGGAGTTATTTCTGAAATTAAGTTGAAGGTAGAGAAATTACCGGTTATAAGGAAAATTATTATATCACTTTATAAATCTCTTTCAGATGCTGTAAATGTAGCTTATGCTCTATATGACAATGGTATAACCCCCGAATCTATACTGATAGAAGATATAATAAGATTCAGTATAGGAAGTTTAGGCTCGTATATAGACTTAAATGATAATTCTATTAAGGCATTAAATTTAGATGATTATTATGCTGCTTTAATAATATCATATTCTGGAAATGATGCAAAAATAGTTAATAGTTTAATAGAAATAACAAAAAATATTATATTATCTAATAAAGGTAAAATAATAGATAATGAGAAAATAGTAGAAATCTATTGGAAGTCTAAAACAGAATTACCTTCATGGAAAGGCGTAAGTAATCTTAAAGTACATAGCTTTGTTCCAGCTTTACCTTTAGATAAAATAAATGATCATGATGAAATTTATTCAAATTTGGCGGAAAAGTATAATTTAACTAAAACAGGAGCCAGATATTATATTTTATTCCCAAACTTAGAATTTACTTCAAGCCCAAGTGTTGTTATAGATGATAATGATCCAAAGAGTTGTGAGTCTTATGAAAAATTTACCTTGGAGTTTGCTAGGGAAATATTAAGGCTAAGAGGTTCTCCTGCAACTACAACTGGTTCTGGTGTTAGATTGTTAGATCTTACGTCTGAATATTCTTCAGATCTTATAGATTTAATGAAAGAAATTAAAAAATCTTTTGATCCAAAATTATTATTTAATAGAAATAAAAAATTTAAATTGTGAGATGAA
>Ga0326758_100195_pt1 | contig 17078 bp, 10 predicted proteins | sample GCRJH_S_FD_207221 | JGI IMG/M metagenome (GOLD analysis project Ga0326758, IMG submission 207221) | Hot spring sediment microbial communities from Geyser Creek Basin, Yellowstone National Park, WY, United States - GCR.JH_S | ecosystem: Environmental > Aquatic > Thermal springs > Near-boiling... | reverse complement strand
ATCTAACTGATGAGGCCTAGGCGCCCCTAGAGGCGTAGCCTATACAGGGCCTTAGCCGAAGAACTCCTCAAGGACCTTCCTGACCCTCCCCTTTGCCTTCTTCCAGGCCTCCTGGGCATCTTCCACCTCTGCCGGGTCAACCCTAATGAGGTAAAGGGCCTGGCCTGCGCCGTCTCTAAGGGCATCTTTAAGCTAGTGGGGAGGACGCGACTTCCAGAGCCTAGTGTATATCATAGGAGGATTCCCGATGAGGTTATTGAAAACGGCCCTGAACCCTAGCGCTACATTACGTTTAGCTGAAACCCCTTTAAATCCCTAGGTCTCATACTATTGCTTGGCGCACCTATGAGCCAGGGGTATCTTACGACAAGACACCTCGTCGAGGAATATCTTCCTCTAAGCAAAATTAACGAGAATTCTAAGACTGAGGTAGGATTTATACGCGTGCCTAAGATAAGTAATTTACACCCCTATCTCGCCAGGAGGCCTACCTCCACTGCGAGAGCGCTCACGCTTGCATCCGTTTTACCAAGCCATGCGAGTAAAGAGGAGTTTGAGTGGGCGCTCGGACTTGATAGAATTAGCTCTGTCCCTTATAGGCTGCTCTACTTAGTTAACCCAGATAGAGCTTACGTGAAGGAGCTCGTAAAGAAGTACACTGGTAGAGACCCCGAGAACATAGTAGTAGTAGACCCAATGGCAGGCGGGGGCACGATACCTCTGGAAGCACTACGACTGGGCTTCCGCACAGTGGCCATAGATTACAACCCGGTAGCATACGTAATATTAAAAGCAACGTTAGAATATCCAGCAAAATACGGCGTCAGGCTATACGAGGACGTGAAGAAGGAGGTGGAAGCACTAATAGAATACGCTAGAAAAGAACTATCGCAATACTACGCGGAAGACGCGTACAACTACATAGTGGCCAGGGGGTACAGGTGTCCCTATTGTGGAGGACTAGTCCCGATAATATATAACAACAAGCTAGATAAATCCACCTATACTAAGTTCAATTTCAATAAACAAGAAAAAAGCTTCACAGTAGAAATAACGAACGCTGAAGAAAAGTTTGAAAGGCTCAAGTGTCCATATTGCGGAAGTCCCTTAAATGAAGAACTAGTCCTAAGGGACTGGGTCAAGAGGCATAAGGAACTGCTCACTGCGGCTCTAAGTGGTGATATTGAAAGGGTTAAGGAGAAAATACAAGAACTACTAGAAACACATATAATACTTGTCAAGGAGACACCGGAAGGCTTCAAGCCAGCTGATGAGAAGGATAGACAAGCATTTGCAAAGGCATACTTGGACCTCGCCGCACAGATAAAAAAGCTGAGGAAATACCTACCCGGCGCACAAATACCGAGAGAGAACAAGGTATTCATACCTATCAGAGAGATGGGGATTCAATACTGGTACGAGCTCTTCAACCCAAGACAACTATTAATACTACTCAAACTCATAAAATATGTTAAAGAGCGAGCAGAAATCCTAATAAAGGAAAAAGGTGAGTATGGGGCAGCAATAATACTATATCTCGCTCTCGGGATAAGTAAATTCACAAACTTCAACAACATAGCGACTCAATGGGACTACAGCACAGCGACCATAGAAAATCTAACGAACTCTTATCTAGAGAGGGGCAGAAGCGTCGATACAAGCCTCGAATACTGTGAAATGCCCCCTATAACTAAAGATCTAGGAAAATCCCTAGGATGGGTTTTCGAGCCCCACGTGGAGTCCATTGGTCGTACTAGAGGTGGAATTCTGCCAGTGTTAAAGCTACTTACACAGTGGCTTGATGAGCTCGGAGACAGGGTATATGTGCTATGTGGTGATGCGAAGAAGCTCTCATCTATATTGAGAGAAATGGGTGTAGATGCTGTAGATGTAGTCAACGTGGATCCTCCCTATTTAGCCCAACACCTTTACAGTGATCTCATGGAATTCTTCTGGCAGACTATTAGGATAACGCTCCAGCCTGCTATAGAGCGTGGTTATTTGTTTAACCGAGACCCCGAGAGAGGTAGTGTAGAGCTCTATATTGAAGGCTGGTCGCCGCTATTACCGGTTCTTCCGAGAGATGAAGAGATCATAGCTAGAAAGGGTAAAGACAAAATAACAGATCTTAGTACTGGGTTAGAAATAACTGATACTATGAGACACACTGGTAAATGGTATGTTGTTAAGATATGGGAGTTTTTTAGCGAGGCATACAAGGTTCTCAGGGAGGATGGCACCCTCGTAGTCTGGTTTACACACAGCGACCCAGCCGCATGGGAAGCTATAGTCTCATCATTGTATGCGGCGGGTTTTACTCTTAGCAAAGCCTGGCCGATTTGGACCGAGATGAAACAAAAACGAGAAACGCTTTTAAGATCTGCGTTCTTCACGTCGTTGGCACTCGTGCTGAGAAAAGGTGATACGGCCGAGCGGGTAATCACCGACTCAAGGACGGTAGAAGATATATTGCGTGATGAGAATGTCAAAGAGGCCATTAAGAGAGGCGTTCATGACGTCTTTATAAGTGCTCGCGCATCTAAGGCTTCTGGGCCCGAGCTGTTCATCATAGGCCTTGCCAGTGGAATAGCGGGCGCCACGAGAATTTGGAACCCGATCATTGAGGAATTTAGAGAAGGGCTCTCTAAGCAGAAGAGCATTACAGGGTATATTGAGTACGAAGCGCTCAGAAGCAAAATAAAGCTCGGGAGGGCCCTCGAGTTCTTCGACAAAGTTCTCTACCCAGCCGCTACGTACTTGTCCCTCGAAGCCTTACTGGAGGACTACATGGAGGAGGTAGCTAAACTGGATGATATGATGAAAAGGGATATCTTTAACGTGGACAAAAACAGTAAGGCCTACCTACTGCTGTGGATAGCTACTAGGTATACTGGGGAAAGGGAGCTAGCCTACGACTTCGTGGAGAAGGTCTGCAAGACCTTGAATGTGAATTGTCGGATCCTTACAAAATAATATGGGGTCATAAACCAAGAGAGTTTGAAGTCCTCAACATACAGGGTCCTATTTGGCGACGAGGTCTACGATGCCGTTAAGGGCAGACTTGAAAGGCTCACCGAGACGGCTGTGGGTCGCGCCATACAGGTGTTAAGGCTCATCGGGGAGCAACCCAAAGACGACGTCACCAGGGTTGCAAGGGCCTTGTCTTCCAAGATCCCCACAAGCAGGAGCGATATAGCAATGGCGTTATTCCTACTGAGAACCGCAAGTGAAGACGAGCTTGAACTTGTAAAACTCTCTAGGATATCAAAGGAGTTCGCAGAAAACGTGCTCATAAAACTCTATCAGGAGGTGTAAGGCGTGGTGGTGAGGCTAAAGGACGCTGTAAGGCCAACCGACCTAGCAGATAAGATATATAAGAACCTAGAGCCCGGGAAGTACGTCGGCTATCTCACGCCAAGCCTTGGGCTGATCATTCAAAGGGGCCTTGGAATAGCAGATGTTGAGGTATTCGATGAATTCCTGAGCCCTGTGACATTCCTCCTATTCACTTACTTTAGGGAACCTGTCAAAGAGGCGCTGAGAAGCATTAACGAAGCCCTTCAAGGAAGAGGTGAGAACAGTGTCGTATTTCCATTGACCCACGCCATGGGCCTTGGAAAGACGCACTTTTTCGACCATACTTTGCCATCTCTATCTTAATATCCCAGAGCACTGAAAAACATCAAAAATGGTTCAGCTCAAAAACCAGGCCTTCAGGAGCTTATGAAAACTCTGGAAGAAGTCAAATATAATGTAGACGTGACAAAGAGGACCCTGTTAATCCCAATAGACTTAAAGTACCGGCCGATGAAACTTACGCGCTACGAGGCGCTTTTTGAGTATCTCAAGCGCATTATTGAGAGAAAGTAAACGTGGCTAAAACAAGCGATCTCCGAGAAAGGGCTCGCGGAACTTAAAGACCTCTTAGGTAAGCTAAACGAAGAGGATCCCTGCGGGCTGCGAAGGAATTAGTTATGGTCCTCGATAAGCATAGCATACGCTAACTCATTCTGATCTTAGTTGATGAGCTATATGCGAGTGCTATCGAGGCTATTCAAGGAAAGTCAAAAGAGGAAGCTGATGACTTAAGAAAGGTCCTAGTCTTTATATCCTCCCTCGTAGACTACTTGAAAGGCAAGCAGCCAGCAGTATTGGTATACGCCTCGGCATAGCAGGATATCCAGAGCTGGAATAACCGAGGTGTTTATAAATATTGCAGTTGAATTAAGCGAAGTGATAGGTCGCAGTAAAAACAGAACACAATTCTCAATGCACGTGTCGCGCAGTCCCTCTTCCTCATCATACGTAATCTAGCTGAACTCCTAAGCAAATTCAGTTAAGTAATATCAAAACCTCTTGACGTATTTATTCATCATAGCCCAACGCTCTCCACGTTCAACTCTCTAATTGCATCTAGTCCTTCAGGGCTATTAGGTATGTTGAGATCACGCGATCGTTAGCCTTTTCCCATAACTTATAGGCGCCGCTTGTTATATCGAGCTCGGGGGGAGTCGCCATGAATTCCAAGGTCCATGTTGAGGAGAGCTCCTTGGTGGTCGAGTTCAGGGATCCCGAGCTGCTTGAGCCGCTTAAAAGAAAGGTCAAAGAATCTAAAACATAATGGAGCGGAAAACTATGGAATCATAGATGCTGGTAGCAACGCAAAGAAACTAAAAGCCTTATGGATCCCCTAAGGGCAAATCAGGAACTTCATCGCTGTCGGCGCGTCAGACTCATGGCTGTTAAGCCTGCCATGCAGCTATTGTCGCGTAATCGCGCCCCTCGGCCTCAAGGTCCTGTGGCCTTGAGCTGCAGAGGCCTAAATCATTGTAAACTGGGGAGTTAACGAGCTAGTGTTTGCAGGATCTAACTGATGAGGTCAGGGCCCTGTGCGTGTTCCTCGCGTCGCTAGGTAGAGGATAATTCAAAAAGGAAAACATAAGGTGTACTCTTTGCCTGACCCATCATATAAGTCCTGTGCAGCACCTTAAGCCTGCCCTCGGTCACGATTAATTGCAAAAAGCTAATTAAGCGCTTTGGACAAAGTTTAACTGTGGACACTAAAAAGATTAGCGCTAAGAGGGCTGCTGTTGAGGCCTCTGGGGGTTGCAGCCACAGGAAGTTTAGTAAAGAATTTAGTGACAAACTAAATAAAATAAGCAACCTTCATGACAATATAAAGGAAGAGCTCAAGGGCCTGCTCGAGAGCCAGGGGCTCAAGTGCGATGAAGAGGTTTCCCTAGAGGTCGACTATAACGGCCCTAAGCTTAAAGGCAGAATAGACATAGCGTGCGTAGAACCTGTCGACCTAATAGTTGAGGTCAAGTCGTCAAAGATAGGTGATGGCAGGTTAGCCGATATCTACCAGGCGCTCATATACGGTGATATGTGGAGAAGGGCTCACGGCAGAAGGCCGCAAATCGTGCTCGTTTATAGACGCGGCTTAGAGAACGTTGAAGGGGCTGAGAGAGAGGTCGAGGTAGACCTGGGGCCTTTGAAAGTTCGCCTGCCTAGCGGGTACATTTACATAAAGCTAAACGTGGACCTTGATGTAGAGAGCCTTGCGAAGGAGCTTGGAACGCAGGGCTACGTGCTGAGCAGGGACTGCGAGTTCTGTGTAAACGAGGAGTGTCCGCTGAGGAGGGCTAGGCCTACTCAGCTATGAATACTTACATAAATATGTATTTCCGACGCGAGGCCCAACCCTTCTATGTATATCAAGCGTAAGCCTTTCCTCCTCAAACTGGCCTTAGATCTCACCTATCGCCTACCTCATCGCGTTTAGCAGCCTAGCGTTCTCCTCTTGAAATACCAGGACCTTCCTCCTGACATGCTTAGCTCTCAGCAGGAACTTCCTGAACCTATTTATGTAAATAATGATGTCAAATCCCCTGTTCCTGTGTATAATCAACTCGTCAGCAAACCTGAGGGCCGCCTTTCGGCCAACCAGGCTGGCCATTATCTTTGGCAGTGCGCTGACCCTGAGCCAGGCCCAGTAGAAGAACAAGAGCTCCATGTACCGAATTTCATCAGTAAACGGTGGATCGGTAATCAGCGTGTAGCCTCTGTGTAGTACTCGATACCTTAGAGCATTTGACAGAAGCAGCCTTGCATCGGCGTCACAGAGGTCGGTATAACATACGCTGTAAAACCTTCTCTGTCTCAGAAAGCCGTGGTTTCTCTTACGGATTTGTCGAAGGCCTCGTAGGCGTCCATGGGATTGTTATCCTGCGGAGCTCAATAACTTGGAACGCCCCATGACCAACCCCTCCTACGCTTCATCAAGGAGGGGTAAAGCGAGGAGGCGAAGGCCAGGTATAGTGCAAGTTTGGTGTTTACCGACGCCACGGTTTCATCAATAGCCCTTAGCAGCGCTAGCAACTTGCGGAAGTTCTCCCTTGGGAAGAACTGGGAGACTCTGTCAAAGTTCCTCCTCTTGGCAAACGGGGCGCCGTTGCTGTACCGCAGCCAGTCGTTAGGTAATGTCCTACGCCTAATTAAGCCCTCGATGTCGCGAGCACTCCTAACCGCGCGGCCTGCCGCAGAGTTGAACTCAGCGGGGTCAGCGCCAGCTATCTGTACATGTGCTATCAGCCAGGCGTACAGGTTGATGTCAGCGTATACGGCCCTCTTCCCTTTCCTAAGCGCCTCGAGCACCATTGAGCCGCTGCCGCCAAAGGGGTCAACTATTACATGATCGTCCTCATTGATTAGGCCATCAATGACCTCTATGGGCTTTCTGCCCCAGTACCTGACCAGCTGCCTGCTGTACACTAATGAGCGTCCCAAAGCGGTTAAGGTGGACAGCGCGGTAAAATAAAGTTAGTGTTATGTTAACTCACAGTTAACCCACGACTCGTCGATCAGCCCGGCATACTTCAATAGGCACAACGCGGACCACTTACTGACCTTCAGCTCCTGAACCAGTGGTGATAGGTCACAGGTCCTAGAGCTAATGCCTCTCTCCATAAGTACACAGCCGTAGCATCCATCAACGCACTGTGGCAGATGATAGGGCCATATGTACTGGATATTAGTATTTATCATTTCTTTTATTTCTTCTTTTACATTACCAACATTATTCCCCTGCTGGAACCCATTTAAGATATTTTTCCTTATATACCATACGTAAAGATATCTAAATAATGATCTTGGAGGCTTAAAGCGTTTGTACAAATAATCTTCAACAGATTTGTCAACTTGAGAAAGCACGTTTTGGTTGTTTGGATTGTTTGGGTTAAGTAGAATACTTCTATACGGGGACAGCAGGTTCCGCTCTAATTGCCACCTAACTTCGCAGGCGTCCTTGCTCTCGTGAGAGGTTTCGTAAGATATTAGTTTCTTGAGCACAGCCTTGACATTATCTAATTTCAGTTGGTCGCTGCTCCCGTTAACTAGTCTGTCGTAGTAAATAGCGTAAGAGTACGGCTCTCTGCTAATAACGTATACGTTCAAGTCAAAGTTATTGCCAGGGATTATCTCAAAGAGATTCTCATGATAAACATTCTTTTGGAAGCCGCTATTCTTTAGAACATCTTTAAGTATGCCTTGCCTCTGACGTGTGTCCACCTCAACCCTTATGAACTCTGTATAGTCCGTAATGCCTGTCAACGCTGTTAAAGCCTTCATAAGTAGATGCGATACCCCGTGAAGACCGTAGGTGAGGGCGAAGATAGAGAGTATTTTCTTAACCTCGTCCTCACGATCCTTTAACAGCTTTTTTACATAGTCACATTCTGATCCTGATCCTGAGGAAAGTAACTTACCCATAACCTGGGCTACTACATCACTGATGGTATTATCTGGCCCTGGACCGTGGTTATTGCTGCTCACTTTAATGGAATCGTATAACTCTGTTATCATTTTAACAGACGGTGAATATGTTATTATCTTTTTACCATACAGTGCAGTCTTAGTGAAAAGTTCTATCTGCTTATAGCTACAATTCTCGTAGTTTTTGTCTCTGGTTTCTTTTATGAATTGCGCTATCGCTGATATCACCTCCTCATTTAAAAGCAATTTGAAGAGAGCATCAGGTCTCTCGGCCCACAGCCAATCAATAAGTTTAACTGCTTTATCCCATGTAAAGTCTTTTAATGAGAACTTTACGATACCCGTGTTAAGCACTTTATCTTGGGGTAACGGAGCGACTCCTTTATTGAGCCTAAATAAATTGATTTCCCGCTCACCTAAGTTTCTTGATATTACTTCGTAAGAGCTTTTGGGCATATCCATAGGATATGAGATTATGACAGGACTTATGAAATTAATACGATATGGTTGCCATCCATTTAGCCATACTAAGCAGTCGCGCGTGTACGTCTCGCACCTAACTGTTATCTGAGAACCGACGTGTATGTATTCTAAGTCACCTCCGCACAGTTCTAACATACTGTTGGAATCGCTGGAGCATAGGCCTTCAAGCCTGATTAAGGGGAACGACCTTAAGAACACTTTAACATAGTTAAGTGGGGAGATGTATAGATCTGCTCTATCCGAGTGAACGCTACCTCTAGGAGTTTCGATATCAATCTCATAGCTAACCCTTTTCTGATCTTTCTGACCTCCGACAATGCCGGTAAGTCTGTCTTTAACATGTCTATCGATTATAATGAATGAAAATAGCCAACAGGGATCCTTTTTCTCTTCATTACTGTGTTTGAGTTCGTCTCTACATGTAGTTATAACCTGCCACCCGGCTTCCGTCTTGAGTCTAGATGAAGAGCGTATTATCAACAGATATGTGTTTTTGGCCTCGCTTCTTTCCTTGAGGCAATCGTCTTCGACGCAGGTTGTAACACCGCTAAGCACGGCTGCATTGACGTCTCTCATACCAACAGTCCCATAGTTCTTATTGAAAGTAAAGAGTATAGGATAGGTGTCAATGCCCGAGTGATTCTCGCCTCCCGAACTTTCACTATTACTGCTGCGGCTCCATTTAGCTAGGGCATTCCGAAGCGCGTCATATCTTATTCTTGCTGCATAAGTGCCGAGGCTTGAGATAGGTACCTCTAAACCTTTTTCTCTGTCATCACTAGAGATAACGCCCTTAAATGTCACAACTTTGCTGCTTTTGATGGAGAGTTTTACACTATTAGCTCTCTTACTAATTACTAATGTACCAAGATATGCGTTTCCGTAATGGAACGCTGGAAATGAGATATCTAAGCTCATAGTTCATGACCTCTCATATCTAAATGGCACATTGCGAAGTACATAATCTCTGTTTTCATTCTTACTTTGTATCTTGCCTTTTAACTTTATTTTGCCATCGCCTATCTCAACTTCGTCGAAAGTAAGTAAGCACCCATTGCCTAGCTCAGAATAAGATACTGGATGGGGCATTGGCATACCCAGTAGTAGTGCCATCATGTCATCGTATAATGTCGTATGTTTATTGCTACGTAGCTGTGGAGATAGACATATTTCATCAGATGCTATTATGGTACTTAAAACCACTTGCTCGGTCCCTTCAATAGCATCCTTAGCTATTTTTAAGAATTTTTCTAGATCTTTTGATTTGTTAGCCTCAATTAATTCATTAGCTATTTTTTCGAAATCTTTACCATTATTACGAAGTTCGTCGTAAATGTAAGTTGCATATTCGTGAAGGTATTTAGATATAGAAAGTCCTCCTCTAGATGCAGAAGGCTGCTCAATATATCTTCTCAAATCTCTGACCCTCTTTTGTAATTCCTCTATTTCTTTTATTTCTTTAGTGTATTTCTGCCCTAGTTCTATTTCTTCCAAATAATGCTTTACATCTTCAAGTCTTTCTGGTATAGCCATTAGATTTTCAACTATTACATCAAGTAATGACGTGGCTGGCATCGTCCCTCTTAGCTCGTTTTTTATCTCTTCACTAGAGTCGCCAGAGAGCATCTGCTCGTACCTTTCACGGTTCTTAACAATCTCTTTGATATTATCTAATATTTCATTAATTTTCTTATCATAATCTAAATAAAGTTTTAATAATGCCTGGAATAATGCCTGGGCAACGGGCTCATCAATAGAGCGTTCCGCGCATATCGTATCACTGATCGCCTCATCAAAACATATCAGGGCCATATATCTCGCTAAGGTCTCACTATCAAGTTCAGGGCTATAACCTGGCCTGGTCAGGTTATAGAGGTTCCTTATAGCCTCCATTTCATCTATTAGCATTATGTCCTTGCCGATGTTTCTAGTGAACACGGCGCCAAACGCTGTCCTGAAAGACCATTCTTTCCTGCCGCTTCTGCCGACCCTTTGGACGAAGCTCTCGCCAGAGGGCGGAGCACCGTATTGCAGAACAACGGCGACCCCCGGTATGTCTACTCCCAGCTCAAGGGTCGACGTAGCCATTACCAAGTTCCAATTATCTCTGCTAAGGATATTTTCAATTTTTTGTCTCAGCTCCTTTTTAAGGTCGGCATGGTGTTGTAGTACGTAGTATTCACACTCACCAATATCATCCTTCGGTTTGCAGATCCCGTATTCAGACTCTTTGCTACTTGTCTCCTCATATCTCGAGGCAGCCTCATATACGTTGTAAGCAAAGCTTTCAGCTTCTTTAACGATGTCAGGGCTTTGCTGCCTTTGTTGCGAATCGAGTAGTTTTTGCATATAACGTATGTACCTTTCTACATCATTCCACTTGTAGAAAAGCTGTAAGTGAGAGTACCTAGCAAAGAGCTGGTATGGCCCACCTGTGTTCTGGTTTAGATTTAGATAAGTCAATAGTTTCTCTACGTATTTGTGACCCTTGTTATTTGGACACATGAGAGGACTGACCAGTAACTTGTCCGCGTGGAAGCAGTCCAGTGATAGACCCCTCTCGATGAAGTCTTTAAAGGTCTCTTTTAGCGCACTTTTGCTGTCCAAGAAAGCTATAGCGTGTAAGCTATGCCCTAAACCTTTGCCCACCGCTGCTGTCCATATAGTTGTGGTAGCTAAGGCGTCGATGAACGGCGTCTTAGAGGCGCTCATAGGTTCTGGGAAGTATATAGCCGTCACGTACAACTTCTTTCTTTTTGAGCTACCTATTTTATCATAATAAGATTCAAAAATTATATTCTTTGCGCCTTGGCTACTCTCTTCATAAGCCCTTTTGATCCAACCTCTAAGCAGCAACTCGTAGGGCGGAGATGAAGAACCTGAGGAATCACCAGCAGCCTTGGTGACCTTCGCTAGGTCAATTCCTCCTAGCTGCATTGAACTCATGCCTTGTTTAAGCACCTCCCTATCGCTCATGGTCGCACTTGACAATATGATGTCAAGCTTCCTCTTCTGTATTAACTTCTTAAAGTCTTCATATAAGTTGACGTTGTTCGAGAATCCTTCCCCTATTTCCTTTCTTTCATTCAATAACGCTATCAATAATAGTCTCAGAAGCAGGAAGTGCACAAAGTCGCTCCTCTTCTTATCGTTCATGAACACGTGGGCCTCGTCGATAACTATTGTGTTAAGCGAGGCTGCAAGATCAATGACCCACGGCGACCCATCGCGGATATGTTTAGAAAGCATGGAGTCATTCGTTATGACAATAGCGGGCTTCTCTAGTCTCTCTTCCTTATATTCATGAATCCATTTAATCTCCTCTTCCCGTTCACCATTCCATTTAATAACCAGCCTTCCCTCGTTATCGTATTTGAGATTGCCCTTCCTATTTTCATCGCGAGGCTCTATTTCAATGCCGCCTCTAAACGCTTGCCCCTTTACTTTTTCATCTTCACGTGGGCTGTCCCCGTCAAGTATGTAAATGTGAATAGTTTTATTGTTAATTTTTCTATTTATATAATATATAAATTCTATAAAACGTTGCAATTGTTGCCTGGCAAGCGCCTTAGTCGGGTATATTATAACAGCCACTCCGTTGTTGTCGGCCAATAACTTAAACGTTAGATATGTCATAAATATCTCGGTCTTGCCTGAGGCGGTTGGGGCTGAGATAACTGCAATCTTTGGCGTATCAAATAGGCTGAACATATCATTAAGCATAGCAAACTGATACTCGTAAAGGTTTTTAATTCCAATATTTTTTAGCGCACCAATTATAATATCTATGGCGTTTATATAACGGTTGCCCAGCTTTTGTCTTATGGACTTCTTGAAGTTATTATCGTCGTTATCATCATCTAAGCTTCTGTTAGGTTCAGGCAGAGGCTCCTCCAGGAACGGCAGGACATAAGCCTCCAGGACCCTGTGTAGCGACCTCTCAAAGCCTTTAGTAAATGGCAACAGCGCCTCGTACCTTAGCAACTTGATCAGTTCGCCATAGGCTGTCTTGAAACATGTTCCTTTTCTTTTCCAATCCCATATTAACTTCCTTATCTTTTCGACATATTGGGAGTAAAGCTGCCTCGGTACTAGCTCTTTGAAGTAGTTGTATAGCTTATCATCAAGCGTGCTATCATGTACATCAAAATACATGTACACATTGCTGACTTCATTTAATTCTATTACAGACTTGCCCGACAGAACGTCATCTGAATGCTTCAGCGCTCTGTCGTCAGCGCAAGGCATGTCTATCAACAACCTCCTTTTAATGAGAATGTCAATGAGCTTGCTAATTTTGCCCACAAAGCCCTCTACATCACTGAGGTCGAACTTCTTTTTCAGCACGTCACTCTCAACAAGCATAGCATACAGGACGTCGCCTATGGTCATCTGTGCGTCTACGTTATGCCTGACAGAGAACCCATGCTTAGCTACATAGTAGCCACTATCGTTTTCCGTTGTGCAGATGTCCCCCAGCCTCATCAAACAGATTTCGTGCTTCACTAACGACTGATATATATCGATTACGTCGTCCTCTTCAAGTCTTAGTTCCTTCTTCAGCTCATCATAAAAACTTAGCTGTGTTGACGTCTTTTGCCCCTCTACCAGTCATTTCAGTTTCCTGAGGTTACAAATAAAGCTTAATCACAGGGGCTTTCGTGCCCATCCTTGACGTAAGACCCTCGCGCCGGGGTACGCTCACAGAGTTCGCCCCCTACAACGTCTCGCCCTCGTGAAAGGATGAGAGGGCCTCGCACGTGAAGGCGCCAAGTGGCGCCCCGATACGCCTGCTGCTAAGGCCGTGTTAACTGGGGAGTTAACGAGCTTAGGGCTTATAGTGCCTAACCAATAATGCCTAAGCGACCTAGAGTTACTGGGCCTCCGTAGGGCCTAGCAGCCTGCCAGAGCTATAGCCCTCCCTGCGTGCCCGTCACCGCCAGCCTTGTCAAAGATTTCCACGCAAACTTGTGTGGAAGACCTAGGGGCGTCGGCCTGGAGCCCAAAGGACTTTAAGGTGAAGGCCTTCATCACCTTCTTCAGCGCCTGAGCCCTAGGCGCCTGCAGAAGTCAGCCTCCTGGCCGCCTGGGCGCCTCCTATTACCTTCCTCAGCTCCCTGTAGACGTCGTCAAGCCTCATCAGGCCCAGGTCGCTGTCGTCGAGGTTCAGGGTCCAGAGGGTAACGGCGTCCCCCAGCGGCCTTAGCTCCTCCTCAAGCGACAGCAGGTGGTACATGTGCGTGAGGGCCGAGGGGTTCGGCACGACCACCCAGACGTTGGATAGGACGCTCCCGAGCAGCTCCCTCCTCCTCAGTATAGTGGCCCAGACCTTGTGAATTACGGTGCCCGTGCCGTAGAGGGTCTCCACCTCAACGTCGAGGCCTCCCCTGAGGCCCAGCGCCTCGGAGCACCTCCTGCTCACGTATATGTCAGGGACCACGCCCAGCTCCTCCTGCCCCCTCCCAGCCTCGCCTGCCAGCAGCGCCCTGGCGTCGCCCTCAGTCCTGACGCACTCGAGGGCCCTGTTGAGGGCCTCCTCCTCGCCCAGGCCCCTCCCCTTGAGGTACCTGCCTATGTGGTTCACAAGCCTAGCGAGGACGAAGGCCTTGACCAGGTAGTGGACCCTCGACTCAAGGGACTCGTCGACGGCGAACTCCCCCTCCCCCTCAAGGCTCGGCCACGCCCTCAGGGCGAGCCTGGTGGCCTCTGGGGGCCTCACGGCCTTGCTAAGCTCCTCGAGGAACTCCTCCTCAAGGCCCACCGCGTAGTCGGAGACCGATGTCCCCGCGCCTGGCGAGGGCCTCTGCTCGCCGCGCCCGTACATTAGCTCCGCGAGCCTCCTGAAGGGGTCGACTTGCTCAGGACTCACCTTAACCTCATAGGGGGCGTCGTAGAGCTTCCCGTAGCCCTTCGCCCCTGGGCCCTCCACGGGCCTGACGAGGCCCAGGTCCGCCTTGAGCGCGAGCAGGGCGCGGGGGCTGCCGTAGACCACGAGGAAGCCGTAGCCCTGGGAGTAGAGCTCCCTGACCCTCTGCCTCAGGAAGTCGACGACCCTCCTGTCACTTAGGTCGTCCAGCCTCGCCCCCCTGAGGTCTATCACGTATATGCTGGAGCCGGCCCTGACGTCGCTCGGCAGGTATATGTTTAGCCTGTTCCTTATGAAGTCCAGGTCCACGTGGTAGGGGGTCGGCAGGCCGCCCATGACAGCGCGGTACCTCTCCCTGAGGACCCTCTTGAGCAGCTCAATGTAGTCCAGGGAGTCGTCACAGGCCTCGTCGCCCTTCTCGTCAACGTGGCACGGGGCGTAGGCGAAGACCACGACGGGCCTCTCGCCCAGCGCCCTCCCGAGGCCTAGGATGGAGTCGAGGGGGCCGAGGTCAAGCCCCTCAACGCCCGTAGCCTGCCCCGCCTGGCCCAAGGACTGAGCGACCTCTGGCTGAGGAGGGGGGCCGCCCTTTAATATGCCCAGCTCCTCGCTGCCCGTTAGCTTGAAGGCTAGGTTAGCCCTCTCGCTCACCTTCCTGAAGGCAAGGGCCAGGGGGGCCTCGCCAGGGGACCTACGCGAGGCGCTGAACGAAGCGACGGCGCCGATGCTTAGCCCAGGCGGCCATGGCCAGCTGATGAGGGGCGCCTTCAGCAGCCCTGCCGGCGGCCCCGCGGCCCTGATCGCAAGCTGGGGCCTCAGGCCCGGGGTCTGACTGCTTGGCGTAGACAGGGGGGCGGAGGGCCTCCTGACGCCGACGCTCATGACTACGTGGGCCTTAAGCTCAACGTTCCCTGCCGCCGGCGCCCTGAGGAGCCCGCTGGGAAGCCTGGGGGGTGAAGCGCTGATCGCCACCATAGCCTTTGGCCTCGGCAGGGGGCTGGCCCAGGCGAGCAGCTGGGGGCGCCCGCGGCCGGGGGGCGACGAATTAATGACTAGCATCGCCCTGGGCTTGGGCGGAGGGCTTGCTGCCCACGCCGTCAGATGAAGGGGACCAGGGGTAGGCCCTGAGCCCGTGAGCTCTACGGAGGCCCTCAGCTCAGGCCCCCTGAAGGCAGGGGAGGACCTAAGGGAGAGGGAGGGCGTGATTACCTTAATGGACTTAATGAAGGTCCTTGGGGGCGAGCCGAGGAACCTTAGACTTATTGGGGGCCTCAGATTGAGGACCCTGCTGATTAACTTGATTACCGCGCGCTCCCTCGGCTGCCTAAACGTGAGGGTAAACAGGGGCGTTCTAGGCCGTGCCCTTGCCAGGCTTATCACTTTCACCTTTGCGCTGAGCCGCGGCAGCAGGCCCCAGTAGTTAGGGCGTTCAGCCGAGGCCTCCGCGCCTAAGGCCTCCTGCTGGGCCTCCCTGCGCGAGGGACGTCTTGGCCTCTGCTGCTCTTCCTCCTCCCTATGGCTGCTTCTGACCGCCTTCTGCTGCTCCTCAGCGGCCACGGACTCCCGCTTCCGCTTACTTTCCTCCGCCTGCCTTCACCTCCCTGTACACGGCCGAGAGGAGCCTCGCGTTCACAAATATGAGCGGCGCGGTCCAATACCTAGTCACGACTCTTATGAAGACCAGGCCAAGAGACATGAGCCTTTGCAGAGGCCTAGCGAAATCCAGAAGCTCCCCTATGGGTATTCTCACGTCTGCTTCCCTTGCAGAGAACCGAATATGTAAGTTATCTGGATCATAATCATATGACGATACAGTTAGAGCGGCGTAATCTGACGGCACGAAGTAACCCTCCTTACTGTCGATTGCTGCTACTGAGAAGGCCAAAGAGTCGGAGGGCCAGAAGTTAGAGGTCTTCATACAAGAGCCGAGCATCTTATCGCTATACCCGCGCTTGTACACTTCGCCGCCACAAAGCTTTTGAGAAACCTTGATTAACTCGCTTTTTATTTTATCAAAGCTCCCTCCAATAAATCCCTTGGCGTAGCGCGTTACAAAGTCAACGAATCCTGAAGGATCGAACTTAACAGGCCCCGTTCCTTCAACGCAGCTTAAGTATGGGCCTTGGACGCCATATAGAAAATCCCAGATAACATAGACGAGGTCCCTCACGTTAGTCCCAATATTCCGACTAAGATCAAGGGCTGAAAACATGTTCAATTCATAGACATAATCATGATGTAGATAACCGATACTTTCACTATTAGGTTTATAGTAACACGACACCTTTGGCGGACGCAGGTTTTCCCATTTATCCCCCTTATGCCATGGATCCGAAGCCATAGTAACTATGTCAACGTTAGGTGAAAGGCTTCTGATACTATATGCGAAGCCGTACTTGTTGGCCAGCTCGCTGAACCTGCTGTCACGCACGTCAACGCCGTACAATATCTTCAGTGTGTGGGGGCTTGAGGAGTAGAGGGCCAGGGCAAGCCACGATATTGGGTTATACTCGGGCAGGAGCTGCAGCGCTTTGTTGACCAGGTCCTCCAAGGCCTTGATTATGTCCTCTGCGGAGCTCGGCCTAGCATTGACGCATTCGGGCGCTCTGACGACGTTGCTTAACGCTTTATATATAGACGTCGTTAGGGAGTGCATAAGATTTAGGTCGTCAACCATTGTCGTCCCCCAGGCTGAAAGGGCGTTCTCGCCATAGTAGCCGTAAAGCGCCGGCTTCACGTGGGTGACCTCGACCTCAGGTTTATTGTTAACGCCGACCCCAAGGCCATAGTAGAAGAGCCTCTTGACGGAGTCGCAGGGAAAGCAGGTGTTGAAGTCCAGGCTCGCCTCCGGGTCCTTCACTAGGGCCTCGATGCACTCGTCCTTTATCCCGCCGAACAGCACCGCGTCCAACAGGTCCTTGTCGGAGGTCAGGCCTGAGAGGGGCTTCCCCGCGAG
>Ga0326758_100192_pt1 | contig 17227 bp, 20 predicted proteins | sample GCRJH_S_FD_207221 | JGI IMG/M metagenome (GOLD analysis project Ga0326758, IMG submission 207221) | Hot spring sediment microbial communities from Geyser Creek Basin, Yellowstone National Park, WY, United States - GCR.JH_S | ecosystem: Environmental > Aquatic > Thermal springs > Near-boiling... | reverse complement strand
GTCTTTAACGCTAGCAAGTGCGTCACTGAACTTTATTATTCCCATTTTGTAAGGTATTACATAGCCTAAAAGAGGGCTATTCCTATCAACAATTTTACTGAGTACTCCTAAAGAACTAGCTAAAAGTATTAATGTACCGTTAGGATAAGCAGTGGCTAATAAATCTAGATATTTATCTGGAAGCCTCTGGAATTCATCTAGTATTATTTTCTTTCCTTCCTTGAGTAATGATATAATCTTATTTATGCCGTCATCTAATGGAATTTCGTCGTTTTCATGAATAATGTTCAAAGTTCTTGATATTAAATAATAATCATCGTACTCTAAACACCTCGTTGCTAGATAAGTTTTACCTACTTTTCTCCTCCCATAGATTAACCTCCATCCCTTCAAGTTTCTTATCTCTTCGCATTCTCTTCTTTCTATTTCAAACATATATTCCTGAATATATATTCGGGAATATAAGAATATATAGTTAAAAGACGCAAGCAGTTTGAAGAAGGAGAGATAAAATTGTCTTCCTATTTAGTAGAAAATTACAAGTTCTTCCATTATTTTTGGCTAAGGCCCTCAAAGCACAACACACGTTAGTCGAATTTTCGTATTGAACTAGTTGTGTTCAACTACATTGTTAATTTAATTTTTATCAGATAAATTGATAAAATTACGTTAAGTCTAATGTAAGATTTTCATAAAACTCCCAGTTAATAAATAATTTTTGGGAAAGAGATACTAATAAGATAGGTCTTTTAACTACGCTAGACTAAGCGTCGTTCATAAAAAGAATTAGTCGTGAAATATCCTTGCGTGGATTATTGCAGGAATTCCGCTCTTCACTTTCTCTTTTCCTCTCATTAATGCGTCCTCAACTTCGTTGGGCCTTTCTACATACTCGTAATATCCTCCTATGCTTTCTATTGTTTTAGGCAAATCATCTATGTCAATTTCTGCCCCAGGGTAATTGTCAAATTTCTCCTCAGGATAAACTTCCTTTACTGCTCTCTCTACTGCCTTCCAACTCTTATTATCAAAAATGACTACGAGCACTGGGAATTTTTTGGCTACATAATAAAAAGCTGTTGGAACTCCGAAAATGAAAGAACCATCACCTACAGTTATTACAACGTCTTTTCCAGTTGCCATCTTATAACCTACTCCTGCACCTAAAGCCCAACCTAAATGACCCATTGCAGGGTCTCCGAAGTACGAATTGAAAGAGTTAAATTCTCCATACTTAGGATTCAAATCGTACTCATTAAATACAGTCAATTTCAATTTTCCAATTTCATATGATAAATAGTCAGGATGAATTTGTTTCAAATCCGCCAGCTTATTTATTCTTTCCTTCTTTTCCTCTCTTTGTCTTTCTATCGTCTCTTCTAGGTCTTTTTCTGGTTTTCTCTCTATCCTTAGTTTACTAAAGAATTCGTCGACTGAGGATTGAATGCACAAATCGCAGGGAAATTCATAATAAGGAATATAAGAGTATGAAGGTTCAACGTCAACTTTTATTATTTTAGCATCAACGTCAGTAAAACGCGGAATCCAAGGTACCTCCGTTTCAACTTCAATTATTAAGTCAGCCTCCTTTAAGTTAAAACGGTCTATGGCCATCTTACCGTTTGAGGGATAATTAACCCTTTCCCCCACGTAATTTAAGACCGGAATTTTTGCTGAGTCGGCAAAATCTTTGAGAGAATTAAACCAGCTTTCCTTTCTTCCTGCTCTCCAAGTTATGATTACGGGGTTTGAAGCCTTCAATACCATTTCCTTTGCCCTTTCTACTAAACTTTCCGGGACTCCAGGATAGAAAGGTTCCATTTTTACTTCTTTCTTTTCAACTTTTGCTATGCTAACCTCCCTAGGTATTGCTAAATAGACCGGGCCTTGAGGCTCACTTAATGCTATTTGTATTGCCCTAGATATTGCTGCAGGTACTTGAGAAGGATCCCTTATCTCAAACTTCCATTTTACGTATTTTACAAGCTCTTCTTGGTCTGCATCCTGAGTCCAGTGAATCCTTAAAGTCCTGCTTGCAGTACTCCCTTTATCAGTATAAGGACTTTTACCTGCAATAACTAACAAAGGTATCCTTGAAGTATAGGCGTCGGCTATTATTCCTAGACTATTTAATGTCCCAGGGACTGTATGAACCATTAGAACACCTAGCTTACCTCCTAAAGAATAACCCATTGCAGTGCTTGCAGCAGTTATTTCGTGCGGGACTACTACAAATTCAGGATTTTTTAACTTAAGCTCAGCCTTGATGAATGCAGGATAATCAGTTCCAGAAACTATGAAGACCTTGTCAGTGTATTTTGAAATTTCCCTAAGTATAAACTCTGCAACGTCCATGTGTATTAAGTAGTTGGATCATTAAATAAAGATAGTGAACGTGAATTTCTTGTTAAAAAGAAAGAGAGACGAGGAAAAGAGTATCCTTTTATAAAGTTGATTATCGCATAAAGTCTAGAGTTATCAAATTTCATAAAATGTTAAGTGATATACTGTCCTGCAATTACGTTTAAAATGTGACCATAAGGAGATTATTTGAGAAAAAAGAAAAATTTGTAGATAAGATTATGCATATACGCGTGTTTACCCGTGGCGTACCTCTAATTTCGCTACAGACTAAGGGATCATACATCGTCACCCTAATCGAGGGAAACATCACTATCCTCTGTGAGAAGTCATCAGTCTAGGGAGATCATTAACAAAAGCAATTCGTAATACTGTATAAAAATAACTTGTCAAAACGATATAAAGTAGTAGTTACATAGAAGCGTTACAGTCTTAAAATGAAATTCTCCTTATCTGCAATCGTTTTATTATTTATTTTCATAATATATATAATATGAAACGAGCTGAGGACTGGATTAAACAAGCTGAAAGGGATCTTGAGGAGGCTAAGTATGCTGAGAGTGGCGGATATTATGAACTTGCGTGTTCACAGCAATGTGCTGAGAAGGCAGTTAAAGGGCTTTTACAATTTAGAGGTGTAGAGAAGAGAGGCCATTCGATTTCTCACCTTTTAGAAAATCCTCCAGAAGACGTTTTACAATGTGCGATTTTTCTTGATAAGCAATATACTCCATCAAGATATCCAGACGTTTATGATGAAGGCTCTCCTTATGAATATTACACGCAAAAAGATGCAGAAGAATGTATAAATTGTGCAATAAAAATACTTAATTGGGTTAAAGGTGAAACCTCCAAATGAAGCTTATTATGTTGTTCGGTTCAAGAGCAAGAGGAGATTTTACGAATAGCAGTGATTACGATGTCCTAGTAGTAGGGGACGAAATTCCCAAGGATCCAAGAAAAGTACCTAACGAACTTTACCTTAAGGTTATGAAAATGTTCCCAGGAGAGGTTGATGCAGTATTCATGAACTCCGAAGTTTTTCTTAAGAAGTTAAGGGAAGGGTCACCTTTTTTCCTTCAGATAATAGAAGAAGGTAAAATAATAGAAAAAGATGAGGAATTTTGGAGAGAAGTTATTAAGATATATAACAAGTTGAGACCCCTCTACGAGAGGAAAGGAAAGGCATGGATAAGGAAGATTTGAAGCTAATCTATCTTTAACGCAACCTATTGAGCTGTCGAACCTTTGCTTACTCTGAGTCTAGCTACAATAATCTACAAAGCAGTATCTGAGCAATTACACTAAGAAAGTGCTTCCAGATTTTCCGTGAGAAACGTAAACAAATGAAGGCTTTAAAGACTTTATTTTCTCAACGCTCTTAATTAGCTCTTCAAGGTTCTCATATATCGAGGGATATTTAAGGCCCTTGTTAGTTCCTTGTAGAGTGTCACCAACAATTACTGAATTAATGGAAGGTAAATACAAAGAGATGGAATCGTTAGTATGTCCCGGAGTCCTTAAAACTTCAACTCCTTCAACCAATTCCCCTTCCTTAAGTATAAGGTCTTCCTTAACTCCGGAAAATTTCTTAAAAAAGAAAGGCCTACCTAGAGCAAATACTACCTTTAGAAAGGCGGAATGCAAAACCGGTTCTCTTATTTTTCCCTCTCTTAAATAGTCAACGCCGTTAGCATCTATTGCGAACTTAGCTTTAGTATAATTCCTTAGTTCATAAGCACCACCTATGTGGTCAGGGTGAGTATGAGTGAAAACTACGTAGTCCAACTTCACTCCTTTAGAGTTGAGGAATTCAGCTATTCTCTTACCGCTTCCTGGAGTTCCCGCATCTACCAGAATGTAACCTTTATCGTAATCTATTAGGAAGGATTTAACGAACCTTAAAGGTATTTCATAAACCTTCATAATTAAATTACCTCATTAACGCTATTAAAAGTGTGCTACGTGGATAATGATATTTAGGTGAGTACACAAAATATATCGTGATGGAGGAGTTAATAAAGAAGGCTGAGGAGAAAGGGATAAACGTTGAGGATTTAATAATTTCAGCTTTATCCAAAGAAGACCCACAGGAAGGAATAAAGGCTAGGTTAGAATTGGCTGAAAAGTACATGAAAGAAGCTGAAGAATTTCTAACTAAAGGCGACGTAGTTCAATCTTCAGAGAAAGCTTATAAGGTTGCTGAGGAGATAGTCAAAGCCTTTGCTGAGAAATTTAATTTAACCGAATATCAGCAGGCAGTAAAGGAAGATAGGTGGCATACTTATACTTTGGCAAATGCTGCAGCAAAACTTTCCTCAAAGTTAGGTGATTGGATTAAAACTGGGTGGAATTCAGCTTACACACTTCACGTATGGGGATTTAATGAAGCTAAGTTGGATTTGGATAGTGTAAAAAACTTATTACAAGACATTAAAAGAATGCTAGAAGAAAGTAAAAAGATATTATCTTAGTTTATAATACATTTAGCGACTAATAAGAAATAGTCTAAATGATTTAAATAATTGAATAAATTTTCCCTTATAATAGTTGTGAAGATTAATAAATCTTTTAAAGTTTAGTATGAACAATTATTTGGCTCCCCTAACTGAGATGTGATGTAGGCTAGCGGGACTGAGAAGTGAAGACACCAGTAATTTAAGGTTTTAGGAATAGTGCCATTAGCTGATTATCATTCTCTTCAATAGGGATAATAATTAAGCCAAATCTTTCAATAAATTAACAGTATATGAGAGTAAAAATATGTCCTCTAATTCAATTTTGTAAGGCATATAAAGTTCGTGAACGATCTTGTTAGAAATTCTCCTTATCTCTTTCAACATTTTCTTATATACATTTTCATTAGGTAAAGCCTTAAGAACTTGATCGTAAACGTAATTCCAAAGATCTCTTGACTTTAAATCTTCAATAGCTTTACTATATTTCAATATATCATCTTGACCCATCTTTTTACACATCTTGTTTGCTAATTTATTTATCTCCCTCTTGTTTATAATCGAGGTTATATCAGTTAACCCATTAATTACCTTATTTTTCATAACGTCTTGTAATGCTCTCTGAAGGATCATTAAAAGGAAATATGACTTTGCATAATTACCTTCTTTTATAGAACGTATTACTTCTCCAATAATTTCCTTGCATTGCTCATCTGCTTTCAATGTACTTAGGTACTCAATTAAGTATTTCTCATCTATTTTAATCATTTTAATATCATCTGGCAAAGCTCCCTTCTTCTGAAGTTCGTCAACTAACATGTAAACATTTATTCTAAAGGTGCCATATTAAAAGTTATGAGGAAGGCAGTATACTTTGACAATAGGCTAGGGATTTCCTCATTTTTAAACAATGAGATCCTCATAGAAAAACCAGTGGATTATGAAGTTCTCGATTACTATACTATCTCAAAGTGGCTTGAGCAATCTGACAAGGACGATATTTTAATTTTTGCACAGGATATAGTACCTTATACTGCTTATGAAATAACTCCTTTCAATAACGATAGCAAGCTGTTGAATTTCATAAGACGAGGTGGTATAGTAACGTGGATAGGAGACGTTCCATTCTTTTATAGACTGCATTGCTTTTCCAAAGAGTACAAGGAAAAGATCGAGAGAGTAAAAGATCTCCTTAAGAAACAAGTAGCTTTTACTCCAACTCCAGAATTTTATTTGCAAAAGTTTGGCCCCTACGATAAAGGAGATCAAATCTGTGTTTTGGATATTATAGGAGGATTTTACGTAGACGTTGATAGAGATAACGTAAACTGGATATCTCTAGATTATGAGCATTTAGGTTTCTTTAAACTTAATGAAGTTTGCTATTTATATTCTCCTAGTGCAGTAAATAAAACATTATTGGGTAAATTACTCCAATACGAAAGTAACGCATCGTTAAGACCTATAAAATACACTACGAAAATACTCCCTCTAAGTCTTACCACACTAAGCGGAGTTTGTAAAGGAAAATACGCTGGCTCCTGGATAGCCCAAATAGGAGAAGGATATTTTATTAGGCTTTACGACGTTAAAGAAGAATTAAATGCACATAAGGTGTTTGAAATAACCGAGAAAATAGCCTCAACTAATATTTAAGAAAACTCCATACGATAGATTCATTTATAGAAAAGGGAGGTTAAGGGGTGGAAAGCCTCGTCCTTCCAGGGCGGTGAGGACTCGGTACCAATTAGATATTTCTTACCAGAAATGATGAATAAATCACGAAAATCTTAAAAATGAATGAAATATTAATCAATAACTGAAAGTGAAGATATAGTCCCACTATTTCATAATACAATAAGGAAATGACGAAAAGAGCGATAAAATATTACATAATAATTTATCGATAACTTGAAAAAGTTTTTATCAGACATGTATCAGAAAAAGGTTTAAAAGACCTACTATTTTTTAATTTTCTTTCAATGCTTAACCTGGCGTAATTAAAAAGAGTTCTTGAGGAAAAATGATGGAAATGTATAAATTAAATCTAGGAATAAGGTTAGCAATAGCTCTACTAGGATTAGCACTAGCAGCTTTAGGAATGGCTCATGTCTTCTTTGCCGGACCTAGCGATTCTGGCCTTGGTGATTAAAATTTTTTAATATTATAACGATAATCTTTTTAAGTTAATATTCGACGTTTTTTCGTGTTAATCGAAAAAGAACACCTTAAGCTTTCAGAGGTATTATATTATTTACAGAGGTTAGGAGATTTAAATCCTAGAGTTATTGGCGCAATTTCTAGAATAAAGGATGCAGATAAATTAATTCAGTGGCTTAGAGAGAACTTTCAATATAGGCTATATCCTATTCCAAGATATGAAGCCATGGGATTAAAGAAATATTACGTAACTATTTACTCTAATTATGCTGATATATCCTTATATAATATATATGAACTCTTTGACGGAATGACTTCTTTTATTTTGAGGGATGTTATTAATCCTTTAGTTCTTGATCTCTCAATTTACTATAATTCAACAGATTTCGATAGAGTTCTAGATTATTTACAAGATGAGGGAATAATTTATCACTATGACCTCCACAAAGTTGAGGAAGAGAAATTTTACCCCATTGAGTATTCAAATTTCAATTTCGAGAGGAGAGAATTCACAGGATTATTAACTTCTCCAAGAGAGCCTTTTGAATTACCGGATTTAGCAGAAGGTTTCTTCCCTGATGAAGTAGATATGAAAATTATCGGTAAAAAACAAGAGAAAACAGTGTCCTCACTTAAGGATATATCTACAATGCTGGGAATCTCTTTCAAAGACGCCTTGTATCATACGCAAGCTCACGTGATAGGGAAGGGATTAATAAAAGGATATTCCGTGTATTTATATAAACCTGACTTTAGGTTGGAGATAAGCTTTAGTGAGAAAGATACTTTGGAAGAATTATCTAGAATACCTAGTATGTACCTTGCATATAAGCTAGATGATAAAACGTACTATGCCCACGTTTTCGATAATTCTTCCAGGCTATTGGATTACTTGGATTTCATATCTTCACTAAAGAGCAAGGATACAATAGAAGTTTATATTCATCCGTTTAACGAGAAGTACTTATTTACTGCCTCAATTCCTTATGAGCATTTTGAAAACGGAAGGTGGAATTTTAATACAGAAATTATGATGTTTAGGGCAGAAAAACTAGTAAAGAAAATTGAAGAAAAAGATGGAGGAAGACAAGGAGAGTAAGAAGAGTGCATTTCTTGTTTTTAGCATTTTATTCCTAATTCTTCTCTAACCTCCTCAAGTACGTCCTTGTATTCTTGTTCTTTAATTTCGCATAGATATCTAGAATATTCCTTAACAACTTTCTCCTTATCAATTATTCCGATGTCTATTAACGGAATTAAAGTTACGTACCAACTTAAGGCTCTTACTACGACGTTATTATCTTTTAACATTTCTAAAAAGTAAGGGGAAAGGGCTTTACATTCTTCAACTGTTAAAAACTTCTCTTCCACCAATTTCTTTACGAAATTCCAAGCCCTATACCTAGTTCCTGTGTCTGGAAATTTTAACATTTCTATAATAAAATCTTTGCCAAGTTCTTTATAATGAGCCTCAACATAATTCCAAGCTTCGTGCTTTAATTTCTTATCTTCACTCTGTAAGTACTCCTTTATTCTTGATTCCATCATTAACTTTATTCTTGATAAATCTTAAACTTAAGCGATGGCATTTCTCCAGCAAGTTATAAGCACAGCTTCTGGCTTGAGCTCTGTAGTCTCTACATAGCCCTAGTATGGACAATCTATTACTACAGAAAGCAGACGGAGCTTTTGAAAACTCAGATAGATGAGATGAAGAAAGAGTCGTCTGTACAAGAATGCCTCCAATTAAGGGATTCTACTATAAGGCTTCACGAAGTTTTATCTCCTCTAATGCTTGATGAAATAGGAGAAATAGAAAACTTTAGGGATGAGCTTAACAAGGTTTGTTCTTCTCCTTCAGTTTCTTGCATTTCTTATATACACAACCTCTTTTCTAGACCGGAGGAAATAGGAGAATTTAAGGAAAAGATTTCTAGAATATTAAGGGACTTAAATAGCTTGAAGGTTAATGATCCGCGTTTTAAGAATTACGAAGAGTTCGTGGAGGACGTTTATTCCTCGATCTGCAATATTCCTTACTCCTCGTCCAAGAGCGAATGTGAACTTTTAGAAGAAATTGAAAGAATGAAGAACGAATATTCTGAAATTATTAAGTTGACCGACGTACCGCTAATTAATGACGTAAAAGGTAATATGATGAAGGAGATCGAACTCGGCAAGGAAGTCGGCAAGCTGGGCATTGACGATTTATTTGATGTCGTGGATAAGTTCTCTTTCATAATAGACGGCAAATGCGGAGATAAAACTTGTAAGGACGTTTTCCCACTAAGAGACTGTAACGCTTCTACGTAACTACTCGTTATTTTTAATCTAAATATCGTTTTGACAAGTTGTGTTTATATAGTATTACGAGTTGTTTTTATTGATGATCCCCTACCTGACGACTGCTCACGAGGGTGGGAGTGATAAAAGTGTGGATGGGAGGGTATTGGTGTTTCCCTCGACTAGCCCCAATGGGTGAATGTGTATGATCCCTTAGCCCGTGGCGGAATTAGAGGATAAGTTACGCCACGGGTAAACACGTGATAGAAGGGAAGATTAACCCATTGAAGGAAATGATAGAGAATCCAAAGGAATTTTGTAAAAAGTACGGTCTGGAATTGGGATGTGACGAATATAAACCTCTTTTAGTAAAAATAAGGGAAGTAGTAGAGGATGATGAGGAATCAAAGGTGTTTTATTCAATACTCTACTTGAACTGGATATCTAATCAATTTAAGACAATGGTTAATACAATTCAATTGCCTTCTGAGATTGATATAAAAGTAAGGATGAAAGCTGAGCTTGAGAGAATAACTTGCATTTCGAGTTAGAAAACCTTAATACTCTACTCGATGGCAAATTAATAGATGATGAGCACCCAACCTCCAGAAGAGTGAAGAAGGCTAGATTGTCTGAGCAGTTAATGTTCTTTTCATTGGGTTCTAATTCCGCCAAGGATCTTACACCTACGTCAAGGAAACTCCATTACTCCCCTGATCACTAATTAGGGAGATAATTAATGAATAATAGTTGTAATATTAAACGTAACTTGTCGAGACGAGCAGTGATGTAAAACGTTACAGCCTTTTAACTTATTATTAACCCTAACATGCTCACTAGGACTGCTATTCCTCCTAACATGAAGTCAATTAAGTAAACCTTCTTAGTCTTAGCAATTTTTAGTAGAAAGCCTATTACAACTAAGCCGGTAAGTAAGGATGAAATTACAGCGAGAGCGATTCCATCAATACCAATTAATGATATAACGTAACTAACGTGATGTCTTGTAAAGAGAAGAGTTGTCCCTACAGCACCTATTGCTGCCGGTATATAAGCTAAGTAGGAGTAGTGAAATGCGTCCTCTGGATTTATTCCTAAAACTAACATCGTTGACACAGTCATCCCAGACCTACTTACTCCTGGAAGTGCTGCAATACCTTGTGCTATGCCTATTAATATCATTTCCTTGGTGGAGAGGTTCTTGAACTCCCTTGTTCTAGATCTTGAATACTTAATATAAATTCCGTCTGCTATTAACGCTATGCCTAAGAATATCATCGGAATTGAAGGGTTATATGCGTTCTGAAGTAGTTTGTCAGAAATTACGTAGAGAGGTACTCCCACTATTCCAGTAAGGGCTGTGACCACGACAAGAAATTTTAGAAGGAATTTATCGTGGAAAACCCTCTTAACGTCCTGTCTAAAATAAATTAATGCGGAGCCAATCGACCCCATCTCCATAAATAAGCCAAAGGTGTAAGCGATACTTACGTCTAGGCCGAGTAAATAATGGGAAGCGATTAATTCCTGAGTTTTACTACTTATAGGTAGCCATTCCGAAATTCCTTGTATTATTCCTAGAAGAATTGAAACCAAGAAGTTCATTTTTACCACCTGCTTAAGAGCGCTAACTCTAGGCTTATTGCCGTAATTAAGTCATTATGGAAAGGCAAAGAGAATATTGGAGATACGACAAAATGCCTAGGCAAGCTTTTTCTAGATATAGAAATTATGAGGAGGAGGAATAAAATAGGGATTAAGAAAATATCTTTCCCCAATATACTTATTGATAGAAGGCCTAGAATACTTAAAGTGGTGAATTTCATATGCTCAGAGTTTTTACCAGAATAATAAAAATAACCTATATAATCTATATATACAATAGAAGGATATATAAAATATGTAGAACCAGGGATTAAGATCTAAGAGTATGATTCGGAAAAATATAAATAGACCAAAAACTAGGAATATTTGTGGGGCATTCACCAGCTTTAACTGCCTTTATCATACTGATAGGAATAGTTGCTTCAACTTTTGCAGTAGTTTATGTCGCTTACTCTTTAGTTTCAAGTTTATTTACTCAACAGTCCTCGATTATTCTTTATAGTAGTTGTGTCTTCGAGAATGGTACTCTTAAGGTCAACTTATTCTCTCCTAGGCAACTGACAGTAAGTTATGTTAAAATTAATGGCGAGGTATTTTACCCTGAAAATCAGATTATGATCTATCCTGGAACTAATACCTATTATATCAATACTGGGGACCAGAATTTGTCTCCTCAGTCTAAGGTCATGGTTGAAATATTCTTTAATAATGGTGAGGAAATAAGCTTCAATACTACAGTTATATAAGTAAGCGCAGTATTTTTCGTCATTTCAGACAAGATCCTCTAAGCTAAAATATGTTTAGCATATTCTAAGGCTTTTACAAAATAGCCTTCTTTGTAGACGAAATTCCCTCATCTTCGTCGCAATATTGAAGGTTCTTTTTAGGTCCTTAACTACATTGAAGCCTAAGTTACATAATTTAATTCTTCTCTTAGCCAATTTGTAATCTATCTTTATTAACCTTTAATAATTCTCTGGATCGTAGGTTTTTGCACACTTAATAGATAACGCCCTTAACATTGAATTTATAGAGAGCTTTACTATCTCTTGAGATAAACATAGAACGCGAAATATTCTCTTTCAAGTTATATTTTGCGTAATCCTTATTTGCCGATTGTAAATATAAGTTTTACTTTAATCGCTCTAATTTAACGCGGTTCAGTCCTTGGACTTTTTAACTCCGTTGCTAAAAATGATTTGATGGAATCTAAAATACCTACTATTGAGAAACACAGAAATGCTTACGTAAAGATAAGGATAATAGAAAGTTTAGATGAGTTAGTTTTAGGATTAAAATTACTAAAAGAAGGATTTAATAGAAATTCTGCTAATAAAGTGTTCCTTTCTTGGAAGGCTATAATTAGTGCGTTGACACTCATGAATCTTGAAAAAATGCCTAGAAATGAAAAAGAGAAGGAATGGTATTATAAATCAGGCTTTCTTGCTCCTACCACTGGATTAAAAGGAATTTCGCAAAGGCTTGAAGAACTGGGATATAATGTAAACTCCCTAACTTCAGTTGCGTTAGAATTACATAGATATGCTTATAATGGCCTTTATAAAGGAGCCAGCGATTATTATGAAAGAGAAGAAGCTATTAACGATATCATTTACTTATCTAAGGAAATTATGAAGGTTATAAAAGAATTCTTTAAGGAATATTGGGATGAGGAAATTGAAAAGCATTATAACCTTGCCGAGAAGGAATTAATGAGTAAGAATCTTTAGTGCAACTACGTTCAAGAGAAATTTTGCATTACAGACTTTTCTTTATCCACATTCTTGCAGAGTGTCTTAATCCAACACTAGTAGGTAAATCCGAAGGTAAGGCGTATTTTCCTCTACCTAGCTTTATTACAAATCCGTAGTTAATGAGAGTGCCCAATAATTCGTTAAGCCTAGAATTCTCAATTTGCTCCTTAAATAATGAGTTAATTACATCCCTTATCTCGCTTAAACTTCCCTTATTACCTAATCTTGATAAGGCTAGAATTATTTCAGCGTATCTAGTAGGCGAATTTGAAGTTTTTAGGAATCTTGTGAAATCCTTTGAAACCTCCTTCGCTGCCTCTTTCAATATTACTTTAATATCAACTTTGTGAGAATGTTTAACTGCATAAGAGTAACTCCTACCGAATAAAGCCAACCAACCTGGAATTCCGTCGAAAAGCTTCACTGCCTCATCTATAACTTTCTCGTCCACAGCGATTCCTTCCTCTTTAAATCCTAGAGATAAAAATTCCTTTGAAGTCTCTTCATTAAACCTCTCTAACTTTATCCTAAAGAATTTCCTACCGAAGAAAGGTTTCTCTTCCTCAACTTGATTTAAAATTTCCTCAGTAACGTCTACAAAACTTCCAGAAACTACGATAACAGTATTGTCACACCATTCGTAAATGTCATGTAAGAACGAACCAAGATCGAAGCCCTTCACTTTCTTAATATTTTGTATTTCATCAATAAAAACCACCAAGAATTTTTTATTATCTTTAGAAATTGAATCTAAAGCCCTAATGACCTCGTTGATATCTTGGGTATTAAATTCTCTCAGTCTTCCTATTTTTATCCAATTTAATTCTAGGATATCGCTAGGATCTACTCCTAGCCTATTTGCAATAATTCTAGAAACCTTACCTGCGAATGTATATTTTTTAATAGTATCAACTATCCCTTCAATGAAAATCCTCGAAAAAATATCCATTGGATATGATTTTTTATTCCCTATCTTTCCTAAGTTAATGGACAAAGAGATATAATCCGAGAGCTCATTAAGAGTTACCTTGACAAGACTAGTTTTTCCTATCCTCCTTATCCCTAAAACTGCTGCAAAATCCTTGTGCAAAATTATATCCTTTAGTTCTTCAATTTCTTTATCTCTATCAAAGAAATCTTCCCTCCTTGATTTAGGTCTGGTGTCAAAGAGAATTTCCGCCACCGGAATTATTCCGGAACCGGAATTTTTAAGTTTTAACAATGAAGAGATACAAAACAGGCTTCAATTCTCATCCTAGCATTTTTTTAAACCTTAAAGCGTCGTCAAAGGAATATATATTATTAAATAGCACGTAAATCGTTGTAGAAGAACTGCCTTTAACCATGTCCTTCAATTTCTGCAAATCTTCATCAGTAAACTTATATGAGTAATTAACTTCTCCTTTTCCTATTCCGTGTAGCCTATAATACTTCATTTGAGTTAAGGAGTTATGCCTAAATGGATCAACTACGTGAACTACTCCTGTCTTTTCTAAAACTTCCTTCAAAATGCTCTCATTATCGTACCAAGAGCCCCTAGGCTCCCAAGCATAAATAAAACCCTTCTCTAAAGTTGAGAAATAGTCTATTAACCTTTTCACGTTTTCCTCTGAAGGTTTAAAAGATGCAGGAGATTGAAAAACTATGATCCTAGCGTTCAATTCCTTAGCTTCCTTTAGCGTTACTTCGGTTGCCTCCTCAACTTCCTTAGTTTCCTTAAAGGATCCAAAGTTCTCCTCATTTCCTTGGAATTTCTTCATCCTCTTATAAGTCGTCGTGTTATATTCGTGAGTTATTACTTGTAATGCCTTTAACGTTAGCTCTACGCGGTTCTCCTCCGCCATCTTTCTCCATCTACTTAGTGTTGCTTCACTGACCACGTCGTAAAAGGTTTGTTGAACTTCTAATACGTCAAAATATTTGAAGTGCTTATTAGTAAAACCACAAGTACCTACTTTTATCATCCTTTTTTCTCTTCACTTTCTTTTCTTTTAACCTTTACCGCATAATGGAATATCCCTAACGTAGTATACCTTATTTCCTTCAAGTCTGAACTCCTTAATTTCAACTTCTAAGCCCTTGGCTAGCGCTAGATAGAAAGTTTCAGCAAACTTTTTATCAGTTTCAGCATTCGGAGAAAAACAACTTGCGTCGTCTCTCATTACCAAGACTAGAAGCTTTGCCTTCATTCCACTTTCCATTGCCTTCATTAACTCTTCCAAATGCCTCCTACCTCTCTCAGTAGGTGCGTCAGGGAAAAGTGCTACTCTGTTCTTAACGAGCGTACAACCTTTCACTTCAACGTAAGTATTATCAAAAAAGAAATCTATTCTGCTTTCTCCAAGCTTTACTTCCGACCTCGAATTCTCTGGAAGAAATTTTTTAGCAATAACATTATGAATACTGGAGTCAGTTATAACCCATCTTCCGTCCCAGGCAGCAGTCACTTGACAGGAAGTTTTCCTATTATTTTTCTCAGATGTTTCTCTTATAAGAATTTTATTTCCCGGGTAAATTAATTCCTTTAACCTTCCAGGGTCGTGAAGGTGACAGATTCTTCCACTTTTTGTTTTTACAATAAATCTGTTTAACCTTGCCTCAACAATGTCCTCCTTCAGCGTTTCCTTAAATTCGTAAACCAGCATGTTAAAAAAGATACAGAACGTATTTTTAATTATTTGAGGTGAATTCCAATTATACTTTCTGCGCATTTTCAAGGAGATTTTTAACGTCTTGAATTCTTAATCTGACATTCTCTAAATCTAATTTTCCTTCATGAAATCCCCAGACGTGAAGGACATAAGCCGAGTCCCAGCCTTCTTTAACCCATTTTCCGAGACTTAAGGCAAGCTTTCCTGCAGCGTTTGCTAAGCTGTAAGTGTACCATCTTCCTTCTCTCAACGCTTGTTGATACTCTGGTAGGTTAAACTTCTCTGCCAAAGCCTTAATCACTTCTTCAGCTACTTTATAAGCCTTTTCAGACGATTGAATTATATCGCCTTTTGAAAGGTAATCCTCTGCTTCGGATAAAAACCTCTTGGCAATTTCAAATCTAAGCTTAATACTATCTTGTGGATCTATTCTTGAAATCGCTGAGATGATTAGGTCTTCTACGTCTATTCCTTTCTCCTCGGCTTTCTTTATTAGCTCTTCCATTAAATCTTTTTCCTTTACTTGGATATATAGATATTTTCATTACCCTTTACAAAGAAAGGGGTTAAGGGGGCGAAAAGCCTCGCCAGGGGATGGATAGCCCCCTTATATTTAAATACTTCTTTTTCTAAATTTCTTTCAATGGCTAGGAGGGTTAAAGCGATCAGAGCTACAGTTTCTATGAAGATCGCTCTATCTGATTCCCTCCTAGCCCTCGTAAACAACTACGTGAAAGCACTCCGTTTCACCTTATTTTGGTTAAAAGAAAATGTCCCGAATCCTAATGAAAAGGGAGTGCTTTCAAAAGTCCACGAGGAGTTGTACACGAGGTTAAGGGAGGAATATAATTTACCCTCAAAGGTTGCTGAGGACTGCTATAGGGATGCCCTCTCAATATACAAGGGTTGGTATAATAATCCGAGAAGAGGGCGTTTTCCGAGAGTATACAAACCTACGGTGTGGTTAACGCCAAAAGCTAGCTATAACGTCGACTTCGAGAGAATGACTGTTAGGATTGCGAGTGTTGGTGAACTTCCAATCTTGGGTTATCCTAGAAACCTCAAGGAGTACATGAGTTGGAGGATGAGGGAGGCTAGATTAGTAATAAAGGGTGATAAGGTTTTCCTAAAAGTTGTTTTTGAGAAAGAGGAGGAGAATGTTGAGCCAAAGGAGAGTATTGCCGTAGATATTAACATGGCTGAGGTAGTTGTAGGGAAGGACGATAAGAACTACGTTAGGATTCCAACTCGCCTTGAGGAGGTTCACCACTGGAAGTCGTTAGCCGAGAATCTACAAAAGAAGTACCCTAGGAGGTGGAGGGGAATAAGAGGATCCTTCACAGGATTTATTCCTTCCACCAAAAGGCTAGGAGAATTGCAGAGGATTTTGCTAGGAAAGTTGGGAAGTGGGTTGTTGAAATTGCCGAGAATCTTTGTGCTAATGTTGTTAAGTTGGAGAGTCTTAAGAACCTCATCAAGAACGTAGATAAACTACCTAAGGAGTTTAGGGATAAGTTGTATCTTATGCAGTTTCGTAGGATTCAGCATTGGATTGAGTGGCAAGCTAGGAAGCATGGCATGGTCGTTAAGTATGTTAATGCTAGTTATTCTTCAGTCTCATGTCTGAAATGCGGTAGAAAGATGAAGGAGAAAGGATATCGTTGGTTTAGGTGTTCATGTGGTTATGAGAATGATCGTGATGTTATTGCAATTATGAATTTAAACAGGAGGGAGTCTCTGACCCTCTCGTCTGCCCACCAGATGAGGGATGTAGCCCCGAACCGATGGTGGGAACGATGAGCCCCTTGGGAGGGAACCCTCGACCCTTCCACGGTAGACCCAAAATCACCTCCTTAAAAATAAATCTATAGTGTAAATAAGTGTTTTAATTACATTAAATGTAAAATTCTCTGGATTGAATAAATCAGGAAATAAAAGAATTAATAATAATCTAAAC
>Ga0326758_100191_pt1 | contig 17337 bp, 14 predicted proteins | sample GCRJH_S_FD_207221 | JGI IMG/M metagenome (GOLD analysis project Ga0326758, IMG submission 207221) | Hot spring sediment microbial communities from Geyser Creek Basin, Yellowstone National Park, WY, United States - GCR.JH_S | ecosystem: Environmental > Aquatic > Thermal springs > Near-boiling... | reverse complement strand
TTTGTCCCCCCCCCCCCCGGCCCTGGAGCCGAAGAGGACCACGCTCACCCTCCCGTTGTAGTGCCTCACCACTCTCTCCACGAACCGCTCGAACTCCACGGTTTTAAAAAATCCCTCGGGAAATTTAAGGCGTTGGTGGAGAAGTTCTGGTTCGGGAAGGCCAGGGACTTCCTTAAGGTGGCGAAGGAGAGCAGGGAGAGGTACCCGTGGCTCTCGTGTTTCGCCTCCCAACAGAGCGTGGAGTTCACGATAAAGGGGATCCTGATGAAGTACAAGGGGTCTTACCCTTTCACCAACGACTTGAGCGAGCTTTTGGGGGCCCTGAGCGAGGGGCTCTCGATTACCGTTCCTGAGGAGGTAATGAAGGAGTGCGACTTCCTCACCTCCCACTACGTCCAGGCGAGGTACTCCATGATGAGCGGTTACAACGCGAGGAAGGCCGAGAACTGCATAGCTTCAGCGGAGAGGGTGCTCAAATGGTTGAGCGGGGCCTTCGAGGAGGTTAAGGAGGTCTTAAAGGAATAGGGTTTAGGGAACGGAAAAACCTCGCCTTTAACTATTGGGATAAAAAATCATTCGGCCTCTCTAATCACGTTCAGTATCTGCTGCGCCTCCTGCTGTATGTAAAGCGTCGCCTCCAGCTGGAAGTACCCCTGAGGGCTGGAGGTCGAGGTGACGTTAGGCAGAGCCCCTTTCGAGACGTACCCGTAGAGCTCCTGCGGAGTGTAGCCGGAAGCGGCTAAGAAATAGGGGGCCGCCGGGTTCACGTTCTGGTCGTAGCCGATTATCATCCAGGTGCCGTTGGGTCCCGTGATCAACAGCACAGTGGCTATGTGCGGGGGGTTTCCGGCCTCCGCCAGGTTAGGGTACCCCCCTACCGGCGTCTCCAGCTCGTACTTAGCTATCAGGTCGTAGACCCAGCTTGGGACGTCCTTCTGGAGCTCCTGCTGCTCGAAAGTCACTATGGAGTCGCCGGAGTAGGGGATCACCGTGCCGTTCGTCAGGCTGAAGCTGCCGTTATAGAATATCCTCCCTATCATGTAGAGGAAGTGGAAACGCACGCTCCCGTTGGGTTCGAAGGACTGGAACAGCAGCCCCGGCACCTGCATCGGCGCCGAGACGCTCCCGTTGGGGGTGGGCAGGGGTTCCGGGTCGGACCAAATGGGAGTGGCGTTCACCTTGCCGTAGTGACTTAAGGCCAGGTAAAGGGGCCAGGACTGGGTAGCCCCGTTAGGGCATCCCTCCCAGGAGACCAGGTAAACCTCGACCGTGTTGGGCGACGACGCGTAGTCCCGGTCCGAGACCTTGACGAACTGCAGGAAGGGGAAGGACCTGCCGTTCTGGGTCGTGTTGGTCGCGGGGGGCTTAACGAAGGCCAGGACCATTAAGAGAGCTACTATGACTGCGGCCACGACGAAAGGCACGTACACGAGCCTGCTCTCCCTCGCGCGCTTCTTCGGTTTGGCCATCGTATATCCCCGCTCGGTTACCGTTACTAAAGCTTTTTCACAAGAGGACAAGCGGACCTCCTCACCGCCCCGGAAGGACTACACCTCCCGAGAGAGTAGCGGCTGATTTTAACCCGTCGTATCGGCTGTCCAACTATCGATACGATACGGTCCCTATTTCCTTCAAGCAATCGTTACGTTCATGCGATCCGCTCCTCTTTCTTGAATGAGTCCCTTAACTTCTGATTGGGGAGAGGATGTCATCTACGCATCAACTTACCACCCTGACTACGATTTCGATTAGACAAGCCGTGCCAACTGGGCAATGAGAGCTGACCGGAACTCCGAGGCCGACTCCCCAAGGCTAAACGTGGAGGAAGAAGAGCCTGGCTAAGGCATGCCTTAACTCATCCTTATCTAAGTCACAACTCTCCTCATAGGCCTCAAGGAACAACCTCCTGAGCAACTTACTGGAATAATGAATAGCTCCATGGAGTGCAAGTGCCTTAGCTAGTTTCTTATTACCATTAATCAATGCGTGGAGCATTAGGGCTAACTGAGCCGTTGAAGAACGAATGGCGAGTAACTGGACTAGGGACTTACCATCAAGCCCATACACTAACTTCTCAAATTCACTAATCAACTCATTGGCGTCAAAACCAAGCTCCTTAAGCCAACCCGAACTCTCATCCTCTAAAATCTGTTCTTTAAAGTTGTAAGTTAGTTCCCATCTTAGCCGCCAAACGGCATCGCTGTCGTTCATGACAGCCGAGACGGCGTCTTCACAGTCCCTTTTCTTCGTTGAATCCTCAATAGACACGCACTCCTCAAACCCCTCCTCAGGACTTTTCATCTTGAGGGGAACCCTTAACGCAGGCAGATACTCGCTATTCATATCAGATTCGAAGGCGTCAATCAACTCCTCAGGGTTGACCCTAAGCTTATCCTTAAGCTCGTTGCTTAACCCACCCCTTGGACTGAGTAGGGCGTTGAGCATAAGCCTGGTCAGGACTGAGGTTCTCCTATCGGCGTTCAGCACCAACCATTGCTCCTCGAGCAACTTGTTTACCGTTTCTTGATCACCCGTCAGGGCTAGGGACACGAGGTAGTCACCAAGTACACCCGATGCGGTACTGAGGTACCCAGCCGTGAGCTCGAAATGCTCCACATTAAAGGTCTCCTCGTACAATTGCCTAAACCCATCAACCAGCTCTTTAAGCTCTTTATCAGCCAACGAGCCCTTAATCGCCTCAACACGCAATGCCAAATCACGATCAACTAGGTAGCTTTCGTAATCACCGATCTCCCTACGCTCCTCAGCTGCCTCGTTAAATAGTTTCTCCGCCTTGTCAAGCTCGTCGTTATCAAGCCTATAAATCGCCAATGCGTGCTTGAGAAGCGTTGCTGCTTCAAGGATTACTCTCTTAACTGCCTTCTCATCAGCCTTTATGAACCTGGATTCGATGTAGCTCATGAATTCCTTATCGCTCATTAACTCCTGAACCCTATTTCTCATATCGTTTAGTTCCTTAAGGACCTCACTAGCCTTACCGACCACATCAATTCCTAGTTTCTTCTCCATAAGCTTCCTCACATACTCACGCCTTAACGCTGGAGCTAACGCAAGCGCCCAAGCAATGACGCCCAACTTGGACTTGAACCTGCCCAACTCATTGAGCAAATCAGCAACCCTACCAACCATATCCCTAATTTCCTTACGATTGAACCGAATTAAGTATGTCCTAAGCAGAACGGCGTAAGCATGTATTGCATATACGAGGGACCGGGTATACCCCTTAATCGCATCACCGTAATCGTCTAAAATCTCATTCAGCTTACCAAATATGTACCTAACTGTGATAGGGTCCAGGTTCCCCATATCCGATGCCACAGCTAGTAGTTCGAGGTACCTATGCGGTGCCTTACCATGCAATGGCTCTAAGGCACCTAGCACTAACTTAATGAGATGTGGCAATGCAAAACGTTGTATAGTGGATGCTACTATGTCTAATGCGGTGTCGGCATCGCCGGGCTTGACATCTTTGCCTAACCTGGCGGCGTTGGCGATTATTGAGGCTAGTCCAAGACCATAAAATTTCTCAGCGTCATAAAACCTGCCCCTACCCCTGGCGATGTTAAGGATCCTATTCACTTCACCAATAGCCTCATTGTACTTATCGACGAATGCCCAGGCCAAGGTAAGTATATAAGTTAGACCCACTATTAATGGCGGTATTTCGTTACTAACGAGTAGGTAATAATCAGCGCCACATTCCCTTAAAGCATCACCAAGGGACTCAGCAAAATCTCTCCTCAAGCTCTCAGGTAAGTCCTCGGGCCTAGGCACTATAGGAATCCCAGCCAGGGCGTGTCCAATGATTAACGCGGCTTTTTTAAAGCAGTCCGTGTATGGTTTTAGGGCGTGTTTGAGCCTCTCGCCAACGAAAATCAATAAGTTAATCTTAACCTCTTCAGGCTTTACCCCATGGCCTAATTTCCTAACCTCCTCTAGGGCCTTTTCATGATAACTACGATTCAACGTCTTGATGAGGTTCTCAAATCCATGATTCCAGTAATTGTTCCTCGCCTCCTCACCGCGCAACCCGACCAACTCCTCAAGCGTCTCCTCGATCAAGTCCTCGTGCTCTGTCGAGAGCCACTTGGCTATCGGCTCTAGATCATCCTCCCTCAAGTCCTCCAACTTCGACTCGGCTAGCCTATCCCTATCAATGAGTTTCCAAGTCCCATCCTTATTCACGGCCTTCGTTATGTACGTTACTCCCTCGGGTATTGGACCGTAGGCTGCGTGGAGGATAAGTGGTACAGAAACCTTCATAGCCAAGTCCATGCCCTTCCCGAGTATCACGCCCCATATGTAGTGTGCGAAGAACAACTTGGGCTCACCAGCGCTCTCCCCCAACGCCTTTTCGATGTCCTCAACCTTGCACTTTTTCTCGTGTAGCCAGATACCAACGTACTTGGCAACGAGGGTGTAGGAGTCGAAGTTCATGACCCTCCCAACCAAGTCGTCACTTACGTTCTCACACCCAGAGTACCTCTTGATGACCTCCCTGAGGAACTCCTCATCTTTAAGGTCCACATCGATTATGTAACTTTTAATCTCATTCAGAATATTCCTTAACTCCTCACTCTTCGAAACCTCATCATAAAGCTCCCTCGGGAGGATAATGACAACCCACGCGTTCCTAACCTCCATTAGTTCCTTCAGCGTGTTCTTGACGATCTCGACTAGTTCCCTCAGCGTGATGTTCTTAGCGCTCTTATTGCCGTGCTCCACCACTTGCATGGCCTCGGGCTTGTAATAGGCCTTGATTGATGATGGGTCGTAAATCACTACGAACCTCCTACCAGCGACCTTAATTAGGTTGTTTAGCTCTAATGCATCTCCAGGGTTTAACGAGTCAACACGTATCACGGCATACACCGGCTCATTGAGAACCATATTACCCAAACTACCGCGGAGTGAACGCCAAACCACGTACGTGGCTAACGTCGACTTACCAATCCCCCTAGGACCAACGAGCACGACCCTACCGTTCTTAATCAACCTACTGAAGACTTCCTCAGCAACCATACGGAACTTACCAGCATCGACAAGGTCAGTCTCTGGCGGCGGCTCTTGTTCACTTTGCTTATTTTGCTCATTTTTGGCCGTTCCTGCCCAGGTTATAATCTTCGGGACCCCGCCCTCAACCGTGAAGTTACCGTAGAGTAAGCCGTTCTCGACATCGTCGATGAAGAAGACCTCTACACCAACTTTCAGTCCCTTTACCTCTTCCTTAATCTTCTCTAACTCCTTCTCAATTCTCTCCAGATTATTGTTGATTAATTTCTTTATGCCTTCTTCGGTTAATTGTTTTCCTTCGACTATGTTGGCTACGTTTGTTATGGTGTTTGCGAACTCCTCAATGTTCAACCCCCACTCGTAGGCAACCTCGTCAAAAACAGCCTCTAACCGCTCATCACGGAGCCGCTTATCCTTATCATCTAGGTAATTCTTAACCTCCCTAGCCACACGCAAAAGCCTAACGAAGCCCCCAAGCACCTCATCCTTATTCTTCCTCCACCTACTCTTCACCATCTCAAAGAACCTGACCACCGACAAAGCAACTTGGCTAATAGGAAAACCAACCCCAAGTATGATTGACAACACGTCCATTATCTTCTGGGCGGCATCCTCTCCTTCCATTTTCAGGAAGTCCCTGATTACATCCCCCAAACCAACCTTACCAAGGCTTAGCTCGCGGATTAATTCAACATCCTTGCTGGGCAAGTCCTCCCTCAACATGCTCGGTGAAATTCCCTCACCGAGCCCCTCATGCCTAACCCGGGCAACCTTAAGGTCAACCTCACTAGGCACCTTATTGTCAGCCTTAACAAAGAATTTCATTAATTGTTCCCAATATCCCTTATTAAGCACCTTCTTTGCGGCGTCCTCGTAGTACTCGGGTAGGTAGATCACCTCTGCGTTGCTCAGCTTCTTCCTCAACCTAACGGCGTCCGCGGTGCTTCTAGCAACAACTACGACGCGCCCGTTGACGCTGCCTAATTTACCGGCGAGCTCATCAACGCTGTTGAACTCATTAACCCTACCCCTAACGTCAGAGTCAACCTTACTCCCGAACTTATCGTAAGCGTAGACCGCGTCAACCGAACCGCGCCTAAGCAACGCGGTGACCAAACGACCCCTGGAACAACCGGGCGACGCCAGTATGAAGACGCCGGGTTTGTTTAAACGACTCTCCAATTCACTAACAACACGCTCAACCAAGCCATTCAAATCAACTCGAGCGCTCAAACCATCACTAAGCAACGCCTTGTTTCTTATTAATTTTGCCTGCCATTCCACCTCTTAACGCCCGAATCGAGCGAGGTTAGCGGTGATTACCTGCCGGCGTGTACTGAGCGTGTTGAGTGCCTTGATGGGACGACGTTTTCGGTTTCATAGCCTTCACGTGCCTTATGCTGAGTCGCTCAACGACGAAGCCGTAGACAGCAATATGGACATAAACTGTGTAGAGATGATCCTAAAGCACGTACTCGACGAACACGAGGGCGCCGCAGAAGCCGTAAACACGCTCCACCAGGAAGTAGCCGAGAGAATGAGCGTGGAAAGACACGTGTAAATCGAGGGCGCGAAAGGTCAGTAACAATTGTAAGATACTAAAACAGAGCCCGAAATAGGACGGCGGCCTCAACAGCTTAGCATAAATTCCGGAAATTTTAAACCCTCTTCCGACGAAATACCTTATATGAAATTCTTCGACTTGTTCTGCGGGGCCGGAGGCCTGTCGTACGGTCTTTCCCGTGCCGGGTTCACCGCGGTGGGAGGGTTGGATAAATTCCATCCTGCCGCCGACACGTATGAAGCCCGCTTCGGAGCCCGCGTAATTAGGGAGGACGCTTTCGCACTTTCCCCTAACGATCTCGGTAAACTTATCGGTGCCTTCGACGTTCTGGCGGGCTGCCCTCCCTGTCAGGGCTTCTCCTCCCTCAGGATATCCCGTTTCGGGCCGGAGGACGTCAGGAACGACCTCGTACTTTACTACGCGCGGGTAGTTGAGACCGTCAGACCGCAGGCCGTACTTTTCGAAAACGTTCCGCGGGTCGCAAAGGATGCAAGATTCGCCTACCTTCTTAAGGTACTCTCGGAAAACGGATATTCCTTCGCCTACCGCATTCTTAACGCAGCCGACTACGGGGTGCCGCAGAGGAGGAAGAGGCTGGTACTTATTGCCGTGAGGGGAGCCGGAAAGGTCGAGCTCCCAGAGCCGGATCACGGATCTCCGGACTCCCTTGCAGTAAGGAGGGGAGCTCTGAAACCTTGGAAAACGGTAAGGGATGCCATCGGCGACCTGCCTCCAGTAAAAGACGGGGAATGTCACCCTTCAGATCCGCTCCACTGCGCCAAGAAGCTGAATCCCAGATATAAGGAGATTATAAAGCACGTACCGAAGAACGGCGGTTCCCGGAATTCCGTTCCGCCGGAACTCTTGCTTCCGACTCACAGAAAACACGCATCATCTTTCAGGGATTCCTTCGGAAGGCTGAGATGGGACGAACCTTCGGTTACCATCACTACGAAATTCTACGACCCGTCCACTGGCAGATTCGTTCATCCCGATCAAGATCGGGCTCTTACACTCAGAGAGGGAGCCAGACTTCAGACCTTTCCCGACGACTACCCGTTTAAGGGAACCTTTAGACAGATAGCGAGGCAGATAGGGGAAGCGTTTCCTCCGCTCCTTGCGGAGAAGATAGGGAGGAGACTTAAGGAGTATCTTTAGCGTATTTACACGTGTCTTTGAGGGGACATCTGCCGCACTCCGGTTTGCGGGGTTTGCAGACGTAATAACCCAGATCCATGAGCGCGTAGGATAACGTGAGCTTGTCTTCATAAAGATCCAGACATTTTTCCTTTATCTCTGCGATCTCTTTCCTCTTTTCCGGCTTCTCCACTTCCGGCAAGTATCCGTAGAAGTATCTGAAGAGAACGCGGGCCCCGTTTCTGTCTACAGCAACGCTGCCGGTATTGAAGAGTCTCAGCTTAAGTATGTTCTTCACGTATTCGCCGGCTCCCGGCAGCTCTTCTAAGTCCGAAGGAGATCTTATTCCGTGCAGTTTAAGATATTCCGCGGCCTTCCTCAATAGTTCCGTCCTCTTCCTCATACCCAGCGTGTATACTGCTTTCCTCAACTCCTCTTCGGTAGCGTTTAAAATATCGTCGGGTGATTTAAAACGGAAGAAGAACTCATCGTAAATCCTCTCCACGGCCTCCCTGCGGGTTCTTATTAGCAGTATTTCTGTAATAACGATGCGGAACGGATCCCAGTCATGCCTCCACCTGCGGTCCAGTAGGGGCAAGTTATTAAGGTACCATTCAAGAAGTTTTTTGCCAAAAACCAGACATTCTTCTTCCGGCATTACTCAGCAACCTCCTACATTCTTCGGATTCTAAACTGAAATCCTTAAAGTATATTTGTCTGTCTTTTTTTACATCGGATAGCGCATCGGTCACCAGCTCTTTAAAATCTTTACTTATAATATTTTCCAGAGATTTCTTAAGCAGAAGTATTTTAGGTCCGTCATAAATGATAATGTACCTTTTATATCCCTGACTTCGGAAAATACCTTCCACAAGTACCGCATCAATAATTCTGTAGTTTTTAAATTCATTTATTATACTTTTAAACGAATTCAGGGATATCTTAATCTCATTCGATTTTTTGTTGAAGATTAAGGTAAAAAATTTAAGGATTTTGTTCAGCGATTCCTGCCTGATACAGCAGAACTGTTCTTCGGAATCCGTACATGGGCCGGATAAAAGCAATGAAAGGACGTAATAATGGATCAAACGGTATCTTTCAGGTCTCGCCTGCATCGGATTCACTCAGGTATTTCATTACGGCGTTTATCAATACGTTAAAGAACGCCGGTTTAATACCTACTGCCATACTCTTGGCATAATGATGTGCGTCCTTAACGGGTACCGGAAGCACCATAGCGCGGTTTACGTATTCCTCAGGTCCGTAATAGACGTAAAAATCTTCGAACGGCAGTACCGATAGCCTGCTTATCGTTCTCTTTATACCAGCGTTAGAAGCGCTATGTATATTAGAACCATTGATCTGTATCTCGAAACGCGGAAGCGAAAACGAACTGCTTATTTTCTCGATAAGGGTTTTGAGTTTGTTTACAACTTTATACGGAGGAAGGTAGTAGAAGAACACCGTATCCGCATAAGAAATTACGAAAGGAAGTTCCCTGTATACTTTTTTAGAATATTCGCTAAGCAAACCCAGTAATATATCCTCTCTGCCTTCTTCTATCAGGCTTTCGTGTATCCTGCAGTAGTCCAGAGGAGACGATATACTGATATCGTTAAGCCCGTGCTTCTCCAGGATTTCCTTCAGATCGTGCGCGTATTCTTCCGATTCCAGAGCATCCGTCTCTCCTTTTAAAAATCTTTTTAATTCATTACCCTTAGAAATTCTGTCCAGGTACATCAGAAGGCACCACACTATTTCCTTCCACGTATTTTCATCTCTTTCCAGCTCCGCAACGCTTTTTCCCTTTCTTTCCGCATATTCTAATAACGTATCGATAAGCTGGGATTCTGTAGCGTAAAATTTCCTCCTGACGGCGAACGTTCTCACTCCTTTATTATCAAGACCTCTTTTTTCCGCATATCTTAAGAGCATTAAGAGCGCCAGAGATCCGTCACTCGAACTCTGCCTCTCCAAAAATGCTACGAATTTACTCAGCTCTCTTACATCCGTTCTAATCATTTTACGAATTACATACCAGTTAAGCAAGAACCAGAGAAAACCCAAATGTCCCCTTTTAACTACACCGACTACCACGGGGGTTTCCGAGAGATTTTTTACCATTTTAGAGTATTCTATTAGATTATCTATAACAAACTCCTTGTGGTCGTAAAGGAAATCACCGAACTTCCTCTCCGAAGGCCATAGCGCACCGTCCTTATATATAATTAATAACGAGGGTTTCCGATCGGGTAGGGAATACATAGCTTGATACTCCTTGGACTGCATTATGGACTCTTTAATACGCAGAATATAATAATCTTCGAATTTATATATTACATCCGCAGGAAGTATATCTCTTTCCTTTTCCAACTCCTTAAGAGTCTTGGTGGTTATTTCCTCGGGCCTGGGATACAACTCCACCTTATTATTACCCGTTCTTCCCTCTCTTACCGACACTACCATTGTAAATACGTCTATGTCTGGCAGATGTCTCATATGTTCGAAAGGACCCTTCTTCAAATCTATTTCCACAACGGATGTATCGACACCCGCAAACGCCGCTACCGGAGCGCTTACGGGCTCTTCGACGAAGAAGGTATCGTCTACTATTCTTTCTTTAAGCAGACCTTCCAGAATGTCCTCCCTGATCTCTATTTTTCCCTTCCCTGGATCTTTGGGCAGAACTATGGGACATACCGTGCAGTTCTTAGTATAAGAAATAGGTAGAGATAGAACTCTACCGTAGATATTTTCAATTATATCGAGAAGTTTTTTTGCGAATATTTTCATTTCTTCACGTTCCTTTCCGGCCGAAGTTTTCGAAATCTTTTCTACCAGCCGATCGTAAACCTGGACGTAATCTTTAAGCATATCGATAAAAATTTTTTTAGGATCGGGATTCTCGGCTATAAGCTCGTCTACGGCGTGATATATTATTCCCCGAGTTTCCCTATCTAATGTTATGAGATCGGCTAGGAACTCCGGTAACGTAAGTTTGCCCTCTTCCAGTCCTATTATTTTGTCCTGAATATCGGAAAGCGTTTCTACCTTTATGTTGCGGCTGAAATATGTAAGAATACCCTTATAGCATTCTATATTTTTACTCTGTGCTTCCGACCAGAAAACATCCGTAATTTTATACTTTCCTTTCTTTTCAACTTTGAAAACCCCCCTTCTAGCCATACTGGAAAATATACGCGTCAGTACCTTCTCGGTGTTCTCCAGATTCGTTATATTTATTTTGCCAGAATTTAAAAGAACCTCCAGAACGTCTTTAGGAGTAAACGATGCGCGCGACCTTTTCTTCATGAACTCGCATACGGCTTCGAGTACGTCTTTTTCCGTTATGCCGGGCATCAACGATCAGCTCCCGTTTCCGAAAAACGACGGAGTAGGAGCACCGTGTCTCGTTCTGCGCTCTCTGGTTACGTCAACGACCACGCTGTACCTGATCAAGTCTCTGTTACCCGTGATTATCGCCCTTCCAGTTTCCATTTTGCTTATTCCGTAAATTATATCGTCGGGCAGATCGCTTAACGCGAACCTTATACCCTTTAACTGATCGTAACTTATCGAGAAGATTACCTTAACCGCCGGCATTTCTACGGCTTCTTCATCCATGGAGGAGGGAAGCTGCGTTATAAGCATCAATGCAAGTCCTACGTGCCTTCCGTATCTCAGTACGTTCTTTATTATATCGCGTGAAAGGGTTCTTTTACCCGAGGGTACGTAAAGGTGGGCCTCGTCTACGGCTACCAGCGTAGGCCTACGTATTAGCGGATGGTCGGAACTCCTGAACTCGTAAAGTAGGGTCATTATTGAAGCTACAGCAAAATCCCTTTGCAACTCGTTAAGACCAACAAACTCGAAATTTAACAGCCGGGTTCTGTTAAGCTCGTCCGCTATTCTCTTCGGGTCATCATCACCTGCTATTTCCAGCGTATCGAGAAATACGTTGATCCTGTTTACGGTATTCTGATACGTGTCCTCCCTGGCATTCATTTCTTCGGAAACTTTTCCGATTTCTTCTATCAAATCGCTTCTGCCGCCGCGTTTTGCGCGAACCCTTCTAAACGCCTCAACCGCTATAGTCCTCTGGAATTCGGTCGGTACGTAATCGTATATCAGATCGTAAAACTGGGCCGGCGTCAGAGTCCATACAGGTAACCTGATATCCCTGCCTATTCTTAAGTTCGTACCTCCCAGTTGTCTTACCGCTTCGGAATACTCCCCCAGAGGGTCGAGATTGACCTGGTATATTCCCTTTTCCTTAAACTTTTCCATTATTACTCCTCTGAACCACGATTTTCCGGTTCCGGTGCCTCCTATTACCAGAACATGCCTTATGAAGATATCCGGATCTATCCGTAGTCTCAGGCTTCTATCCCCAATTCTTATATCGCCGATTTCCACAGTTCTGGATCCATCCGGTCTCCTTCCGCCGAATATTGTGATTAAGAACTGTTCGTCTATGGGCTCCAGCGTACCGTTAGGGAGCGGCACGCAGATGTTTCCCTTCAAAACCTGGTTTTGCTCGTCGAAACAGTCCAGAACTTGCATTTCCGCTATATCGTAACTTCCCAGAGGAAATCCGTCGGTCTCTACTTTAAGGCCGGTAGTCTCGTATATATTGAGGGCATCCGCGGAGACGATCTTATTAACCTTCTTATAATTAATAACTCTCAGTAGTACTGAATGGTTCTGAAGTGATGAGGGTGCTTTTAACAGCTCTCCCGGATATATGTATACTCCGGCGTCGGGCTTTGCGTATGCCCTCTGGAGATCCGGGGCCGGGTCCCCCAGAATTCTACCCAATACTCTTCTACCCAGTACTCTCGGGGTTCCCATTTGTGATCAAGATCGAATAATACCAGCCATACTTAAATATATGACTCAAAATTTTTCTTTCATTTAATTTCAATCATTGTATGTATAATTATTGTAGCTAAGGTTGCGCAACAGATTTCCGCATTCCAGCTTGTGATATTTATTTCACAACTTTAGAGATAAACTATTTTTCATTTTAATACTTTTTTGCATATTAAACTAAATTTTGCAAGATATATCATCTTTATAGAGAACTAGTATATTGTTCCTTTTAGAGAACAGCTATTCATTATTAATATTAAGATTATATTAGCACTTCCTCACGGCCGTCCTGAGCCCGCCCTCCCTCTTTTTCCTTTTTATCACCCCCCAGGTTGAGCAGTATCTGAGGCTAAAGCAGAGCAAGCAACTCGGATCCAAAAGTTAGGTTTAGCAATTAGTAGGTCCGGAATTGGTAAACAGTCGAGGAGGTCCTAAGGTAGCTAGTAGGTACTTCAGTAATTAGTGAGGCATAGAGAATGCCCAGAATTAGAAGTTATGTTGGTAGGTTCTAAAGCAGCTTCGGAATTAGGCAGGGAAAGCAGTCAGGTTAATTAGGGTTTGGTTAAGGGCGTTAGCCCTTATACAGCGAACTAATCGGGAATGGAAGTTAGGCAATACCCCAGTGGGGTATTGGTGGATAGAGCAAAGCCTCTTGGAGCAATGAAGAAATAAAGGTGGGGTTAAGGGGGCGGAAAGCCTCGACTCACTGAGGCCGGGATGGATAGCCCCCTTGTATTCAATTATTTCTTTTTCTTAATTTTTTCAATAGCTAGGAGGGGTAATAAAGCGATCAGAGCTACAGTTTCGGTTAAGATCGCCCTCTCCGAACCCCTCCTAGCCCTCGTGAACAACTACCTTAAGGCACTCCGTTTCGCCCTATTTTGGTTGAAGGAAAACGTTCCGAACCCTAATGAAAAGGAAGTGTTTTCGCAAGTCCGCGAGGAGTTGTACACGAGGTCGGTTCTCTTTCAGGATAACGCTGAAAGTGAACGGATAGTTAGGGTTAGGTTGGGTAAAGAAGACTGACTTCCTCTCCGCCCTAAAGGGCGGGGGTTCCCCTCATCGGTTCGGGATTACATCCCTCATTTGAGGGGCAGTCGAGAGGGTCAGAGGCCCCCTCCCATTTAGATTAACTACAGCAATAACGTCACGATCGTTTTCATAACCGCACTTTAAACAACGAAAATATCTATGAGCAACTTCCATCATCTTTCCACCGCACTTAGGGCATGAGACGGAAGAATAGCTAGGATTAACATAATAAACTAGAATGTCGTGCTTCTTAGCTTGCCACTCAATCCAATACTGAATCCTACGATACTGCATTAAGTACAGTTTGTCCCTAAACTCTCTCGGCAATTTATCAACGTTCTTGATGAGGTTCCTCAGGTTCTCCAACTTGATAACGTTAGCACCCATTCTCTTTGCTAAATCAACAACCCACTTTCCCACTTTCCTAGCAAAGTCTTCCATAATCCTCCTGGCCTTTAGATGGAAGGAATGAATCCTTCGAAGGATCCTCTTATTCTCCCTCCACCTCCTTGGGTACTTCCTCTGTAGGCTTTCAGCTAAAGACTTCCAGTGGTGAACCTCATACAAACGAGTCGGGATCCTAGCATAATGAGTGTCGTCCTTGCCAACCACTATCTCACTCATGTTAATATCTACGGCAATACTTTCCTTCGGCTCAACCTTCTCCTCAATTGGCTTCTCGAAAACCACTTTAAGGAAAGCCTTATCATCCTTTATTACTAACCTGGCTTCCTTCATTCTCCAGCTTAAGTACTCCTTGAGGTTTCTGGGATAGCCTAAGATTGGGAGTTCGCCAACACTAGTTATCCTAACGGTCATTCTCTCGAAGTCCACATTATAGCTAGCTTTTGGTGTTAGCCAAACTGTTGGCTTGTATACTCTCGGAAAACGTCCTCTTCTCGGATTGTTATACCAACCCTTGTACGTCGCGAGAGCTTCCCTATAGCAATCCTGAGCGACTTTTGGTGGAAGGTTATACTCCCCCTTTAGCCTTGTGTACAACTCCTCGTGGACTTTCGATAGCACTCCCTTTTCATTAGGGTTCGGAACGTTTTCTTTCAACCAAAAGAGGGTGAAACGGAGCGCTTTAACGTAGTTATTAATTAGGGCCAGGAGGGGTTCGGATAGGGCGATCTTCATCGAAACTGTAGCTCTGATCGCTTTATTACCCCTCCTAGCCATTGAAAGAAACTTAGGAAAAAATTATTTAAATATAAGGGGGCTATCCATCCCCGCCTGGAAGGGCGAGGCTTTCAGCCCCCTTAACCCCCATTTTCTGTAAATGGGAGAGAACCTCACAGCCTCTTCGGGAGTTTTGAGAGCAGGAGAGAAGGTCACGTAATATCCCTCGTCCATAAGCCTCATGATATCGTCGTCGAGCTTCCTTTCAACCTTATCGAAAAGGATCACCCTTTCGGTTATAGTTTTAGGCAAATCCTTTATAACAAGCAGTAAATCTATGTCACTGTCCTTCCTGTTGTCCCCCCTCGCAACACTGCCGTAAAGCACTACGGAAATGAGCCTGTCTTGAAACTCCTCATGAAGGAGCTTAGTAAGCTTTTCTAATAAGCTCTTGTAAGGTTCCTGCATGAGATGTAATAGTTACGGTGACAAAAAACTGTTCCCTTTTCGAGACGGGATCTGGGGAGAGGCGACACTCCTTATTCCAATACAATTTTTCTACTTTTTCGAATTTCAAAGAGCTGATAAGTTTATAGCGTTTAAAGAGATAGAATAATATGGGGGGCGCAAGGTTTAGGGCTCAGTCGTCCATCACGCGTCAGCTGTTAGCCGGTTCAGCGCCCCCTGCCCCCGACTCTAGTTCTGTAGAAGCATACTTTAAAATCTTTTTAAATATTCTACACTCCTTGTAGAGTAAAGAGAATATCGTTAAAAAATACATTACGTAATACGTAACGTGATGCTTGTGTAATACTTTTGTTAGAGCTTAGATGGCCGTTCAATTATCGTCTTTAAACTCCCTGATTCCTTCTATACTACGCTTTCAGGCGCGAGTGTCGTTACTTCCTTAACGGTCGCGCCAGGCGGATTTCCCTTACGAAGACGTGGTTTAAGGGGACGAAAAGCCTCGCCCTTCCGAGGCGGGGAGGGAAGTCGGAATAAGAGTCCTCACCCGTCACCAGGGCTCCCTGCTCTTCCTCTTGACGCACTCTAAGACTCTATCCACGTCCACCTCTATCCCGTAAGTAGAGACGAACCTCTCGAACTTTCGCAACACCTTTTCCAGTCTCCTTATGGCGGCGTCGCTTATCCCGGGCCAGTCCAACCTTTCCGGCCTCACTCCGACGATGTAAGCCTCCTTTGGCCTGGCCTTGGACCTCGCGGACAGGGACAGCACCTGTAAAGGCGTCAACCTGTGCGGGTCGGTTATCTCCACGAGGTCCGCCCTGTCCAAGTCGACCGCGAATATCCCCTCTTCCTCCTCCATCATCACGACGTCTATGAAGAACACCACGTCCCCCTCCTCTATCGCCGAAAGGGCCTGGAAGCCGTTGGCTCCAGCGTCGAAGGCGGGTAAGCCGAGCTCCTCCATGCAGGCGGCCGTCAACGAGCCGACAGCGTCATCGCCGTAAAGCCTGTTGCCCAGGCCTATGATCTTAACAGCCAACTGACCTTCTCCTCCACCTTGGCGTTGAGCTTGGCCACGTTCTCCTCGCTGTAGTCCCCCCTGAAGTACAGGGCGTAGACCTTGTCAACCACCGAGAAGATCAGGAGGCCGTAGGCCACGTCCTCCAGGTAGTACCTCCCGTCCAGGCCGGGCCTCAACAGTTCCAACATCTCCCACCTGTCCCTGGTCTCGAGGACTATCTCCTTCTCGGTTATTCCCTCCGGGGCGTACCTGCTGCTCCCCACCAGCAGAACTTTCTCAGGTGACAACCTCCTCACCTCCTCAGCTGCCGCTATGGGGTCCATGCCCAGGTCGAGGACGAAGTCCCTGTCCTTCCACATCTCGTAGACCCTCTCTACGACTAACCCGTCGGGAGTGGCTGAAAAGGGGATGAAGCCCACCACCAGCTTCATCCCTTACCGGCCCGTATCTTCCTTATCAGGTCCAGGAGGTCCTTCGCCTCGTATTCCTTGAGCATCTCGTCCAAGTTGACCTGCTCCGGGGTGGTCCTTATCTCGTAGATCGTCGAGAGCAGCTCCCGCCTTATGGGCCTCGTGATCTCCTCCTTGACGGCGTCCTTGAGGGCCAACAGCTCCTGGATGATCCTTATTAACTCGCTCATATCGCACCACTAGCATATCCTGGGCACTATGTCTCCGGTGGGCATCTCCAGTATCTTGGCTCCCCCCACGGCGGTCCTCACGACGACGATCCCCCTCTCGCTCTTCGGTTCAACGACGTACCCGATGCTTGCCGGCTCGAACCCCAAGCCCTTCAGGGTCTCCATCACCTCGTCCTCGACCTCGCCGTCCACCGCGAGCGCCGCGACTCCCTCGCTGGCCAGGTTCAGCGGGTCCAGCCCGGTGATCTCGGTTATGGCCTTGACCTCCTCCAGCACAGGGACTTTAGCCTCCTCTATCACTATCACGTTGCCCGTCAGCTGCGCCCACTCGTTCAGAGTGGCAGCTAGCCCTCCCCTCGTGGGGTCCCTCGCGGCGTGGATGTGACCCCTGAACTTGCTGAAGACCTCGAGCAGCTCGAACAGGGGCCTCACGTCGCTCTTCAGGTT
>Ga0326758_100190_pt1 | contig 17351 bp, 11 predicted proteins | sample GCRJH_S_FD_207221 | JGI IMG/M metagenome (GOLD analysis project Ga0326758, IMG submission 207221) | Hot spring sediment microbial communities from Geyser Creek Basin, Yellowstone National Park, WY, United States - GCR.JH_S | ecosystem: Environmental > Aquatic > Thermal springs > Near-boiling... | reverse complement strand
TTGACGCTGTCTCCCCCTCCAAGGGGGACAACGTGGTCATAGCTGACATGGACTTCCCGCTCTTCTACGTTGAGGCCAAGAGGCTGAGCTCGAGGGGGGTCGAGGTCAGGGTCGCCCAGAACGCTGAGGGGGACTACGAGATTGACCAGTTCTACGAGCTGATCGACAGGAGGACCAGGGCGGTCATGGTGAGCTCTGTGATGTGGGTCAACGGCCTTAGGCTTGACGTGGCTGAGCTGGCGAAGGTGGCACATGAGGCAGGGGCCTACATAATAGTTGACGCCATACAGCAGGCCGGGGCCCTGAGGGTTGAGGCGGACAGGCTTGGCCTGGACTTCGTGGCCGTGGGCTCCCAGAAGTGGCTCATGGCGCCCTACGGCGTTGGGGCCCTGTGCGTGAGCAGGAGGGCAGTGGAGGAGCTCAGCCCCCCAAGGCCAGGCTACCTGAGCCTAGCAGTTAAGGACTGGGACGCCTTCTGGGCGGACCCGTCAAAGAGCCCTGCAGGGTGGACTCAGGTCGAGGAGGGGGCGATCAAGTTCGAGTACGGCGGAACCTTCCCTCCCCTTTCCCTGAAGGGGCTGGCGGCCAGCGCCTCGCTGATAAACGAGCTGGGTGTTGAGAGGGCCGAGGAGGTCGTTCTGAGGCTGAGGAAGGCGCTGGTCGAGGAGCTGGAGGACCTACGCCTTGAGGTCCTCTCGCCGCCTGAGGCCAGGAAGGCGAGCGGCATAGTCCTCTTCAGGGTCCCTGGGGGCCTGAGGGAGAACTACATGGCGGCTATGAGGCTGAGGTCAAGGGGGGTGATGGTCTCGGCTAGGGGTGCTGCGGGCGTCTGGGGGATAAGGGCCTCCGTGCACTTCCCTAACAGGGAGGAGGACGTTGAGGCCCTGGGGGAGGCGCTGAGGGGGCTAAGGGACTAGGCAGACCTAGTGTTACATTGTGTAAAGGCCCTCTTATGGGCTTTAAGCTTTAAATGAGCGACAACGAAGGCCTTAGAAGCGTATTGAAGCTAGGCTACGCCATATTCTCTGTAACGGCTTGGCTCGACATTATGGCTGCACAGGTCTTCAAAACATTCCGTTAGGCTGCCTTGGCTTAGAGTTCTTGCAGTGATAGATGTTGACGCCTAGCTTTGGATCGTGTACCATGTGGAGCCTGCACTCAAACCCCAGCTCCTTTAATGAGGCAAGTAGCTTCTCGTTGCTGACGCCAGTAATGTGAGGGTGCGCCTCAAACATTATGTGCTCGAAAGCTCTGAGCCTCTCCCTCTCAGGGCCAAGTATCACCTCGACATTGCAGCCCTCGCAGTCCATCTTGAGCAGATATGGGTCGTCAACCGTGTTGAGGAGGTAGCCTAGAGTGACGCCAGGCACCCTACATGGGCCGCTGCCCTTAAGCGTGGAGAAATAACGAGATAACAGCACGTTGTAGTCGCACGGAACGCTCATTGGCTCATTGCTAAGGGCGGCATTTATCACCTTCACTTCATCAGTAATGCCATTTAGTTTCAAGTTCTCCTCAGCACACCTGGCCACATTAGGTAGGGGCTCAACAGCTATTACCTTCCTGGCCCCGTTGAGGATAAAGTAAAGGGTAGAGTCGCTCACGCCGGCCCCCACGTCGATAATGTCCCTGCCCCTGAGGCCAGAGAGCACCTCAGGGACCTCGTACTCGCCCTCTGCAAAGACCTCGAGAATGGTGCCAATGTTTACACAAATAGGGTTGAAGGCCACAGAGACATCATTAATTTCTAAGCTTACCTTCTCGGGGCTCACACTAATTGAGACCTTTTTGCCTAGGCTTCGTGACTTATTGCACAGATAAGAGGTCGGGGAAAGGGTCTTCACTAGCTAGGGAAGGGCGTCCTGCGGCTTAAGGAGGTTACCAGCGGCCCTAGCCAGCTCCTCAGGCAGCCCTGGCCAGCACCTAGCGGTGTAATACGCATTTGCAGCTAACGCCTCGAATTCTGCCCTCCGCAACGTTACGTCACCTATGTACTTCAGCCTAACCTTCAGCTAGTCCTTTTTAGCTAAGTAGCCCAGGAGGGCGCTGAGCCAGCCCCTCTCCATAAGCTTCCTGGCGGATAGCGCCTTCAGGGCCTTCTCCTTAACCTTGGCAGGGCTCAGCAACTCAGCTCAACATAACATGGATGATCTAAGATTAAAACGTATAGTGCCTGCACCTTCTACTACGGGATAATCAATTATCTAAAGCCTGTGGCGGTGTTGTTCTTGTCGAAAAGCGAGGGGCTCAGTCCCGAGGGCTTCATGGTAATGATCGCTGAGTCAGGGCTTAGGTATAGAGGAGCGTTAAGGCTGACCGTGGATGACGCTACATGCGCGCTCAAGGTTCTGGCGAGGAACCTTCTAAGGAGACCATTTAATTGACTTGTTGTGTGCGAGCCTTATCATAAAATTACCATATGTGCATTACTAAGGCGTGCGCCGTTCAAGTTCGTTAAGGATTTCATAAGGGATATCTATAAATTCTAACTTCATATGGAGTAACAGGGATTACAATATCTAGCGCCGAACGGCGAAACCCGACCTTAGCTGCGAAGTCCTTGTAATCAAGAGGCACTAAGTGGTCAAGGGCTAAGAGAGTAACCACAAGGACCAAGTTATGGTGAAGGCCCTTCTTCATAGGATAAGATCCCCTATTCCGCGTAAAGCAGCTAGAGTAGACCCTGAGGTGTTTAGGAAGCCGACCAAGTCCTCTTGACCTCGTCATCAATTACTCCTATCTTAGTCTTGATATCTCAGGGCCTGCGGATGCTCTCTAATAATTTACCTACGACGAGCCTTCCTCTGGGCGACGCGAGGATGGGACTAAGAAAGAGGTGCCCCATAACAAAGGCTAGATCCGCTAATCTCTTATAGTGTCCAACTTTATAACATCTTAAAGCTAACTTAACGTCTGATATGTTGATCCTCAGCTCTGGAGGCAAGGTGCCAAGCTCTGGCAGCGGCAAAGTCAGTAATGCCCTCTTATAGTTCTCTTCTGTGCATAGACATATATCAGTCTCATCATTAAGTAGCCTGGAGCCGATGAGCCTACAAGAGCTGATTGCCGGTAGGAGATACCCGGCACGCCTTAAACGCGTCTCTTCTTTACTTCCTTCAGCTACAGACATTAAGGACAAGGACCGGTTCTCCCCGTGCACCCTGTAGAGCGTCAGCTTTTCGTCAGTAAGGTACAAGAGGCCGCCAGCCCTTAGTGAGCTGGCAAGTGCAAAGGCGTCAAAGATATTCGGGAGCTCCCTAAGCAAGTGGGCGTCTGCCTCAAGAACGCCCCCTCTGACCGCTAACGAGCTGCCGTTATACCATGCACCGGCCCTTACTTTAAGCGTTAAGTCAATAACGCTCACGTTATATCTTTTGGCGAGCCTGCGTAGCCTGTCAACGTCAACAATTATAGGGCTTCCCCCGACAAGGTTCTTAGGGGTAGGGAGCGGGGGCCTCTCGAGCACGTTCCCATTTTCGTCAATTATCTTCTGCGAGTTGTGGAAGTACACAAGGCGATCATATGACGTGAATGCCTTGTAGATAGCCTCAAGCCTCTCGGGCACGTACACGTCGTCATCGTCAAGGAAGGTTATCACCTCCCCCTTCGCCTCCTCAAGGCCCGCCAGGACCATCCTGCCTTGGTAGGGGTCATCATTATAGACGTCCTTCCAGCCGTTCCTGGATATTATACCGTCAGACTCCTTGTCATCAAAGTTCTTAACCACTATGACCTCAAACCGGTCCCTCGGAAGCGTCTGGGCCTCAATGCTCCTCAAAGCAAATGGCAGGTACCTCCTCCTGTTGTAGGCAGTAACTATGACAGAGATGTAAGGCTGACCCGTCAACCCGCCCTCTGAAGGCCTAGTAGCTATTAAAAGTTGCATGCCTTCCTCCTCAATCATCACTCTTCGTTCGCTATCCTCTCTAGCGCTCTCCACTCGGCCCTAGCCACGTTATCCCACGTGAACCCCTTTGAGAACTCAATCCCCTCCCTGCCAAGCCTATCCCAGCCGCCGCCTCTGAGCAGCTCGTAGGTCTCGTTCACAAGCCCCTTTATATCAAGTGGCCTGACCCTTATCACCGCCTTTGTGCCGGCGTAGTTGAACCTGATGGCAGGTATATCGTAGGCCACTACTGGCGTGCCGCAGGAGAGCGACTCAAGCACCACGAGGGGGAAGGCGTCAGTCCTCGTAGGGTAGACGAAGGCCTTTGAGGAGGCTAGGAGCCTGAGGACCTCATCGCTGCTGGCGTTGAACTTGAACTCTATGTTCTCGGCCACGCCCAGGTCAGCGGCGTAACTCATGACCTCCTTTGCTCTCTCCTTACTCGCTCTGCCAACCACGACAGCCCTGACGTCCTTCTTGAGCTTGGCGAGCCCCTTAACGGCAGCTATGAAGTCGAAGACGCCCTTCAGCCTCTCGATCCTCGCGTGGAATATCACGTCGTAGACCTTCTCAAGGCCAACGTATGGACACTCGTTAACGCCGTTGCCCGGGTTAAGCACTATCGCGTTAACCTTTATGCCGACCCTTTCAAGCTCATACGGTATCGATGCGGACACGGCCAGGCTCGCCATACCTGCGGCGGCGCATTCATAGACTATCAGCTCGTAGGACCTCAGGGCCGTTATCATACCTATGCCATTTAGTGCAGCCACCTTCATGAAGAGCCTCAGGCCGCTCCCGTCCTCTGTCACAAGCGAGCCCACGGGCAGCGAGGCCTGGAGGAGCCTGACCCACCTCACAGGGCTCATATTATAACCTATGAGGTGGTTAGGTGCAATGAATGGCCCATAAATTAGGTCTGCCCCGAGCCCCTCGGCCACCCTCTCGACGTATCTCCTGTAGCCTATGGAGCATAGCGTGTTCCCGCACCTATGGTCCCTCAGCTCATACGCCTCCCTCAGGATGTTCACAAGCTCCTCCCTTAGGCCCAGCCTCACCGCCGCTTCAACGGCCCTCTCCTTGACGTTCCTCGGCGCAAGGAGGACGTAGCTGCCCTTAGGGAACCTCGAAAGGACCTCGAGGGTCCTGATCTCGCCGCCTCCGAGCAAGACCGGCGGCATGAAGTAGACGGCTACCTTCAAGGCCTCTGCGTCCTCTGTCCAGGCTTAACCGCGAAATAAAAACTTGTAGCACTTAGTTATATTAAGGCTTACAAACTAATCGGCTCTAGGCTGTTAAATGACGACGTTAATAGGTACCTATGTTCTGAAAATCTAAGTAAGGACTCGCCACTGCTTCTGCCGTTGCAAGGTCTTGGAGTTTTGCCCTGGAGCTGAGGCTGAGCCTCTCCGACATTAAGCTGGCCTTGAGATGCTATAAGGCTGGAGCCAAGGGCTTAGTTGATGTGATCTTCGTTATGGGAAATGCCCTTCTTAGTCTCATCCTCGCGTTGCCCAGAGGAAGGCTCGTCGTAGGCAAATTGTTAGAGAGCATCCGCAGGCAAAGCTAGGCATCAGCATCTATCACTGTGAGAACTCGAAGCCCTAGTCGCCGCTTCTGAGCAGCTCATAGATCTCATTTACAAGATCCTTTATATCAAGGGACCTGATCCTTATCACACCCTTGTCTCGGCATGGTGAACTTCTATAATATGTTGTAAGCAACGACGGGCGTGTCGCGGGAGAGGGACTCAAGGACAATAAGGTGAAAGGCGTAAAGCATTATAGAATAAATAGTATAGTATAGACTAAAGATATCCAGGGAGGCCAGCCTCTCCAAGTCATCGTTTACTTTAGCTCTTGAGTTAAACTCGGAGCTCGAAATGCTTCAGGCTTAATGAATTGAAAAGGCTTGACGCGCTAGCCGACATTATCTATTTTAAAGGCTTTGACGCCTTAGCCCTGGAAGAGGCTGTGAGAGTAGCGCTGATCCACACGGCGTTCTTCAACGCAGGTGGGGGCGAGAGGCTACTCCTGGAGATGCGCAGAGCCTTAAAGGATCTAGACCACGACGTCGATCTTTATACGGCCTATTTTGATAAGAGGGCCTGGGATGTAATAACTAATGGCATGAGCAACGTTCCAGAGCCAATTATCCTCAGGGAACCTATGATCAGCAAGATTTTTCGCAAAGCGAAGCTACTTGGGACGCTCTTAGCTGCTTGGCGCCTAGAGGAACCCGTTGAGAGGCTTAGGCTCCGCTATGACCTAATAATTGAGACCTTCCTTGGCGTGCCCCTTAAGTGGGCTGACGCCACTTATGTGCACTTCCCGCTTGTCGACACTCTGAAGTTCTTGATGCACCAGTACAGGTTGCGCCTCTATGAGAGAGCCTACAACTCGCTTGCCATCTGGATGGCCAGGGCGCTCGCAGATAGCACTAAGCCCGTTATGACCAACAGCACCTGGACAGTTAAGTACATAAGGGGGGCATATGGAAGCCAGAGGGTCTACATAGTTCACCCCCCGGTTAACATTGAGGAGCTCTCTTCAATAGGAGGTGACAGGGGCAGGATAGTTCTGACGGTGAGCAGGATAGACTGGGCTAAGAGGGTAACGGAGATCCCAGAGATAGCTAGGCTAGCGCCCGAGGCCGAGTTCTACCTAGTTGGATCTACAAGACCTGAGTCAGGGCCCGTTCTAGAGGTCCTTAAGGAGAGGGCCGAGAGGCTGAGGAACTTCCACCTTGAGACCGACGTGCCAAGGAGGAGGATACTTGAGCTTATGTCACAGGCGTCGATATACCTTCACCCTCCCTTCGCCGAGCACTTCGGGATTGCAATTGCCGAGGCCGCTGCGGCTGGCCTCGTGCCCGTTGTTTACAGGGACGGGGGAGGCTGGACCGACATAGTTTCAAGGATAGACAAAGGCCTTGGGTACACGAGCGTTGAGGAGGCGGCCTTGACAATAAAGTCGTTACTTAACGACCCTGGGAGGCTAAAGGCGCTCTCGGCAAGGGCCAGGGAGGTGGCTAAGGGCTTCAGCTACGAGAGGTTCAAGGAGAGGCTTAACGAGGTAATTAGGGAGCTGGCAGGACCTAAAGCTGAGAGGTAGAAGTCTTACAGTCCTAGTAGCAAGCTAAGAGGTAACAGCATCACCCTAAAGCAAAGTAAGCTTTCGCCTTGGCCTGATCCTCAAGTCTTTTATCCTCGCTATAGCCTATCGCCTGGGAGCGGCCGTACGTCGTACAGGGCCAGGGTGTTCGGTGGCGCCGCAAGGCTGTTCAGCGGCTACGTGGTAACCCTGGCCCTGCAGGCGCTCTTCTACCTGATCATAGTGAGGGTCCTGAGCCTTAACGGCCTGGGGGCCTACGCTGCGGCCGGGACCTTCTTTGCACTACTGCTGCCGCTCCTCACGTGGCCAATATTTGGCGTAGGCAGGTACGTCATAGGCTACTATCAGACGGGCAGGCTTGAGGAGGCCAGGGGGCTGTACGTCAGGGGCCTTGCAATGGTGCTTACGGCCAGCGTCGCCCTTGCCATAGTTGTCTGGGCCTTCGCCCTGCCCCTCTCAAGTCTGTACTACGGCACGACGCGCTACGTCTGGCTTCTGAGGCTCGTGGCCATCGACATGGTAGTGTACGTTTACAGCAACTACGTTCTCAGCGTCGCCTTCCCGGCCTCGATGAGGTTCGGCAGGTGGAGCCTAGTTCAAGCTACCTGGGCCTTCACGAGGTACGGCGTGGCCCTGGCCCTCCTCTTTGCGGGCTTTGGCCCAGCTGGCCTCATAGCTGGCTGGGTCGCCGGCGACGCTGCCTCGGCGGCCCTCGGAACCTACTGGTCGCTTGACCTCATGCTCGGCGGCAGAGCCAGGACCCCCCTGCTCCCAGCCCTCATCATAGCTGCCCCCATAGCGATAGGCAACTTCACGGCTAGCCTCCTCCAGAACGTTGACAAGCTCTTCGTGTTGAGGTACATAGGGCTTGCCGAGATGGGCTCCTACTCGATCATAATGATAGGCTCTGTAATGCTTCAGACAGCTGTAAACAACTCCCTCTCAGGCGCCATTTACCCCTTCTTCGTCAAGTTCGAGGAGAGCGGCGCTCTGAGCGGGGAGGCTGTTGCAGCCGCAATAAGGTACGTCACGGTGCTCACGGTGCCCCCCTTCTTCCTCCTGGCGGCCCTCGGCAGGCCCCTGATACAGCTCCTCCTCGGCCCTGCCTTCGTCCACGACTGGGAGGCCTTCGCTGTCCTCATGGTGGGCCACGCCGCCATGAACTACGATCTGCCCATAACCCAGGCCCTCCAGGCCAGGAAGGCCACAAAGACCCTCGGAGCTCAGGCCATAGTGTCTGCGGCCGTCATAGCTGCGCTGAGCCCGCCGTTGATTGCGCGTTGGCTCGCTACAGGTGCAGCAGCCGCGTACGTCCTGGCGAGGCTCACAGGCTTCCTTGGCGTGGCCGCCCCAAAGGCCAGGTCGCTGGGCCTCCTGAAGATTGACCTAAGGGAGTACGCTAAGACTATCTCGGCAGCCATTATAACGTTCGCGGTCACGCTTGCAGCCGAGGTTGTTACAGGCTTCGGCTTAGTCCTACTGCCCCTCTACATAGCCCTTGGCGGCATAGCCATGGTGGCCTCGCTAAGGGTCCTTAGGGTCCTAAGGGCAGACGACTATATAGCTCTCATGGAGGCGACGCCAGTCAGCCTGAGAGGGCTCGTGGCGAGGACCTGGTCCCTCCTCGGCCTTCCGATGCCAGATCCTCAGAGGGCGCAGTAAAAGCTCATAGACGCGCCTATGATTGACTGTAACATCGCACAGGCTGATTACTATTTAGTTGAGACGTCTGGGCTCAGGGAGCTAATTACCTCGTTAAGCCTCTCCTTGAACCTCTCGTAGCTGAAGCCCTTAGCCACCTCCCTGGCCCTTGCCGAGAGCGCCTTTAGCCTCCCAGGGTCGTTAAGTAACGACTTTATTGTCAAGGCCGCCTCCTCAACGCTCGTGTACCCAAGGCCTTTGTCTATCCTTGAAACTATGTCGGTCCAGCCTCCCCCGTCCCTGTAAACAACGGGCACGAGGCCAGCCGCAGCGGCCTCGGCAATTGCAATCCCGAAGTGCTCGGCGAAGGGAGGGTGAAGGTATATCGACGCCTGTGACATAAGCTCAAGTATCCTCCTCCTTGGCACGTCGGTCTCAAGGTGGAAGTTCCTCAGGCCTCTAGAGGCCTCCTCTATGGCTCTAAGAGCAGGCCCTGAAGACGGGCCTGTCGTCCCCACCAAGTAAAACTCGGCCTCAGGCACTAGCCTGGCTATCTTCGGGATCTCCGCGACCCTCTTACCTAAATCTATTCTGCTTATGGTCAGCACGATTTTGCCCCTCTCGTAGCTTAGTGTAGACAGCTCCTCCACGTTAACCGAGGGGTGAACAACGTAGACCCTGTCGTTACCGTACGTTCTCTTAATGTACTCCGCTGTCCAGGAGCTGTTGGTCATCACGGGCCTAGCCCTATCTGCAAGGGCCCCCGCGACCCTGACCACCAACGCGTTGTAGGCCCTCTCGTATAGCCTCAGCCTGTACTGGTTTTTATCATAGAAGTTCAGGAGGCCAGCTAATGGAAAGTGAACGTAGGAGGCGTCAGCCCATCCAACTGGCACATTGCTCTGGGTCTCAATAATCAGGTCATAGCGGGACCTAAGCTCTCTGATAGGCCCTCTTAACAGCGATGCCGCTAGGAGCGATCGGAGAGTCATAGCGTTACGGAGGAGCTTACTTATCGGCGGCGCCCCAAGGACCCTCGGCCTTGGGACGTCACCCATATCACTGGTCAATATCTGCCAGGCCCTCTCGTCTACATAGGCCGCGTACAGGTCGACGTCATGACCCAGGTCTTCTAAAGCCCTATACGCTTCAATCGCTAGCCTCTCGGCCCCTCCGGCCACGAACAGCAGTGTATGAACTAACGCTATCCTCACGCATTTCTCCAGAGGTGGAGAGCCCTCAAACTGCTAAAACCTTAAAGGCTGACTATTGACTTTAAGTTCTTAATGTTTAGGAACCTTTATCTACACCTCAGGCCAGGCCGCAGTCCTCCTTAGCTTTATTCAGCCTCCGAAGTCTAAGCTCCTAAAGTATTGACAAGCTCTCTGTCGCTAAGCCTGTTAAGCGAGACCTTTCATGAGCTAAGTCATCACTGTTAGGGTGGCGGACATGAACTTATGTCAGGCTGCGTGTAAATTATCCTGGCATAGGCGTGCTCTATGACCTCGGGCCCGTAGGGCCTCAGCCTTTGGAGGAACCCCTCAAATATGCTGCGCCAGTCCCTCACGAAGTATATGTCCTGGACTATGTACTTGCCCTCAGGGCTTACGTCCTCTATTTTGCCCATGTTCCTCAGCTCCTGCAGGTAAACGAGCTCCACGTTCGAGAGGCCCCTGGAGACCCTGTCCCCGATCAAGCCCGAGAGGGGGCCTAAGAGGAAGGCCCCGCCTATCATCAGGGGGTCGCCTCCCCTGACCACTTGCGCTACCTCAGAGGGAAACAGGGCCAGCCCCCTCAGCCTGTGGACCTCGTTCTTGAGCTGCCTAAAGATGAAGTGAAGGAGGCCCTTCGTGTAGCGACGCTCGCCTCGGTAGCCCCTCACTGCGTAAAGCCTCGGCGCGTTGCAGGCGACCCTGACTGGGTAGTAGAGGGACTTGCATAAAGTGAAGGCCCGAGCCCAGAAGTGGAAGTCCTCACCGAAGTTAAGGTCTGGGAAGCCGCCCGTTAGGCTATAGCACCTCCTAGAGACCATATGGACGCCCGTGTGGGCCAGCGAGAACCCGACCCCCCCTTTAATGACCGTCGACAGGAAGTTGTAGAGAAGCTCCCTGTTGGCGTAGGCGTCAGCGTCGTAGAAGAGGAGGTAGTTGCCCCTGCTCATTGAGGCGGCCACGTGCCTGCCGAGGCCTCTCGTGCACTTCATTACCTTTACCCTGGCGCCGAACTCGTTAAGAACCTCTACCGTGCTGTCGCTTGACCCGTTGTCTGTGGCAACGATCTCATAGTCGGCCCCAAGCTCACTAAGGACTGACGTTAAGCCCTCTAAGGCCTTCCTTATAGTCTTCTCAGCGTTGTATGTCGTCATGATGACTGATATCACTGCTGCGGTCCCACCTACATCGTTGGTTAGGAAACGCCTAGCCGGTATTTATAATGTCTGTTAGCACGGTGGGCTCTAAGCCATTGTAGAATCATGGCTTGACTTGGAAATGAATTAAGGAAGGTTTTACGTTAAGTACCGTCCTTTAATAGCTCGCTCGTAGCCTGTGACTGTTTCCATGTAACTTCAAGTGGAAAAGTAGCTAGGGGACCGATCCGCGCGCCGAGTCTGTAGGACTCTAGGACTAGGCCGTGGCCTCCTGCTGGAGGCTGCAAGCCGGGCCATATGATGGAGCGGGCCGTGGCCGCGCTCGGCCTGCCCCAGCGCGGGACAGTACACGTCAGCCCTCGACGTTTTCCACATAAGGTTACGTGGAAAAGAGAAAAGAGTAGTAGTGGGAGGAGGCCTCATGGCCGCTCAGGACCACGTCCTGGCCCGGTCTCCAGGCCACCGCTTGTTCCTCATGTCGTAAGGGCCTGACAGTCCTTGTAGCCCTGCTCCTCCTGTAAGGCCGTGCAGCCACCAGGAGTGTCTGCAGACACTTGACTAGACACTTGGGGTCTCTTAAGACGCCGTCATCGGTTCTGCAGGGCGCCAGCGACATTGGCTCAATCGGAGTAGATATTACAGCGGATACCGACGCAACCGCGCGGACCGCACGCCTAGGCCTGCCCCTCTTGCCCTGCGTACTCCTCAACCTCTCCGCTAGCCCGAGAGCTCAGCACAGCCCTGCTAGGCTGACAATATGAGTCAATGTTACAGGACGTGGGGCCCTGAGAGGGTCTACAGACGTTATTGTTTTTATTTAAGTTGGCTTCATCTATGTTGAGCTGGGTTGCCGAGCCTGGCCAAGGTTAAGGAGAAGGCCTTAAAGGCGCTGTCCTTGAGAAGAGTTATAGAAAGGGGCTGGCTGACAGCGCTTCTAGGCTACTTAGCTAAAAGGGACGAGCTGAAGGTCAGGCTGAAGTATATAGGCGATGTAAAGTTACGGAGGACAACCTTTGGGGCCTTAGCAATAGCTACGTACTATGCCACCAAGTGCTGGCCAAAGCTACCTGATGAGTTAGCTAGGGCCGCCAGTCACTTCCCTAATCCCCAGGAGGCGTTATCTTGGCTAGCGACAGCCCTCCCTTTGGCCTCCTACGCGTGCAGGCTTCAGGCCTCAGGCTACAAGGTCTCGATCGACTTGAGCCTGGAAAGAGTAAGCCTAGAGGTTAACGGCGTTCCCGCTGTTTTCAATATCCACTGCGTGAATGCCGATGACATAGGCGAGACCTTCGCAGGAGGCAACTACGAGTTCCCTGAGGTGCTCTCAGGCCTCAGGGGCAGGGACGTAATTGATGTGGGGGCCAACGTTGGTGACACGGCCCTCTACTTCATCCTCAACGGGGCGAGGAAGGTGATTGCCGTTGAGCCCCTGCCCAACGTGGCCAGGTGCGCAGAGGAGAACGTGAGGCTGAGCGGCGCCACCGACAAAGTAAAGGTGATAAATGCAGCCCTTAGCGATGAGCCCGTAAGTGTACCGTGCGACTACGACGTACTGTCATCTCGTTATTTCTCTACGCTTAACGCTAGCGGCCCCTGCAAGGTGCCTGGCGTCACGCTAGGTGACCTCCTCAGCATGGTTGATGAGCCATACCTGCTCAAGATGGACTGCGAGGGCTGCGAGGCGCAAGTAATCCTCGGCTCTGAGAGGGAGAGGCTTAGAGCTTTCGAGCACATAATGTTTGAGGCGCACCCTCACATTACTGGCGTCAGCAATGATAAGCTCCTCGCCTCGCTTAAGGAGCTGGGGTTCGAGTGCAGACCTCTAGGACATAGTTCAAAGCTACACGTCAGTACGTATCACTGTAAGAACATCAGGCCTAAAGTAGCTTAACAGACGTTTAGGGGGAGTGTGATCATAAGCCCCTGGGTCTTGGCTGAAACCCCTAGCCCTACAAGGAAAGTCGAAGGCCAGGCACCTCGCCTGCTATCTGACAAGCCTCACAACTCTTAGGGGTTAGCTGAAAGCTAGGCCAACATGGTCGTGGCCTTTAGCGCGTCTGGCTATCCAACGCTTGTAGCTACTCTTGCGGTTGAGGTTGTAGCTGGCTTCAGCCTGATCCTCCTGCTAATCTACATGGATTCTGACGGCTAACCATGATAATAGAATTAAAGCCCTTACGCCACTGGTGAGACGAGGCCTAGCCAGTTATGGGAGTTAAGGAGAGGCACCTGAAGCTAATAGGGGCCGCGCTGTTCGCTCAGTTCTACGTTATATGGGCCTTAGGCTTCGCCAACTACGTGCCACAGCTCTACAACCTAAATGTACTGCGGGCGTCAGCAGTGTTGTTAGTGGTCGGCCTGCTCATGATGCTCAGCGGCTACATAAAGGACATGGCAAGGCAAGTAGTTGGGGACAAGTACTTCAGGGCCCTCATGATAATTTACTTTGCAGCCGTTTATTATATAACTTACAGCGCCATGACTACTTACTACCAGCTGAGCATCTGGTCAAGCCTTGACACGGCGACCTACATGCAGTCCTTTGCCTCCGCGGCGCTGTACCACAGGCTCTTTGGCAGCTTCGTAGAACCAACGTTCTTCTACAACCACGCTTCGCCTATACTCTTCCTAGTGTACCCCCTTTACCTGACGTACCCAGGGATACCTGCACTTATGACGATACAGACAACGCTGGCGACGCTGCCAACTATACCCTTGTACAGGCTTGGGCTGAGGCTCTTTGGCGACAGGAGGTACGCCCTGCTCACGGCGTTGGCCTACCTCCTGTTCCCGTGGGTTACAACGTACCTGGGTGGGGCCTTCGAGGTGGTGATCCTCACGGCGCCCTTCTTCGCGCTAGCCCTCTACAGCCTCTACACGGGAAACAGGCTCGGCTACTGGCTGTCCCTGACCCTTATGATGACGACCATAGAGTTCTCGCCTATACTGGGGTTCTTCATAGGGCTTTACATACTGGCCACTAAGCTCGACTGGCTTAAGGCCAAGGGGAGGGCCGCCCTGGGCCTTGAGACCCTTGCCTACTCGCTCGCATGGCTCTTCGGGGACTTCCTGGCGGTTTACTACTTCAGCCACGGGTCCATAAACATCTTCGCGAACGTATGGGGCTCAGCGCTCTCAGGCCCACTGATATCAATAACGGACTCCATAGGCAACGCCATCTTCCACTTCACTACTCACACTAGCTCGAGCCCCTCGTCAAGCCACCAAGCCGCGCTAAGCCTGTCCAGCGTCCTTGAGTCCCTGGTAAATAACGTGAGAGTGGGCCTCCACACGAAGGCCCAGAGCACAGTCTTCCTAATGATGCCAACCCTCTTCCTGAACCTCCTGGAGCCCCAGAATCTCCTGCTGTTGCCGTGGCTTTACGTGATGTGGCAGACTCCATGGAGCTTTTACTACGTTATCTGGGTCTACTACACGGCCCTCGTGGCGCCTGCCGTCATAGTGCCCGCCATATGGGCCCTGAGGAAGTTCAGACCGCGCATTAGGAGGGCGCTACTTGTCGCAGTCTTCATTGCAGTGACCATCTCAACGCTGCTCCTCAACGGTCTATCGCCCCTGTCAGCCCTTTACTTCCATGAACCCTTGCCGAACCCCCTGCAACCTACGACAACGCCATATGACCTGGCCCTCATCCAGCTGAACAACTACGTGCCACCTAATGAATCGGTCTCTGTGCCGGCATCGGCCGTGCCCTGGTTCTCGTCAACGAGGTATGGTTTGAATGAGCACGGGGTGCCGTTCTTCGAGCCGAACAACTACACGAAGTACGAGGTGTACTCGCCGTTTGCGCCAACGTACCCATGGTACCCATACGGCCCGAACTTCAACAACTACCTGCCCTACGTTTTCAATGACGGCGCTTGGCTGCTCGTTGGGCCCTTCCAGAGGCCATATAGCTTCAACTACACGACGACAGTCACGCTACTCCCCCTGACGCCCGGCCAGCATCAGTACAGAGTAGCCACTCTGCCGGGTGGGCCCTTGACGGTAAACCTAAGCATTAGTTATGTGCCACTGCAGACCATAGAGTATCTCACCAGCGATTTATCATGGCTGCTCCAGCAGCCCCAGAGCGGCATCTGCGGTACCCTGCCAGGCTACTTCGCAGTGTCGAATTCCAATGACTATATAATACAGCCAATAACCATCAATGAGACGACGACGATAGAGGCCCTCACGATATTTGGGTCAGGGACTATCAACCTCGTACACGGCGAGGTTATGATATCATCGTCCGAGGTTCCAACCCTGAAGCACGATGTCCTGTGGAGCACGAGCTTCTGGGAGCCCTGGTGGTGCAGCCCTCACTCGTGGGCGACGCCAATAAGCTTAGAGCCCAATCTTACACTTAAGCCAGGCACCTACTACGTTATAGTTAACATGCCCACCAACCCATGGCAGGTTGTCTGCACTTACATACCTGGGGCGCCTAAGGCCCTGCTCTACAACGGCACGGGGCTACAGCAGCTCAACTGCACCATGAACCTTATAGCTGTGACCAACAGGCCGGCGGAGGTCGCCAACACTAACGCGAGCGTCTCAATATCGTTAGTTATACAGAACAGCACTGCCGTAGCCCTGAACAAGACGGTGACGTTAGTTGCTCAGAGGCCCTTTGAGCTCCCTCTGACCTACTGGGCCAACCTCACGGGCAGCCCCTACCAGGAGACCCTTGTAATGAACGTTAACCAGAGCTCAGGCCTGCCCTTGCCCGGCGAGCTCTCGGTTACGATAAGCAATTACATACCTTCAGACCACCCGCCGATACCGCTCATAAAGCTCCACAGCCTCAACTACACAGCCACAGAGACGCTGTTACCCATAACGCCAGGCTCCCACCAGTACTCGCTGGCCCTTCTGCCTGAGGGACTCGTTAATGTCAGCCTCAGCGTTTACTACACCCCCCTGTTGCAGGAACTTGAGTACTTAACAAGCGACCTGCCATGGGTGCTCCAGCAGCCCCAGGGCCTTATGTGCGGTACCCTGCCAGGTTACTTCGCTCTCCTGAACAGCTCGGAGTACCTGGTGCAACAGGTCACAATTAATGAAACTGCCCTGATAAAGGCCCTCACGGTGTTCGGGTCGGGGTCCAGCAACCTCGTACACGGCGAGGTTATGATATCATCGTCCGAGGTTCCAACCCTGAAGCACGATGTCCTGTGGAGCGCGAGCTTCTGGGAGCCCTGGTGGTGCAGCCCTCACGGGTGGGCTACTCCAATAACCGTCAACCCTATGATCACCCTAAGGCCGGGAACCTACTACGTAATCCTTAACATGCCCACCAACCCGTGGCAGACCCTCTGCACATACATACCTGGGGCGCCTAAGGCCCTGCTCTACAACGGCCCAACTCTCGTAAAGCAGCTGAACTGCACCATGAACCTGATAATGCTCACCAACAGGTCATCGATATTAAACAACGTGAGCTCGAACATAACGGTGTCGCTGCTGGGCAGGACCATAACCATAAGTCCCCAGAGGCCCGCGCAGCAGGCCCTGACCTTTGAGGACAACATAACACAGAGGGCAGCCTGGGAGACCCTTGTGGTGAACGCGAGCGAGGCGATCCCTGGCAACCTGACGATAAGGGTGAACACCTACGCGCCGGGCGAGTACCCGCCCATAAGGGTGCCATGGTACCTGGTTCCCGCCTACGGCAACATACCCACCTACGCCCTGCTTGCCCTAGCCATAGCCTTCCTGGCAGCCCGCGAGAGAAGGCCAGCGGGCTAGGTCGAGCCGCAAGGGGCAGGTCCTGACGTCAGTCAGGGGGCTTACCGTAAGGCCTACTCCAAAGGCCTACGCCTCACGTCCTTTAGGCCCCGCCTACCGCTAACGTCCACGTAGCAGGGTCCAACCCGCTGGCGTCACGCATAAAGTTGGCCAGCCCTGTCAGCGACCTGGCCGAGGGCCCTGATGAGGGTCGCGCTAGTTCACAACCACAGCCTCACATACATGGGCGGAGGAGAGACGTTCATAGCGAGGCTCGCCAGCGCCCTCTCGAGGCAGGGCCTCAGGGCCTCCGTCTACTCCCTGCCCATAGGGCGGCGAGGCGGCGTTGACGTTAAGGGCCTCCTGGGCCCCGTCGACTACAGGGAGGGCCTGCTCCCAGACGTCGACGCTGACGTCGCCTACGTCACTTACTTCCCCATGGCCTCCCTGGCCCTCCTGAGGGTCAGGGCCCCTAAGGTGGCAGCTATTCACTCGCCCCTCCTCCTGCCTGAGGCCCAGGACCCAGGGCTCTTCAGGGGAGGCCCGGCTACCCTCCTTAACAGGCTCGGCGCCTGGGGCGCCTACAGCTACTACCTTCACAGGGTCGCCC
>Ga0326758_100188_pt1 | contig 17468 bp, 12 predicted proteins | sample GCRJH_S_FD_207221 | JGI IMG/M metagenome (GOLD analysis project Ga0326758, IMG submission 207221) | Hot spring sediment microbial communities from Geyser Creek Basin, Yellowstone National Park, WY, United States - GCR.JH_S | ecosystem: Environmental > Aquatic > Thermal springs > Near-boiling... | reverse complement strand
GTAATCTCAGAATTCCTAAATTTATAGTAAAATCTTATACAAGCCCTTATAGGCCCTCTTTCTTTAATTTCATATTTGTAGGCCTTAACCTCGAAGTAAGTGTCCTTATACGATTTTTCTATATCCCAAGCATCTGCCCAACCAGGGATATTCTCGTAAAAGATAAGCTTAGACGGACTCTTTATTATTTCCCTATTCTCTTCCTTATCAAATATTGACAATATTGAACCGTTCTCGTCAAGTTTCACTTTCAAGTAGTCATTTTCCATGAGTAGCCCATCTACTTTTACAGGAGAATACTTTACTTCTTTATATTCACTATATCCAACTGAAGGAACTTTCACTATAACTAGGTAACCTTCGTCGACCTTCTGAGAGTTTGGTAATTCTTCATTAACAACTGCAACATCTTCCCTATCCCAAGATAGAGAATTGAAGAACATTAATCTATCACCTTCTCCTGCAATTGTCTTAATAGACTCGTCTATTATCTTATTCGCTTTACTAATTATTCCTTCCAGTTCAGGATATACTATCTTATAAACTTCATTAATTGCAGAACCTGGAAGGACATCGTGGAACTCGTCCTTTAATAATATTTTCCACAAATTAACAATCTCCTTATCATATCTACCTGCAATTGTTGACCAGATTTCCGCATCCCTTAATGCACACTCTGCCCTCCTGTGAAGGTATTTCATTTTGGAATGTGAAGTGTAAACTCCTCTGTGGGTCTCTACATAGAGTTCATCGCTCCAAGAATTTTCAGGCTTATATTCCGGAATTCCTCCAGTAAGTTTCACTTTAGGTAAAGAAGGTAATTCGTTTATCGCCTCAGCAAAATTTAGCATATCTTCTGTAGGCCCTCCGCCTCCGTCACCGTAACCGTAAGAATAGAGCATTGGTTGATCTTTATCCTTCCAATTATTCCATTGGCTCATTACACTATCTACCGTAAATTCTGAGTTATATCCTCCTTTTCCGTTCCCAAAAGCAATTGAGGGAATTGAAGTTCCATCAATTCCTATCCAATTAAATACGGAATAGGGAAATTTATTAGTATCATTCCAAAATACCTTATGCGTAGCAAAATACTTAATTCCTGATAATTTCATTATTTGTGGTAATTGAGCAGAAAAACCGAAGGTATCTGGTAACCATAATATTTCAGCTATCTTTCCAAAATTGCTTAGATAGAATTCCTGAGAATATAATAATTGTCTAGCAATAGATTCCCCTGAAGGTAAATTCGCATCAAACTCCACCCAACCAGCTCCTAAGATCCATTTACCTTCTTTAACCTTTTCCTTTATTTTATTAAAAAGTTCAGGGTAATCTTCCTTTATCCATTCATAATATAAGGCCATACTTTGAATGTACTGAAAATCGTACTTAGACATCAAGTTTAGCACTGTAGAGAAAGTTCTGGCTACTTTTCTCCTAGTTTCGTCAAAATTCCACAGCCACGCTGTGTCCATATGTGCATGAGCAAAACCTATTAATTCTCCAGCCTTACCAAAGGTTTCCCTCAATTCGCCTAGCTTTTCTTTTAAATATGTTAATGCTTCCTTGTAATTTCCTTCGTGAAACTCCTCGTATTTCATTTCTTGAGAGAATTCTAATAAATGACTGGGAAAATCATTCCAGTATTTAGATGCCAATAAAAGCTGATCTCTAGAAACTGATACAAAAGGCACTAGGCTTAAGGTTTCAGTAAGTACTTTAAGGAGTTTTTCTCTTAGATAATCTTGAGAGTTTTTAGCAAGTTGAAGTGTCGCATTTAAATATGCCCAAAGTTTGTAAGCGTCTTCGTTTCTTCTAAAGATTACTGGAGTTCCAGGGTTTATCTCAACTTTTTGCCCGAATGCTTTATAAGGAGAAAACAACGCACTAACTCTTATTTTTCCTTCTGGTAAGGGAAATGTATTATGATATCCGTCGAGTGCATAATAAGGTTGTGAGTTAACTTTAACCAAAGCTGAACCTTCATAATTAATTACGATCATAAAATATCCGTTATTATTATTAATATCTACATAGAACTCATTTTCATTCTCCTTGCTCCATTTAAAATATTTGATATCATAGAAAGAATTTGCTAAAATATATGATATTCTAGATAAGACTTCTGCGTCATTTCTCATAATATGAAATCAAAGATGCAGATAATAAGCGTTAATATAAAGTGATCGTGATATATATCTTTTAGTCTATATGCGTAATTAACTTACAAAAGGTTGAAAGCCTAGCCCCTTCTAGGAATGGTATTGTTTTTCTAAATTTCTTTCATTGAAGCTTATTCCCAGCTCTACTGAGGGAGGAGCGACCAGAGGGGCTAGACGTAATGAATGGAAGTTTTTCCTAAGAGCTATCTGGCTATTTCCAATTGAGGGTAATAATCCCGAACCGATAGTGGTGAGCCTCTTAGAATAGAACTCCGTCCCTTCAGGATGTGAAGAGATAAAACATTCATGATACTTCTATAAAAAGAGATTAACTCTTTGCGAATAATTTCAAGAGTTCGTTCCTGAACTTTTCGTCAGATCTAAAGAGCCTCGTATAAATTTCATCGTATGTATTTTCCAGGAATATTTTATCTTGTCGAATACAAATTTCTAACCACGTAACCTTATCGTACTTGTTGTTGATTATATCGAATAACCTCTCGTACATCTTACTAAAAATTCTTCTCATTACTCTCTCAGTTATTTCTTTTTCCCTATTCTTAATGAACACTGACTGATTATAAAATATTGATTCAAAAACTTCTGAGATTTTCAAACTCTTAAAATCTTGCTTACTTACTTCTTCATAACCTTCTCTCATTAATGATATAATTAAATTAAAAGGTATTGGCTTTATTTCGCCGGTTTCTTTTCCCTCTTTTTTGCTTCTAATTAGTAAAATTCTGTCCTCTTTCTGAGAGATCTTGTCTATAAAGTACGCATCTATCATCAAGTTGGAGATTACATAAAATGGGATTGACGGCATTACCTAGACCTTAACCTTGGATTAGAAATTTCGTCTATTCCGTAACTTAGAAATATCAACCCTACCATAAAGAGAACTACGAAAACTGAAGGCCATAATAAGTACCAGAAAGCTGAAGTGCCGTAAATAGCTGCAGAATTTAAAGCCTCACTAATCATTACACCCCAGTTATATTGATTTACCGGCAATATACCTAGAAAATAGAGCCCCACTGAAGCATAAAGGGCGCTTTCCACGTTTAGTATGAAATGTATTGCAATGTATGAAGCAATGGTTGGCATTATTTCCCTAAATACTATATGAAAGCTACCTAGATCAAGTACTTTTGCTACTTCAACGTAAGGCAAACTTTTCATTAACAATACTTGAGACCTAATAGCTCTGGCCAACCCAGTCCATCCGCTTATGCTTAATATTCCAGCTAATATGAAAGGATTAGTAGTTTTTATCATAGTTGCCAATATTAAAATCAGAATTAAACTTGGCATAGTCATCATAATATCGTTAATCGACATTAGAACGTTATCTAAAATTCCTCCTTTATAGCCCGCTATCATACCAACTGCAATTCCTATTAGGGTATTAAATAATCCTGCTAGAAAACTAACCTCCAGAATAAAAGTAGAACCCCAAACTATATCTCCAAGTATACTACAACCTATAGGACCGGTACCTAATATATAATAAGGATTATTTAACATAGGAGGTAGGAAAATCATGTTAGGATTAACGTTAACTATTACAGGCTTAGGTACAATTAAAGGCCCAACGGTAGCCAGAAGAATGTAAAATATCGTAATTAAAAGGCCTACTCTGGCTTTCCTATTTTTCCATAAAGGCTTTATATAATGCAGAAGTGTAGAAATAACCCTAATCTTTCGTTTCTTGTTAGTTGTAGATTGCTTAGAAACTACAATTGCCATATCAAGATAACTTTGCTTATAATAACTAAAAAATTTATGCATAAAGCAGTAGACAATGGAAAAATTTATCTAAATAGATGTGAATGTTATACTATGGAGGAATATAGAGGATTACTAGCTATAGGTTATATATTCCTATTTTTATCAATATTTTCCCTCATTTTTGATTATAAGGTACTTTCTTTAGATATAGTAATATCCTTCACTATGACGTTATCAATTTTTGCTATAGTATATTCAATTTATAAAATAAGAAAAGAAAGTAAAGAAATTTAAATAATTTCATAATTATGATTTAGAGCGATTTACTTTAATCTTTCTTGATTTACTTAACGCTTTATAATATCCAAGAAATATTAACCCTAGAAATATGAATATCCCTGCTATTGTATATCCTATTGGAGAAAATGACGTATTATATACTATTATCTTTGCAGAAACGCTGGCAGGACAATTACAGCCTTCAAATGTTATACATTTAAAAGTTAGCGCTGTAAAAGTTTTACTGAAATTTCCCTTAAATGATCCCAGCAATATAGCTCCTCCTGGGGGGTTTAGCTCCAAAACTTTAATAGTCGAATTTGAATACCCAAGTAATACTACTTCATCCCCAGTTGAACCTTTATATGGAATACTAATTCCTCCGTGATCTGAGAGCGAAATTTTGAAATGATTACAATATACTATACTATTCGAATATGAAAAAGTAAAAAATGACATAAAAATCCCAAGCAAGAGAAAAGCAATAGTAAATAACATTAATTTATCCATGATTATCCTCCATAAAGGTAACAAGCTACTTTCCTACCATCAATTGACGTGTATCTTGGAAATTCTTTAATGCATGCATCTTTAACGTAAGGGCACCTCTCATTAAAAGGACAGCCTTGACTCGATATACCACCTTCTTTGTATTTTAAGAATTCTAGGCTGTTGTAGTTACCATTAATGTCAATATATGAACTAACCAAAAACTTGGTGTAAGGATGTAAAGGACTTTTTATTATATCACTCACGTAACCTTCCTCAACTAGTCTACCTCCATAAATCACAAAGCTCTTAGAACCTCCAACTTTATAATCGAAGTATTTTGCTATTGCCAGATCGTGAGTTATCATTACTAATGTCATGTTCATTTTTTTCTTTAAATCTGCTAATAAATCTATAATTCCTATCCTATAAGAAGCGTCAAGCATAGTGACAGGCTCATCAGCAATCAATACTTTAGGATTAACTGATATAGCCCTAGCAATATTAACCCTCTGTAACTGTCCTCCAGAAAGCTGACTAGGATATCTGTCTGCAATTGACTCGTCAAGTCCAACTGCATTTAGTAGTTCAAAAATCTTTGAACGTAAAGCTTCACCTTTTAATTTCAAGTGTTTTTTTATCGGATAAGAAAGAGAACTTCCTATAGTTTTTGAAGGATTAAGGGCACTTATAGGATCTTGATAAATATACTGAACTTCCTTTCTTATTAATTTTCTAGCTTTCCTATCTTTCCATACGTTTCTTCCCATAAAAAGGTATTTACCAGAGGTTGGTTTCTCTAATGCTAATAATACTCTCGCCAACGTAGTTTTTCCGGCACCGCTTTCTCCGAGTATTGTGACTGCCTCGTCCTCATTAATACTTAAGCTTACATCTCTTAGTGCATAAATAATTCTCTTATTAAAACTACCTTGAGTAAACCTTACGGTTAAATCGTCAAGCCTTATTATCTCCATATAAGAAACACCTCACCTTTCTATTATTAACATTATATATAGGAGGTTCTGATAATTTACAAATTTCCATAGCCTTTTCACATCTAGTGTTAAAAGGACATCCTTCTATGGAAGCGTATCCTTCCTTAATTGGCTTAATTTGGCTAACATTGCCATTTATTGATGGAACGGAGTTTATAAGCCCTGTAGTATAGGGGTGCAAAGGATTCTTTATAACTTCTTCAGTTTTTCCTTCTTCCATTATTTCTCCAGCATACATCACAATTATTCTAGAGGAAATGAAGGCTGCAATGGAAATATCATGTGTTATAAAAATTATAGATACACCAGTCTTTTTATTTATATCCTTAATTATTTCAAGAATGTACCTCTGTGTTGCTACGTCTAAAGAACTTACCGCCTCATCCATTATAATCAACTCTGGATTTAAAAGAAGGCTTAGCGCAATTATTACTCTTTGTTTCATTCCTCCACTAAGCTGGAAAGGATAAGCTTTACCTACTCTATCGGGGTCTAGCCTCACCATTTTTAATAATTCTTTAGCAGTCCTCTTAACTTCTTCCTTATCGTTCACTCCGTGGGAAACAGCAGTATCGTAAAAATGATCTATTACTCTCATAGTATTGTTTAGTGAATTCTGAGATGATTGAGGGACGTAAGAAATGCGTCTCCAAAGAATTTCTCTCTTAAAATCAGATTCCTTCATTGATAAAATATCAGTACCATTAAAAAATATTTTAGAACCCTCTTCTATTTTGCCCGGATATCTTATTGCTCTTAGAATTGCTTTAGCTAAGGTAGACTTCCCTGAACCACTTTCTCCTATTATGCTTAAAATTTCACCTTTCTCTAAATCAAATGTAACATTTTTTACTGCTTCAATTTTACCGTACTCCATGTAATAGGATACTGAAAGATTTTCAACCCTAAGTATCATTGTATATCACTCATACCTTACTCTTGGGTCAATCAAAGAATAAGTTAGGTCAGCAATTAATACACCAAATACTACTGCAGTAATTATTATTATAAATATACCCATTTCCAAAGTATAATCATTGTTAGTTATTGCATTATAAAGTAAATGACCTACGCCAGGATAGCTGAATATTTCTTCAATAAATACAGAGCCTCCAAAAGAGAAGCCTATGCCTATGATTAAACTAGTATAAAGGGGTAATAATGCATTCCTACCCACGTATTTAGTTTCAATAGTTTTATCCTTAACTCCTCTTATCTCAGCAAAGGTTACGTAATCCTCTCCGAGAGTATAAATTGTATTAGCCCTCATGTGAAGAGCCCAAGTGGCCAAGTTTGCTAAAGTTAAGGTAAGAATTGGAAGAGCCGAATGGTACAAGACACAACCTATGAAGGTTAATCCCATAGGAACACATGGACAATAAGCTCCCCCAGTAGGAAACCAATGTAAGTTATATCCTAAAATATAAAGAAGTAGTGCGCCACTAATGTAAATGGGAATTGATTTCATCACTGTAAAAGTAGACATAAGTGCAGAATCTATTTTAGTTCCTCTTTTATATCCCATCTTTTGCCCTATTCTAATTCCCAAGAAGAAGCTAATTATTAATGAAGTAGACACAACAAATATTGTCCAAGGTAAAGCTTGTGCAATTAGTTTTGTAACTGGAATCTCAGTTATTACATCAAGTCCGAGGTTTCCTCTTAATACATTAGCAATGTAAGTTAAAGCTTCAATAACTGGATTACCGTGTGGGATAAGACTCTCATAATACTGAACTTCAGATTCGTATATTTCTGCAAACTTGGGATTTGCGGCAAGATTAGCCCTTATATTACTTAATATAGCGTTTGCAGGACTTTCTGGAGAATATTCAATTAGAACCCAACTTATTATAATGGTAACTAGAATTGTTATAAAAGACATGGCAATTCTTCTAATTAGCCATAGTTTGTTCATAATAATATATGTATAATATAACTTTTTAAGTCTTTCCGAATAACAAGTTATGGATATATTACAATTATTTCTGATTAATTAGACATTGTGTAAATAATGAAGTTAATAATTTTTACGACTTTAAATTGACGCGTACATTAAAATAATTATATATTACCATAATTATTCCTGGCATTCACTATAGTAAAGTCGATAATTAATAAATCGCGACTATAATGGTATTAATTGCCATTGGTGACTGTTAGAAAATTCTAATTGATTAACGAACTTTCCAGATCGAGAATTGCAAGATGTAAAATTACTACTTCATAGTTTTACGCTAACTTCTCAAAATAATTTATCTACTTATAGCTTTTTGTTTTGGAATATAAACGATAACTAAGAATCTCTTATATTTAATTTTTGTAAAAATAACTACTAACTTTGCTTCATGTAAATTGGAACTAGTTTTACAATCATATTCTCTCCTATATAGTCCAGTAAATCCATGTCATCATAATATACTTCTCCAATTACGTTAAACCTAGAGTCTGCTTCTACTTCTTTCTTAAATATCCAAACTTCCACAACATTTTTTCTACAATTCATTACGGTTACTGCGCCTCTGAATCTCCTTACTATATTTCTAGGTTTTATGTTATTTTCCATCATTTTACTTAATCCTATAGTATATTCCTTGACCCTAACATCCGAGAAAACAGTAAATACCTTTTTCTCCTCCTCAGTTAGGCCTGGGTATACGAGGACTCTTATAGTAGTATATTCCTTAGCCTCAATTAGCTCTTTCAATTCCTCATCTGTAGGAAAAGGATGCCCTAATATTACCCTATCAATATATCTTGAATTGAATAATATGGAAGCAGATTTGCCTATGCTTTTTCCCCTAAGTGTTTCTATTGTATTCCTACCCTCAATCTCCCTTGGAGGGGCTACAAAAACTGCCACTGGAATTCCCCTCTCCTTAAATTCCTTAGATTTAGCAATTGCACTCTCTAAAGATAATCCCGTGTACTTTATCGGGTAAAAATCGTGACTTGCCTTAAGATTTTCTATGTCTTTAACATTTTTAACTACATAGTCCAATTTATCTAAAGGAAATATGCTTGCATTGAGCTCTATTTTCAAACCTAAATCATTATTAGCCATTTTAATAGTATCCTCAATTGAAAAACCATAATCCAATCTTATTCCGCCTATTTTTAAATCCTTAAAAACTTTTAAATTAGTAGGCGAAGCTCCAAATCCTCTCATTATATCAGGATTTATGTCAATAAAGAAATACATATTGTATTTCTCTGCTACAGCAGATATTTCCTTTATACCTTCAATATAATTTGGATCTACTCCTGACCATATTTCATTATATCCCATTTTTCCAGCTTTTTCTGCTATCTCTTTAAGTTCATTTATTTTTTCTCTCCTCCAAGCTTGCGATAAAATACCTACAGATTTCATAGATTAAATGTTGATTTGAATTAATTAAATCATGCTACAGTACTTAAACTTGTTAATTACGCATAATGCGAGAGGTTAAAGTTTAAATACACTTATAAAATAAGGTATATATGATATGATATGAGTAATCAAAAGTTGTTAAAATATATTAGCATTGTTATAGTTTTATCATTAATAATTATACCAGCAGCCAGTTCAGCATTATCATTAGCCGCTACATCTTCATGCCCTACATTATATTTAGCATATAGGACGTCCTCACCATACCAGAGCTTGTCGACTTTTAACCCTAACCTATTTGACGGCGGATTAGGAGGAGACTTCTACGGGTTAATATTTGCTTACACGATAACGCTTAACGTTTCCAACAATGAGGTAATTCCATGTTTAATATCTAATTGGACTTTTTCTCCATCAAATTGGGAACAAGTATGGCAAAACGAGACCGTGAATGTTACAATAACGTTAAGACATAGCGGATGGGCAAACGGTCAACCAGTAACTGCGTATGATATATTAGCAACATGTCTAATTCTAACAGGCCTATACTCAGCGCCTCCATATCCTAACTATACAATTGTTAATAATTATACTATAATAATTTCAGAGCCTCCGGGCAAAATGTCGCCCATACTACTATCTCATACATTAATATGTTCAATAGGATTAGGGGAAGTTGCATTAATTATAAGCTATCAACAATATGAACCTCTAATACAGCAAATTGAAAGTAATTGGACTCAAATACAGCATGGCGATACTAGCTTGATAAAAGAACTTAGGAATGAACTACATAATTATATTCCGCCAGGACCTATTTCCGCTAACTATAACGGTCCATATTATGTTGCGTCAATAACTCCTAGCGAGATAGTATTGGAGAAAAACCCATATTACTTTGCAGCAAGCAATGTGAAATTCAATAAAATAATTGTATATCAATATCAGTCAACAAGTGATTTCTACGCTGCACTGTTAAAAGGTCAAATTTCACTAGATTTGCCTAGTGTAGTGTCTATATGTCCTAAAGTATTAAGTGAATTACCGTCTTGCTATAAGGTAATTACTATTCCAAATCCAGGTGGATGGGCATTATACTTTAATTTCAAGAACCCATGGTTAAGAATGGTACAAGTAAGGCAGGCAATAGCTTACGTATTAAATAGAACGTCGATAGCACTAGCTGGAGGATATCCAAAGTTCACTCCAGTGAAAGTACCCAATGGAATCCCATGCTGCTTTAGTTATCTAAAGCAGTTTATAACTCCTGCGGTGTCAAACCTTAATCCTTACTGTACTAACTTGAGCAAAGCTAAGCAATTATTAGAAAGCGTAGGATTTACATGCAAGAATGGACAGTGGTATACTCCCAACGGTACGCCGTTTACTCTGACAATCCTTGAGCCATGTACTCTATGTCCCTGTAGATACAACATGATGAACGTAATAAAGGACGAACTAACATCCTTCGGAATTCCAACTACATACTACGTTTGCACTAATGTGAAAGTTAATCATGAGCATTACCGTACTGGAACCGGTTACGATCTAGTATTCCAGCATTGGGGAGGATTCTCTATTGGTACTGTTGATTGGTATTTAGAAACTCAATACCTTAATGGAATTCCATTAAATGTTACTCAATGGGATGGAATAGTAACATTGCCAAATGGAACTCAAGTAAACGTTGTAAAACTATATAAAGAAACTGTATCTCCTAACTCAACGTCTCAGTTAATAGCCGCAAACGATGAGATGGCCTATGCACTCAATTACTACTTACCAGCTTTACCGTTAGTTTTCCAAGCATGTCAAATAGTAGTAAACACTAAACAGCTTAATGTTCCTCCAAGTAATTCATGGTTCTGGCAAGAATACTTCTACGGTATAGCTGGCACTGCAATTTACCAGTTAGGGTTTACTGACGGTTTTATACAACCTGTTGTTACTACTACACCACCTACAACAACGCCTTCTACAACAACTGTAACGTCTACATTGCCTGTTGTTGACATTGCAGTAGGAGTAATAGTTGTCATTATAATAGTTGCAGCAGTAGCAATAATAATGAGAAGAAGGTAAAAATAATACTGATTTGTATTTAAGATATTTATTTTTTCTTTTATATAATTAATGAGATAGTTTATTAATAATATTCTTATGACTATATGAAATTAATTATATAAAAATTTATTTTTATTGTAATTTCTTAATTCTTATACATTCGTTTCAAAGGCTATAGCATCCTTTAATCACTATTACTAAAGAATATTTAGGTGCATTTTAGAAAGTCTTTTATTTTAAACAGATAACTAACTTTCGTACATGAGGAAAAATTTTCTCATAGCCTCATGGTTATTTGGGTTGGGTAACAGTTTCTCTTCACCTATAATAGGACTTTATATATACATAAATTCTTCCATAAATTATATGCTTAAGTTTTTATTAATTTCTTCTATATTTATTTTACTAGGATATATATTGGTAGGATATTTAACAACGTTTTGGAAAGAAGCACTAACCTATTATAAACTCGGAATTTTACTATTTATCTCCTTTTATATTTTAATGTTCATATTAAATGTAAAATCTTATAGATTTATCTCCTTTTTAGGAATTTTATACGGTTTAGCGCAAGGATTTTATTGGTCAGGGTGGGATATAATATTTTATAATATCCCGCATAAGTTAAAGTTCTTCAATAAATCTGCCTATTTAGGCTTTTTCACAAACTTAGTATCCCCTGCAGTCTATGGTTCTATATTGACAATTTTTCACAATAACGGTTATGGAATATTATTCCTGTTAACTGCCTTAACTCTATTGTTAAGTGCTATTTTAGCTGAAAACGTTAAAGTATCCTCATTTAAATTTAACATTAGGAGATCAATTTCGGTATTTAACGAGAATAAAACATATAGATATACAATGACCGCTTTGGCAATAGTTAGCGGTGTTAACTACATTTTAACAAATGTCAATACGATAATAATATATAAAATTGCTACGGATTATTTGAATTTTGCAATAATAAGCTATAGTATGTCAGTTATTACGCTCATCTCGATATATGTAATTAGGGATAAATTGTCTGGCATACTTAAGCCTTATAATGTAGTCCTTTCTTCTTCATTATTACTTGGAATTTCCTCAGTTTCAATAATTGTAGGATTCCCATTATTTTATTTAATAGTCTTTAGTCTCACTTCTCCTTTAATTTACCCAATAATTGACGTATATAATTGGAATAATATGGATAGAAGATTCCTCACAGAATATCTAGTAAATAGGCAAATATTCCTAAATTCTGGAAGGATACTATCATCGTTATCCGAAGTAATCTTAAGTCAACTATCCGGGTATGAGATTTTGCCATTAATACCACTTATTATTATAGCTTCAATAATATTTGTTAGATACAACTCTAAGGAGAAAATACAACAAGATATCCTATAAGGAGGTTTTAAGCTCACTGCTTATATACTAGCATACTTAGGTAATTATATGAAGTATTCCTTCACTTACAATATAAGCTCCGGGATACCGTTAGGCGGGATAGGTACGGGTTCTGTTGAAATAAGGGCTGACGGTAGGCTTTATGAGTGGACAATTTTTAATAATGGAGGATATGCAGAAAGGCAGGACTTAAGGTTCACTTATTACTTAGATGAACAAGACTCCTTTTTTGCGGTAAGACAAAAAGGTATCGTTAGAGTCCTTCAAGCATTTGATTATAACTTTGGAGGAAGTCCCTATATTTTACCTTGGTTAAGGCCGGTAGAAAGAGTAGAATTTAATGGAGAGCCTCCAATTGCATATCTTGAGTTTGTGGATAAAATATCAGTAAAAATGAAAGCTTTCTCGCCTTTTATACCAACAGACTTAAAGAACTCATCATTACCTTCTGCAATATTTACTCTCGAAAGCAATGAAGAATCAGACTTTATGTTTGGAATAAAGAACCCATTTAACGAAGGTAACGTAGATTTTAAGGACAATACTCTCATCTTAAGTGGAGAAGTTGAACCCAATGACCCTAGGTACCAAGGTAACTTATGCATAAAAATTTTAGCAGACTATCCTTTTGCAAGAGTAATTGAAAGGCATCCCAGTGAGGAATTTCAACTCTGGCACGAATTTAGAGAAAACGGGAGACTTGAAAATAAGTTAGGTAAAGGAAACTTCGCTTTAATCGGAGGCAAAGGAAGAAAAGTAACCTTCATACTTTCATGGTACTTCCCTAATCATTTATTAGCCGACGGCAGGAGAATAGGTCATTATTACGAGAACTTCTTTAGCAATTGTCTTGATGTAGCAAAATACGTTGAGAGCAATTTGACTTACCTAGAGAGTAAAACTACAGCCTTCCACGATTTGCTTTATAACGTCAAAGGAATTGATTCGTGGATTGCAGACCTAGTAGGCTCGCAATTAACTACTCTTATAAAATCTACTTGGTTAGCTAAAGATGGATTTTTCGGTATATGGGAAGGATATTTTAATACTGCTGATAAGAGAAAAACTGCAAATCAATATCCTTATTCAGATGGTCCTCTTCACACTGCATTAAATACTATAGATGTCCTTACATACTCCCTGCCCACTATATTAAATTTATTTCCTGAACTAGCTGAAAAGGTAATCTTACAGTTTAAAGACAAATTAATAGAAGAAAATACTCCTGAACACGTGGTCTACTCATTATCCTTCGAAGAAAATAGGGAAAAATTCCTTGAAAAACTGTCTAAAGACCCTTCGTTACCTACTGATGAAGAAAAGTTATATTCCACAATAAATGAGATAGTAAAAGAAACTGGAAAAGATCCTAAAGGTAGAGTTCCGCACTTCCTTACTGATAATTTAAGAGTAGACGAGTATCATAGAGTAGACTTAAATCCAGAATTCATACTCATGTCCTATTTAATAGCAAAAACTACTGGTGACCTCGATTTCCTGAAAGAGATTTTTCCAAAAATGAAGGAAGCTTTAGAATCTACAATGAAGACACAAACCTATGATGGCTTAATTTACCATACATTACCTGCAGGACTTGAGTGGCTAAGGTATTTGAATAACAAATTAAATTTACCAAGAGGAGATAATAATTCAGCAAGCATTTTAGGTCACAATTTAATTCCATTATCAATGCAAACATTTGATGACTGGAGCATGATAGGAATAGCTTCATTCACTTCAATACTTTGGATATCTTCAATTCAAGCAGTAAACGATGCTTGTTCTAATCTAAAAATTAACTGCTCTTACGATTATGAAAGTCTGGTAAAGAAATTAATAGACTATTTATGGAATGGAGAGTATTTCGACCTCTGGTATGATCCAATTTCAAAAATGAGAGACAAAGCATGTAACGCTTCACAGCTTTTAGGGCATTGGTATTCCACTCTTCTAGGCTTAAGATTTCTTGACGATAGCTTTGTTAAAACTACGCTAAAATCGATCGTCAAATATAATTTAAAGGAAGAAGAAGGTCTTCTCAACGGTGCATATCCTAACGGCTATAGGCCTTTAAAGAGAAACTACCAAAACCAACTCAATTTACCTGCAACGACACAAATAGACACTCCTTGGAGCGGAGTAGAATTCTATGTAGCTTCTCATTTAATTTATGAAAAATTAAGGGATGAAGGAGAGAAGATTTTAAGGAACATTTACGAAAGGTATAAATTAGCAGGCAATTTCTGGAATCATTTAGAATGGGGTTCTCACTATTTAAGGCCGTTAGATTCGCTAATGGTAATCCACGCATACGAAGGACTAAAATACGACGGAATTACTAAAACTTTAACTATAGATCCTGCAGTTGAGGAACTAAGTTGGATAATTTTCCTTCCGACGGGCTGGGGAAAAATAGAAATTTCTAAACAAAAAGTGAGTATTAAAATGTTCCACGGAGTACTGGAGATAAATAAACTAAAGGCTGAACCTAAGAAGGTTCTACTTAACGGAAAAGAGGCAAACTTACCGATAGAACTTAAGGAAGGAGATTCACTTGATATCCTTTATTAACTTTTATTTCCTTAATTTCTTCATCTAAAAATACTAAAGTTCCTGAGGCTAAAGTTCTTCCATCTTTAATAGTTGCCGGAGGTAATAAATACTCCTTCAAGCCTATAGGGCTTCCCTTACTTGATATCACGAGAATTTCAGCCTCCATTTCATCAAGCTCCAGTTCAAGGTCTTTTAAATAGCCGTGCTCACCTCTAATGACCATGTAATACATAAGGTCACCGTTAAGAGGATAAGGAAAGTCTTCTGCTCTTATCTTATCCTTAATTCTCCTGCTATTAATATTAACAACAGCAACTACGGGAATTCCGTTAGATTTTGAGGCCAGCTTAAGCAGTTTCTCTTCTCTCAGTGGATTTACGAATAGGATATCCTTAGTTACCAACCCAGGGAAGTCGACGGTCAATACTTTATCCTCTATCATAACTTTTCTCAATAACTCAACGTTAGTTCTTGAAGGGTCTTTATCTGTTATGTAAACTGGCCCACCGCTAAATATTCTAAATATTAAATGAGGTAAAGCATAATCATCATAACTAACGAACATGTCGTAGTCCGGGTAGGCTATGTTACTAAAGAACAATGAATTATACGCATTAAATAGCAAGTGTAACTTTGCATCTTCCTTCCACATAGGTACATAATCGTTAGAAGTCCTCATTATATTACTTAGGAAATAGTTAGTATAACACTCCGGGACCATGGACATGCAGTTCATAACCTCTAAACCGTTCAAGCTAGCAGAGAGTTGTACTGCCTCCTCTATTTCGTCTGGCTTAGGATACTTCCTTATAACCCATTGGTTATCTACCTTAACAAAGGAGAAACCGTTATCCTTAACCCTTTTGTGAAAATTATAATATACCTTCAAAACCCTATCAAGTTGGTGAGGTATTTGATAACCTCCATTTGTTCTCTCACCATCTCCTAGCTCTTCCTTTACCTTCTCGTTATAACCGTTCCAGTAAATATTTATTGTATGCCATAGCCCTACTTTTTCTATTCCCAATTTCTTTAACTCATTAACTGTCCTTTTAAATCCTCCAGGGAATTTGGCCTCGTCAGGATCTATTGAAGCCATTACCTTATTTTCCAACTTCTGCCAGCCGTCGTCTATTAAAACATAACTTAATTTAATTCCCTTGTTCAAGATACCTTTAACTACGTCAAGTACCTTATCCTCGGATAAATTAGCTAAAAAAGCGTTCCATGAACACCAGCCTAACTTACCTAAAATCGAAGGCTTTAATTTCTCCTCCCTAAGCTTTACATTATCGCATTTACTCATTTCCTTAAATGCTAACCTAATCGACTCGTAAGGGTCTTCGCTCCTTCCAATAAACAAAGCCCAGAATACCTTGTTAGGAGTATACTTCCCCTCAATTATTAACTTATTCTCTCTTATAGAAGACGTGACCCCTTCTTGGCTGTTAACAAGGTAAGTCACGTAATTATTGCTTTTCCCCTCTTCTTTAAATAGGACAGCTATAGTAGGATAAACAAGTTCTCCTTCAACGTAGGAGTAACTCCAACAAGGGCCTACTTTATTTATATCATCAAAATTCTTAAACTCACGAAATACAGGGTAGGATAAATTACCGGGCTTAACTGCATCCGTTCTTCCGTAAGCGTATAATTCATTATAATATTTATAGCCATTACTGTAGTCCACAATAGGTGATATCGTTAAAGCTAGGAATTTTCCCTTTGGAACTTCTATGCCAATCTCTGCATAACTGAATTGTAAGGAAGACTTAATCCCTATCTTTTCATCAAAATTTAAAATAGTAAAGGAGTCGTTGTGAACTCTGTATTCTAAGTATTTCTCATCACTGAAGGAAAGAGTAGGAGAAACGATATCATCTACCTTCTCTAGTAATATTTTCCTCATCTTGATGCTCATACTTTAGGAATTATTAAATGTTGCGATAATTTTCACGTAAATGCTAATAGCGGTTTATGCAACGTTTGAAACCCTAGATAATATTTACTCTTACCTAACCTAAATTAGCTCAAATTATATGCATACACTATTATATTACGATCTACCATATTATCCCTACTCTAATCTTTCACTTATTATATATTTCCTTATTTTCAAGCTAATAAATGTAATTATCTTACTCATATGCAACGTCAGATGATTGGAATAGGCTTATTAAACACGAAACAAATATAATCGCGATGAGGACATTATTAAAGATAGGATTAATCTTCATAATCCTCAGCTTCGTAGTAGGAGGCGTAGGAGCATTCTTTACCTTAAGGACAATTACCTCGTTTTTCGTAATTCCTACTAAAGTTACAGTAATTACTATACCCAGTGACTCAAACTTCACCATACATTACGTCAACAACGGTAGTGCAATTTGCTTCTATTACACCAATACCTCTTGCGTAAAAATC
>Ga0326758_100187_pt1 | contig 17647 bp, 14 predicted proteins | sample GCRJH_S_FD_207221 | JGI IMG/M metagenome (GOLD analysis project Ga0326758, IMG submission 207221) | Hot spring sediment microbial communities from Geyser Creek Basin, Yellowstone National Park, WY, United States - GCR.JH_S | ecosystem: Environmental > Aquatic > Thermal springs > Near-boiling... | reverse complement strand
GCTGCTGGAGCTTGCCAGGGGCCTGAAGGGCGAGGCCAGGGACGCCTTCCTGTACTTCCTTGACAACGTGAGCGTGGGCGACCTGAGGGCCATCCGTGACCTGAGCAAGAAGGGCGTCAGGGACCCCACGGGCGTCATCGAGGAGCTCATAGAGATGGGCCTACTCGAGAGGGGGAGGGACTGCTTTAACGTGCCTGAGCCCCTTAGGAGGCTCATAGCCGAGAGGGGAGTTGAGGCTGTCCTCAGGGCACTGGGCACGGACTAAAGGCAGAGCTTAGGCCTGGCCACGCTCTCCACGTAGGCCCTCCTGACCCTCTCCCTCAGGGGGGCTGCAGCAGGGTGGACTACGTAGTCAGCTACCGTGCCGCAGGCCGAGTCTATGTCAGCAACCCTCATGACCTCCTCGAGCAGCCCCTCTCCCCCGCCGGCCGCGTGGGCAGCCATGGCTGCGTAGCCCTGAGAGGCCTCCTTAGTTACTGAGGAGCCGGGGAGCCTGCTGCCCTCCACGACCTCCACGTCGGGCATCGCCTCCCTAAGGGCCTCCCTCAGGCTCCTCAGGCCTGAGTACCTCCCATTGAGCACAACAGTGCCGGCCTCCCTGCCTATAGGCACCGAGGCCCTGGCCACGTCCTTTAGCACGCCCTCAAGCCAGGCCCTGTAGGCGGAGGCGCAGGGCTCCTCCCCAGCCTCATACCTCCGCTCGGCCTCCCTCAGGTCGTACGTGCCACAGACCTCGGCGAGGCCTCCCTTGTAGACGTCAAACCTGCTCCAGGACGGCGCCCCTACGACCACCTCCAGGTCCAGCGAGCCAGCGGTCAGCGGGCCGAAGGAGGCGTAGGTGCCCCCTATGCCGTCGACCACCCTTCCCCTGAGCACGCTTATGGCAGAGTTATAGCCGAAGCCGAGCTCCAGCACCACCGCGCTGACCTCGCTTGGCCTTACCCCTTTCCTCTTGGCCAGGCCGTGAACAGCTATGAGGGCTGAGGCCAGCTTGTCAGCTGTCCCCATGTCGACCTTGTTGTACTTCCTGTAGGCCGGCACTGTCCTGAGGAGTATGACGGAGGGCACGAAGACCGCCCTTACGTCGGCCTTGACCAGCTGGCTCACCACGAGCGCCAGCGCCTCGTAGACCTTGACCCCCAGCTCCCCTGAGGCCTTGGCTATCTGCTCCCGCGTGCTGAGCAGAAGTACCTCGTAGGTGAACCTGAGGGGGTCCCTGACCTCGCTTGCCCAGGCGAATGGGACGCCGTAACCTGAGGGGGCGGCTATGACGTCAGCCCTGGAGGCCTCTATGGCCTTCACGAGCCTCTCCGGGTCCTCAGCCACCTCAGCTGCGGGGAGGCTGTCCTCATAGACCACCCTCTCGCCGTCCACAACGGCTAGGTCGAAGGTGCCAGTGCCTGGGTCTATGCCCAGGGCCCTCATATCAACACCTGGGGGAGGAGGAAGCCAAGGGGAACTAAAGCGTGACCCTCGCGCCGCCCGCCCGTTGAGGCCGTATACCCTCTGGGCCGGCCTCACCAAAGGTCTGCCTAAGCCCCTAGCCCCTGGGCCTCGGGCGATTGGGAGCGGCGGGCTGAACCGCTCGGGGTTTCCCCCTCGCGGCTTACACCCCCGCCCCATCAACCCCGTCTTCTACGGGAGCCCTCGTCGCCCTCCCTGGCAGAGCCAGGGAGGACGAACGGCCGCCTATTTTCGGGGTGGGGTTCCCGCTTAGATGCCTTCAGCGGTAACCCCTTACGGCGTGGCTGCCCGGCTTGCCCGCCAGGACAGCCGGTAAACTAGAGGCCGCGGCGCCCCGTTCCTCTCGTACTGAGGGCACCTTCCCCTCAGGCGGCCGGCACCCCCCGCGGGTAGAGCCCGACCTGTCTCACGACGGTCTGAACCCAGCTCACGTTCCCCTTTAATGGGCGGGCAGCCCCACCCTTGGGGGCTGCTGCACCCCCAGGATGGGAAAAGCCGACATCGATGTAGCAAACCGCGGGGTCGATAGGAGCTCTCGCCCGCGACGACCCTGTTATCCCCGGGGTAACTTTTCCGTCGTGCCCGGCCCCCACCGAAGGGGGCACGAGCGTGCGCTAGGCCGCGGTTTCCCGTCCGGGCCCCGTGCCGTTGGGGGCCCGGTCAGGCCGGCTTTTGCCCTTGCACTCTACGGCGGGTTTCTGACCCGCCTGAGCCGACCTTTGGGCGCCCGTGTTACCTTTTCGCGGGCGTGCCGCCCCAGCCGAACCGCCCACCTACCGCTGTCCCTGGCCTTTCGGCCAGGTTAGACCCCCAGGCGGAAGTGGGTGGTGTTTCATTGTCGCCTCAGGGTCCCCCGAAAGGGATCCCTCACGGGCTCCCACCTACGCTACGCGCCTCCACCCGGGGGTCAACGGCAGGCTGCGGTAAAGCTCCACGGGGTCTTCTCGCCCTGCGGGGGGTTGTGGGGCTGTGCACCCACCCAGTGGGTTCGCGGGGCCCCGGGCCGGGACAGCGGGGACCTCGTTGATCCGTTCATGCGCGTCGGAACTTACCCGACAAGGCATTTGGCTACCTTAAGAGGGTCAGGGTTACCCCCGGCCTTCAGTGGCGCTTCGCCCGGTTGAACCCGGGTTTCACGTACCACCAGTGGCCAGGATTCACCCCCCGTACACACCCTTTCGGGCTAGCGGGGAGCTATGTTTTTGTTAAACAGTCAGGTCCCCCTTGTCACTGCGACCTGCGGACCCCGGTTTAGGCCGAGGACCGCAGGCACCCCTTCTCCCAAAGTTACGGGGCCAGTTTGCCGAGTTCCCTGGCCCGGGTTGACCCCCCGACGCCTTGGGCTCCTCACCCAGGGGCACCTGTGTCGGTTCTCGGTACGGGCGCGGGGGATCCTTCCCAGCCCCCTTTTCATGGGCCCCAGGGCTCGGCGGAACCCGCCAAAAGGCGGGCCATTCCCCCCTTGAGCCGCCTCTCGCCATTACGGCACTCAGCGGCCTTCGGGCAGTTAGCTGGGTCGCCCCCGAAACGGAGGCCCCCAGTCCGCCTACCCCGAGGCGTCGGGGGCTGGGCCTTGGGTTGCCCCGTAGCGTACCCCCGCGGCACGGGAATGTTAACCCGTTTCCCCTTCCCGGGCACCGGTTAAGGGCCCGGTTAGGACCGGCTGACCCCCGGCTGACGAACATTGCCGGGGAACCCTGGCCCTTCCGGCGGCGGGGATTTCCACCCCGCTTCGCTGCTACTACCGCCGGGATCTGCACTCGGAGCGGCTCCACGGGACCTCACGGCCCCGCTTCTGCGCCGCCCCGACGCCCGCCTACCGCACACCCCCATGGCGGGGGTGGCCCGGGGTCTCGGCGGCCGGCTTAGCCCCGACCAATCTTCGGGGCCCCCCGCCTCGGCGGGTGAGCTGTTACGCACTCCTTAGAGGATGGCTGCTGTTAGGCCCACCTCCCCGCTGTCTTAGGCGGGGGACGCCCTTCGATTGGCACTTAGCCGGCACTTAGGGGCCTTAACCCCGGTCTGGGTTGTTTCCCTCTCGGCTCCCAGCCTTATGCCGGGATGCCCCACTCCCGCCTTCTTCGGCGGCCGCAGGTTCGGAGTTTGACTGGGCGCCGGAGGGTTTCCCCTCCTGGTCGCCCAATCAGTAACTCTACCCCACGGCCCGGCCTCCAGCGGGGCTGGGCTTCGACCCACTTCGGCGGGAACCAGCTATCACCGGGCTAGATTGGCCTTTCACCCCTAGGCGGGGGTCATGGGAACGAGTTGCACGTCAGAACCCCTTCGGCCCTCCACGGGGGTTAGCCCCCCGCTTCGGCCTGCCCCCGCCTAGATCGCCCGGTTTCGGGTCTCACGGCCGTGACTCCAGGCCCCGTTAGGACCCCGCCCCTCGTCGGGCTTTCGCCCGACTGCGGGCCTGTCGGTTTCCCTGCGCCTTCGGGGCTGACCCCCTTAGGCTCGCCACGGCCGTGAACTCCCCGGCCCGTGTTTCAAGACGGAAGGCGCGACCCCGGTCCGGACCCCTCGTACTCCCCGGTTGCCCGGGTTTCCTTCGGGGCCATCACCCCTTGAGGGCCGCGCCCTGTGTAGCCGTCCGGTTTCAGGCTCTTTTCACTCCCCTACCCGGGGTTCTTTTCAGCTTTCCCTCACGGTACTTAGTTCGCTATCGGTCTCGGGACGTGTTTAGCCTTGGAGGTCGGTGACCCCCGCCTTCCCACGGCAAAACCAAGCCGTGGTACTCTCCTCCGCGGCGCGGGCCCCCACGGTTTCGCCTACGGGGCTATCACCCTCTACGGCGGGCCTTTCCAGGCCTCTTCGGCTACCGTGGGTCGGCCCGCTGGGCTCAAGGCCCAGCCGCGGAGGCGGCGACCCCTCATCTCCCCACGGTTATCCCGCAGGGAATTGGTTTGGGCTACCCCCCTTTCGGTCGCCCCTACTCAGGGGATCTCGATTGATTTCTCTTCCTGCCCCTACTAAGATGTTTCCGTTCGGGGCGTTCCCGTCCCTTACGGGACGCACGGGGCTGTTCACCCCGTGCAGGAGGTCCCATTCGGGGACCCCGGGTTCAGCGGCTGCATGCGCCTACCCCGGGAGTATCGCCGCTTGCCGCGCCCTTCCTCGGCGCCCGAGCCGAGCCATCCACCGGACGGCGTAGCGCCGCAAGGGCCAGGGGATTAAGCAGGTGCCCCTGGTGAGGCCGGCCCAGATCTGGGCACAGCCCCACGGGCGGGCGGCGCTCATCAGGGCCTAAGGAGGCCCTTAGCGCCCTTCGCCCACAAGCCCCAGAGCTTGTGGGCTGCATCGGCAGTGGGGGCCCGTGGGCTTTCACGCGGCAGCGTCGAGCCCGCCGGCGGGAGGTGATCCAGCCGCAGGTTCCCCTACGGCTACCTTGTTACGACTTCTCCCCCCTCGAGGGGGAGGGGTTCGACCCCCTCCCGAGGGAGAGGGCCTCACCCCTCCCCCTCTCGGGTGGAGCGACGGGCAGTGTGTACAAGGGGCAGGGACGTATTCACCGCGCGATGGTGACGCGCGGTTACTAGGGATTCCAGGTTCACGGGGGCGAGTTTCAGCCCCCGATCCCAACTACGGCGGGGTTTCAGGGATTGCCTCCCCCTTTCGGGGTCGGATCCCGCTGTCCCCGCCATTGTAGCCCGCGTGCAGCCCGGGGGTTTAGGGGCATGCTGACCTGCCGTGGCCCCCTCCTTCCTCCGCCTTAGCGGCGGCAGTCCCCCTAGTGTGCCCCTGCGGTCGCCCGCAGGGTCGCAACTAGGGGCGGGGGTCTCGCTCGTTGCCTGACTTAACAGGACACTTCACAGCACGAGCTGGCGACGGCCATGCACCTCCCCTCAGCGCGTCGGGCAAGGTCGTTAGCCTGGCCGTCATCCTGCTGTCGCCCCCGGTAGAGGTTCCCGGCGTTGACTCCAATTGAGCCGCAGGCTCCACCCCTTGTGTGCCCCCCCGCCAATTCCTTTAAGTTTCAGCCTTGCGGCCGTACTCCCCAGGCGGCGGGCTTAACGGCTTCCCTGCGGCACCGGGCGGGCTCTAACGCCCGCCCGACACCTAGCCCGCATCGTTTACAGCCGGGACTACCCGGGTATCTAATCCGGTTCGCTCCCCCGGCTTTCGCCCCTCACCGTCGGGCGCGTTCCAGCCGGGCGCCTTCGCCACTGGTGGTCCCCCAGGGATTATCGGATTTCGCCCCTACCCCTGGGGTACCCCCGGCCTCTCCCGCCCCCTAGCCCGGCAGTATCCCCCCGCTCCCCGGGTTGAGCCCGGGGCTTTAAGGAGGGACTTACCGGGCCGGCTACGGGCGCTTTAGGCCCAGCAAGAGTCCCGACCACTCGCGGGGCTGGTATTACCGCGGCGGCTGACACCAGACTTGCCCCCCGCTTATTCCCCCGCCTCCTTGCAGCGGGGAAAAGCCCCCTTACGGGGGCACTCGGGGTGACCCCGTCACGGTTTCCCGCATTGCGGAGGTTTCGCGCCTGGTGCGCCCCGTAGGGCCTGGACCCTTGTCTCAGGGCCCATCTGGGGGCTCCCGCTCCCACGGCCCCTACCCGTCGTCGGCTTGGCGGGCCATTACCCCGCCAACTACCATGATGGGCCGTGGCCCCATCCTCGGGCGGACCCCAGGCGATAACCCCCTGAGGTCCTTTTCGGCGAGGGACCCTTCCAGGCCCCCTCGCCTATCGGGGATTAGCCCCAGTTTCCCGGGGTTATCCCCGTCCCGAGGGCAGGTTAGCCACGTGTTACTCAGCCGTGCGCCGCGCCCCGCGGCGGCGGGGCGCGCGACTCCCATGGCTTAGCCTCACCCCGATAGCAGTCGGGTCCGGCAGGATCAACCGGAGTTCAGCCGCAAGGCGGCTGAGGCGGGCTCGACGCTGCCGTTGCGTGGCCCACGGGCCCCCGTCAGGCCCAAGCGTCCCTAGGGTAACGTCCCCAGGGTTTGCTTAGGCCCCCATGTGTTAAGCTTCAGGTCCCTTGCGGGACCGCGCTATATCACTTTACAGGTCCAGGGTTTATAACGCTTGCTGGTAGCCAGGGCCCCGCCTGAAAGGTAATACGCTGCACCATGGCCGAAGGTGTCCCCGCAGCCAGAGACCGGGCCTCACTCCGGGAGCTACGACTCCCCGTCAGCCCAGCGCCGCCGGGCGTTGGCCGCGGGGCGCTGATTATGTGAACGGCGAGGGCTTTAGACCTTAATGCCGAGCCTTCTCGCCAAGGACTCCCAGTCAAGCACGAAAGTTAAGACGCCGGCTATAGCGCCGCCCACCGTGAAGAACAGGAGCACGTAGAGCTGAGGGACATGAAGGGCGCCTGCGAAGAGTTCGCTGACGTAAATTATGGCCAGGGTCTCGGCTATCGTCTTCACGAACTTCCCCGCCACTGCCGTGGCCGCCATGGCCAGGGCCCTCAGGCCTGACGCCCCTCCGGCCAGGTAAATGAAGTCATCAAGCGGGACCACAGGGATGACGGCAGCTATGAACGCCAACAGGTAGACCCAGCCTGACGTCGAGTACCTGGCCAAGAGCCTGACGTTCCTGTTCCTGCTCAGGGGCCTCCTGAGGCCGACCCCCAGGTAGTACATCAACATCTTAGCTAAGGCGGCGCCGAGGGCGGCCGAGAGGACAGGCGGCCAGAGGCCGAGGCCGTGCCTGGCCTCATAGGCCACTATTACTACATAGGGCGGCGCGCCAAATGGTATCATGTTAAGGATGAACGCCGAGAAGAAGCTCGGCCACAGGGCTTCAAGGGCCTCGAGGAGGCTCAACCGCTTAACCTCGTCACCGCCTCTACCTGAACGTCCTCAACCCCCTGCACTGACCTTACCGCCTCCTCGAGCGCGTCCGTGCCCCCCTCGTAGTCCTCAGGCATCGACACCAATATCTTCAGGGCCTTGATTCCAAAGGCCAGGGGCTCTTCACCTGAGCTCAGGACCTTGAAGTCCGCAGGGAGGGCCCTCTCAATCCCCCTCAGGAGCTCCGAGAGGTTGACGTCTATTGATGACGGGATCACCGTCAGGAGGACAGCTACCCTGGCCATAGGTCCTCACCCTCACGGCCCCACGAAGCCGCAGTTGGGGCACCTGTAGGGGGTGCCCTGCTTCCTGCACTTCTCGCAGCGCCATATCAGCGCCTTGCCGCAGTTGGGGCAGTAGAAGGCCACAGCCCTCTCCTTAGGGTGTATCAGCCTTCCACAGCTAGTACATATGGGCGGCTGAACGGGGTCAAGCATGTCGATCTTCCTGACCAGCACCGCTGACATTGTTCTCCCTGCGGAAGGACCGTTAGGCGGCTTTTAAGTTTAGCCTGCCGAGGAGGTCCTGCAGAGGGGGGCTGATGGCCTCCTCACCCCTCTCCCCTCCCCTCTCCAGGCCCCGGCTATGCGGCCCCTGCCGGGAAGGCGAGCCGCCACCTCAGACGGGTCAAGGGACCTCACCAGGTCAGGACTGGGAGCGTGCTTTGCCATCGCCTCCAGGGCCTCCAGCGCTAGCTCCTCCACCTTCTCGTCGCCAGGGACCAGCCTGACGTATGAGAGGGACTGAGGCGCGACGACGCTCTTAGGCCCAACTACAACCACCGGCAACCCCTCCTCATCAAGGGCCACGCCGAGGTACAGCTCCAGCCTAACGGGCTGAACGTAGTTCTTCTTGCCGTAGACCATGAAGGCTCCCTTAGTCAAGTACTCGCCCGCTGGGGGCGACTTGGAGACCTGCGACCCCATGGCCCAGTAGACGTTAACGTAGCCCATGCCTCCCTTCCAAGCCTTGCTGTAGGCCGCCGTTAGGACGGCCGCCTCCTCTATGTCGTCCTCGGGCACGCTACACCCAGAGGCGAAGACGACCACCGCCGGGGCCCCATGTATATCAGCGTGAAGGAATATGTCGTCATCCCTCAGGTACTTCCTGACTATGCTCTCGTTCTGGTCAGCGTCCCTCCCGCCTATGGCCAGGAACCCTGAGGACGTAACGAGCCAGTGGTACCTCTCGTACCACTCCCTCTTCCTCCTCCTGGCCCTCTCCCTGAGCTCCTGGAGCCTGAGCTCCTCCTCGAGCCTCGCCAGCCTCTCCTTGACCTCGGCCTCGGCTGAGGCAGCCCTCTGGGACTTGGCCCTCAGCTCGCCAGCCTCCCTGTAGAGCCTCTTGATGGCTTCATCAACGTCCTCATACACCTTGACCCTGACCTCAACGCCTTCCAGGTCTAGGACTAGGTCCCCTGAGGACCTGTTGAAGGACTTGACGATAGGGCCGCACTCGCCAGCGTTGCGCCTTACACACTCTATAGCGCTCTGTGCTGCCTCGTAATGGGAGGCAAGAGCGTTGGCCTGCGCCTCGAGCTCCTCAGCCCTCTGCGCGTACTCCAGCGACTCCCTCTTGGCAGCCTCAAGGCTCCTCAGGAGCCTCTGCCTCTCCGCCTCGAGCCTTGAGGGCGCAGAGACCTCACGGGGGTGGGCCGAGAAGAGCTCGTCAAGGGCTTCGTCAAGCGTCTCGAACTCCTTCACCTCAGCCTCTGACACCGTGGGCCTGAAGGGGTCTGCCTCCACCGGACGACCTCCAGCTATCACTAGGTAGCCCCTGCCGGCCGAGGCCTCCTCCCTGATCGACCTTAGGGACTGGGACAGCAGCTCAGCGTGTTGGACAGTTAAGTCCTGGGGCTTCATAGTTGGGCTTAGCTGGGCCCTCCTGATGGCTTCCTCAGCCGCCTCGCCTGGGATGCCCAGGGATAGCACAAGCGACCTGACCAGGTCTGAGGCCCTTGAGCTAACTATGTTCGAGAGAAGCCTGTCAGGAAGTAAAGAGAAGGGGTCGTCAAGTCTGAGCGGCGGGTACAGGTACTGCTGCCCCCTCCTCAGGACCCTGTCCTTAGCCTCAAGGTAGGACGTGGAGGCCTGCAGCAAACCGTTCGGCGTAACTAGCGCCGCAACCCCCCTTGGCAGGAGCTCAACTATGAGCCTGTGGCCGCTCTCAAAGACCACCTCAACGACCCTGTCGAAGCCCACCTGCCTTACGTCAGTTATCCTCTGCCCCCTCACGGTGTCCCTCAGGGCCCTTCCCAGCCCTCCCTCTGGAGGGCCTTGAGGCCTGAAGCGTGAGCTCATGTGGACCCTCACGGAAGGCTCTGCTATGAGGTGGTCGCCGTACCTGCCTCTGACCCTCAGCGCCAGCAGGTTCCCCTCCTGGTAAATGTTGTCCACCCTTTCCCCTACGAGGTAGCTTCTGGCCGCGCTCACCCAGGCGAAAACGTCAAGGGCGCTCATGGACTTCCTGGCCAACTGGCTCACACCCTCTCCACGACGAGGCCCTCAAAGACCCACTTGAACTTCTCATAAACGTCACAACGAATTATCACGTCATCGCCCTCCCTGATCACCGAGAGCCCCTCAAGGGGGTTCAAGGGGGGCTGCGGGAGCCCTCCTGGCTTCTTCGTGCCAGCGTATATCAACTTCCTGTCACCCTTCCTCCACCAGTAGCGGCCGTAGTACTCGTAGATTCTCCTCAGGCCTCCTGTCGTCCTGTAGACCTTATGGACAGGCTTAAGGTAGTAGCCCCTCTTCGAGGCCTCGCTGTTGTATAGGTATATCTCCTCCTTGATCCTGTCAAGGACCTCCCTTATGGCGCTGTAGCCGCCCCTTACTCTAACAGCGCACTGGGGCTCGCTCGGCTTTTCTCGCTCATCCCCTCCAGGTCGCCCCGTCGCGGGTGACTTCATAGCCCTAGTCTAGAGGCTCCAGGGAGACTTATTAAGGAAAGCCGCTTCGCCTGTGGCCCGCCCAGAGCGGATTCAGGCCAGGAACTGCTCGAGGCCTACAACGGCTCTCCTGACCCACACGGGGGCCCTGTTAAGGGGAAACGCAACGTTGTAGACTGGCACCCCGTTGACCACGGAGTACGTCTGCCCGTTGTGAGCGTGGCCGTGTATAACTATGGTGGGTCTCAGCTCCCTGACCACCTTTTCCATCTTTGAGCTGTATAGGTAAGGGTAGGCGCGGGGGTCCTCGCCCTTAAGGTTGGCCTTGGCCACGGCATAGTGGGAGAGCAGAACGACGAACTGAGCCTCAGACCTGGCTCTCCGCAGGAGCTCCCCGACCCGCTCCACCCTCTCCTCGTAGATCTTCTCAACTCCTGGCACGTTCTTGGCCTGCCACTTGGTGGGCCTGTCAAGGGACCCTGGGGTCCCGACGACCGCGACGGAGACGCCCCCACAGTCGTAGACCCTGTACTCATCGACCAGCCAGTCAACCTGGGGGTAGAGTGTCCTCATCCTGTCCCAGACCTCCTGGTACTCCTCATTGCCAAAGGTCGCCACCAGCTTGCCCCCTAGGCGTTCTGCGGCCTCAAAGACGGGCCTGGCGGCCTCAGCCCTCCCTCGGTCTATGACGTCCCCAGCGAAAAGGAAGAGGCAAGGCCTTCCCTTCACCTTTGACAGCGAGGCAACGAAGTCCTGTAGGTACTCAGGCGAGTGGACGTCAGAAGTCGCTAGCAGTGCGGGGTCTCCCAACGTTTCCTCGTCTTTAGCTGTCTTGAGGGACGTTATTTAACATTTGTCTTAAGAAAGGTAGCGGAAAACGCTGATTAGCCCTGACAGCGGCGCTTAACCGGCCCGATGATTGGCGATGGGCAGCCTGACCAATGAGGACTTAACGACTTCTGAGGGCCGTCCATAAATATGCAAAGCCCCTCTTACGCCTAGGAGCCGCCTTGGAGGACCCCGTTGAGCAGGCTGAGAAGATACTGGCTGACGTGCCGTTATGCGACAGGTGCCTCGGCAGGCTCTTCGCCATGCTGGGCCGCGGCCTAAGCAACGCCGAGAGGGGGAGGGCGCTCAAGCTCGCCGTCCTAATGAGGCTTCACGCCAGGATAAGGGAGGGCGATAAGGAGGCCCTTGAGAGGTTCAGGGCCATTGCGCCTAACATAGGCCAGCCTGCTTCAAGGCTCTATGAAGAGCTGTTCGGGTCAAAGCCTGAGGTTCGTCAATGCTATCTGTGTAACGGCGCTCTGGACGCGTTCATCGAGGAGGCTGCAAGGAAGGCCTTCGAGGCCCTCAAGGAGTATAACGTGAGGAAGTTCCTCATCGGGGTCAGAGTGGCCCCTAGTTACATAAACAGGGAGGAGGAGCTCAAGGCAAAGTATCAGCTAAAGTATGGGGAGTCCCTGAAGTCAGAGCTTAGGAGAGAGATAGGTAAGCTAATCCAGGCCCGCTATGGCCTTGAGCCAGAGTTCTCGAGGCCAGAGGGCGTGGCCACTGTCGAGTTCCCAGAGGGCCTCGTAGAAGTTTCAATCAGACGCCTTGGGGTTAGCGTCACGTACAAGAGGTGGGACAGGTGGTCCCCTATCAGGCCCTATGAGGAGCACCCGCTTGTGCAGGGCCTCGTGAAGGCCTTTGAGGGGTCTTCGGCCTCAATTTACGGCCTGGTGAGGGACGAGATGGGTGTTAGGGTCCTGGGCCTCGGCGTCCCGCTGGTAGTTGAGGTCAGCAAGCCGAAGACAAGGGAAGCGCTGAGCCGCGGCGACAGGATTCAGGTAATAGGGTCAGAGCTTGAGGTGAACGACCTTGACGTTGAGCCCCCTGACCAGGAGTCGCTCTCAAGGAGGGTCAGGCTGTACAGGTGCGTCATAATGTCCGAGTCGCCCCTCTCCGAGGCTGCGCTCTCCCTCGCGTCATCGTCGCTGACGGGGAAGCAGGTCAGCCAGCGCGTAGGACCTCACGAGGCTACCGCGTCAGTTAGGGGTATCTCGTGTCGTCTTGTGGCCGATCATGTGGCCGAGTGCCTCGTGGCGGCTGACGAGAGGCTTTACGTACGTGAGTTGGTGACAGGCGAGGGGACTTCGCCGAGCCTAGCGGAGGCCTTAGGCTCCAGGCTGGACTGCCTAGAGTTTGACCTCCTTGGAGTCATATCGCAACGTTAACAATAACTGGCGCTTCTCAGCATTCGTACAAAGCGCCGATTCTCAGTGTCATCGACCTGGCGGAGGACGCGACTAAACTAAGCCTCTTCGTAGGCCTTGGACAGCCTTAAAAGACCAGGTACGTCTTCAGGGGGAGGAGCGGTGATCTAGACGACCCCCCTCAAGGAGGCCGTAGGGGCCCTCATAGTGGCGGTAATCCTAGTAGGCCTCATAGTCCGGGCCAGGTTTAAGAACGTCCCTATATGGGCAATCATGGCCTTTGCGGCGTTCATAGGCATAGCGACGCATGTAGTTAACACTGATGAGATAGAGACATACGTCGACTGGGACGTGATACTTTTCCTCATAGGCATGTTCAGCATAGCTGCCATGGCCGAAGAGTCCGGACTGCTCGAGTACATCTTCTCCTCGGTCATCTACAGGGCCCGCACCAAAAGGGTGGCCCTGTACCTGCTTACCATGACCTTCGGGCTCCTCGCGGCGATAGCCGTGAACGACGCCGTCGCGGCCATGGGATCCGTTATAGCAGTCCCAGTAGCCAAAGCGCTCAGCCTTGACCCGGAGCTTGTGGTTCTAGTCCTGGCCTTCTCGGTCACCATAGGCTCAACCATGACGCCCATTGGGAACCCGCAGAACATGCTCATAGCGGTTCAGTCGGGGGTCAGGGCACCCCTCACAACGTTCCTGGTGTACCTTGCGCCTCCAACAGTTGTTAATCTCATAGTGACGGCGTACCTGCTGGACAGACTTTACGGCGTCAGGCCGGAGCCCCTCAAGGCTCCCTACAGGATACCTGAGGAGGTCATAAGGAACAGGAGGGACGCCTACGTCTCGGGTGTATCGCTGGTCACGGTCATAGCCCTTCTGGCGGTGAACGACTACCTCGAGCTCAGGGGCAGGCCGCTGGTCAGGGATATAGGAGTGATCCCCTTCACGGTGGCGGCTGCCACTTACATAGCCTCGAGCAACCCAAGGGAGGTCATAAGGAGGGTCGACTGGAGCACCATACTATTCTTTATAGTGATGTTCATAGCCATGGCCGCCGTCTGGTACTCAGGCATCCTGACGCCCCTCTTTCAGGCCCTATTGCCACGCCTCTCCGAGGGCGTCTGGTCAGCGCTTAGGATAACGGCTGCCTCGCTGGCCTACAGCCAGGTCCTGAGCAACGTGCCCTTCACGGCCCTCTTCGTGCCTTACATGCAGCGCCTGGGGTTCACGGGCAGCAACGCCCTGGCCTGGACCACGCTTGCCATGGCCACCACCATAGCTGGTAACCTGACGATCCTCGGGGCCGCCTCCAACGTGATAATCCTGGAGTCCATAGAGTCGAGGTACGGCGTCACCGTCAGCTACTGGAGGTTCATGAAGGTGGGCGCTCTTGTGACCCTGATAAACATCGCCATATACCTGGCCTACATGGTCCCGCTGTCGCTGATCCTTCACTGACGCCTGCCCCTGAATATGACCCTACGCCCTCGCTTAGCGCGCCCCTGAGCAGTGCACAAGCGCCCCTATGCCACGTAGGCCCCGTAGCACTGACCCTGTGAAGGGTGACCACCTTTTGAGGTGTTTACCCGTGGCGTAACTTCTTCACGCACCTGAGCGCTGGGGTACCTCTACATCTACCATAACCCGCGCAAGGACCCGGAAGGCGCCGTTAGGGTAGAGCTCAGGCCCTTCTACAATGTATGTAACTAAGTACGTGGCCCCCGAAGAGCTTGCCCTCACGCTCTACGCCCTTGTCCTGTGCCTCACAGTGCCCCTAGAGCTGGCCCTGCGCACGGCCACGGCCTTGGTGCCCTGATGGCAAGGTTAGGAGGAAGATAAAGAGGTGCTACCTGGGGCCTGAGGCCTACACCTACGTCTCCAGGACACTGGGGGTCCCGTTCAGGGGCCTGGCAGCGGGCGAGGCTGGGGCGCTTGTGGAATACGTTGAGGCAGTGGCGAGGTCGCTGGAGGGGAGGGCCAGGAGGGGGCAGCTGGGGCCAGAGGAGATAGGGCAGCTGGAAGAGGCTGCCAGGAGGCTCGAGGACCTCGCCAGGAGGCTTAGGGAGTACGCGGCCTCAGGGGGCCCCTCGCCAGGGGCTGCCCCTAACGAGACTGTAGCAAAGGCCCAGCCCGTCGAGGCGCCCCCAGTAGCCGCGGCCCAGACAACTGAGGCGAGGCCAGCCGAGGGGGAGGCCTACAGGGTGGTCTCAATGCTAGTGGGGCTGACGCCTGAGGAGGTTGAGAGGCAGGTAAGGGAGCTTCAGGAGGCGATGAGGCTCAGGAGGGCCCAGGGCGCTCGCTAGGCGCCTAGAACCTTACGCCGTACGCACAAAATTGTGCGTAGAACTCAACAGGCGCCTCGAGGGCCCGCCCGCCGTCTGTCCCTAGGTATTCATTCTCAATTAGTTTATGATCACTTGTGTCCGAGGTTTAGGGGTTCATACTACGGCTCATACCACCAATGGGGGGATCAAAGGTTGGCGGTGGCGGCGGCGAGGAGCTCACGTTTATAAGTATCAGCTCCCTGGGCAGGGTGAAGCTGTAGCCGCTGGCGTTAACGTACACTGGTGTCAGGTCACTGTAGTATACGTTAACGTACTGCGAGGGATAGGTGTTGTCTACAAAAAAGCTGTTTACGGCCTCTGCCACTGAGTGGTACTGGTACTGGAAGGAGTCGAGGAGCGCCGCTATCACGAGTACGGCAGCGCCTATCTCTGGCTGGCTCGCCATAAGCGTAGTCCCTATAATCGACGCTATGGCCGAGCCAGCGTCAATGCCTATGCCCAGGGGCGTCTCGCCCCCGTTAACGGAGAGGTCCACGTAGGAGTATTCTTGTTGTGAGCTAGAGTTCACCGAAGTGAAATACGTCAGGTTCGTGGCGTAGTCCTTCCATATGACTGGCGCGGGCGTATTCGGCAGAGGGCACGTGGAGTTCATGCCAGTCCCGAAGAAGTAGCTTGGCGACTGCATGAGGACCTGCTGCTCGTAGGCCCACTCGCTCACGTTAATGCACGGGTCGTAGGCAAACCAATTATAGATCACTGGGGCCACTGCGCCGTCGCTCTCAGCGACCTCAGCCTCCGTCAGCTGGAGGCCGAGGTACCAGCCCACTGGCGTGTTGGAAACCAGAGGCAGCATGTACGCCGTCCAGTTGACCAGCGCGGCCTGGCCGACCATGTAGAGCTGGCCTATGTCACTCACATGTTGGACCACATTATAAGGCGTTGGGACGTAGACCTGTACGCCGCTACCTTCTGTGACCTCTGCCTCACTCGTGAACGTGAACGTAGTCCCCAGCTGTGCGGAAAGCTTGCTGACGGCCTGGAACAGGTCCCCCCTCTCCTCGTACTCCTCCGTAGCGGCATCGAACGCGCTGCCAGCTATCATGAGGCCGTTTATACTGAACTGCCTGATCACTTGAGAGAAGAAGTTTGTTATACTCACGTCCAGTGATGCTAAGCCTTCGCTAACACTGCTTGGCTGCCCTAAGGCAATGGCGAGGCTTATGGGGGCCATGCTCTCGTTGTTGGGGTACCACTTAATTACGTGGGGTACCAGTAAGAGATCGATAGGCATATAGCAGATGGGGCAAGCGTATGACGGGCGCGTGGATGAGGTTGTGGTTATATTAGTTAGCGTGGTGGTGACCGTCGTCGTTGTGGTCTGCTCTGGCGATGCCTCACCAAGGCCCCTCACAGCTGCCCCAGCGCCCTCGCCATTGGCCTTCAGGGGGATTCCGTTCAGCAGCGTCCTGAACGGGTGGCTCACCATCACGTTTATCACGGCCCCGCTGCCGCTCAGCGGCAGGCTCAGGTTAAGGGGCTGGAAGGAGGGCTGCGTCACGAGCTCAACGCTTCCGTTGGGCAAAGGTATGGAGTATGAGACCCAAATGATTATCGATGGCTCAAAGGAGAATATGGCCGCCATGCCGTAAGCGCGTATCCAGTCCTCGGCCCAGCTGACTAACCTGCTAAGGTCTATCACGGCCTGCGGCCCAGTCCCATTGAAGACTGGAATGAACTCAGTACCGTTGGGCGTCGGGGCCCAGGCCCACACGGAGAAGGAGGCGTTGGTGAGCTGTGTTGAGTCGCCGTCGCCCCCTATAGCGTACGCCCTTATTATGATTCTCCCCCTGTGGAGCAGGCTGGGCACCAGGTAGGACAGCCCTGCGAGCAGGGAGGCCGAGACGATGATGATGAGGACGAGGGCCAGGGCCCTGGCCGCCCTCAAGAGGGCCGCACCTCGAGATTCTTTGCGCTTTGAAAATAAATAGCTTTGCGGCCCTTAAGGTTAAGGCGCCTGGCCCTCAGCTGGCGAGGAGCCTCAACCCTACCTCATACCTCAGCCTACCTTACGTTACATAAGATTAAAGGGGCCAGGGCTGGGGAATACCGATCCCGCCCCTTAAGGGGCGGGAGGCACGGCCTGAACGGCCTCTAAGAGCCCCCACTTCTGACCAGTAGTATAGGCGCTTGGGAGCCTCATTGAACTCATGGTGAACTTATCGTGAACTTATGGCGAGGTTCCTATTCCATAGGCCTGCCTCGAGCGTATGGCCGTCGCGCCAGCAGCACGGTAAGTTTCGCCTATCATCATGACTGCTTGAGGACCTTCCAGACGTTCCTCGAGGAGAGGGTGTAGTTGACTATGAAGCCCGCCAATATGCCTATGAAGAGCGCCAGCAGCGCGTAGACCTTGAACATCCTGGCCAGAATCTCAGCCACGAAGAATATTGTGAGCCCAGCGGGGGCCACCATAACGTGGTACCTGAGGAGCCTGTGGTACCACCTGCCTGACCTCCTGTCCCTGAAGGTCCAGAGGTCGTTCAGGACGAAGTTGCTCAGTATGCTGACCTCTATGCCCCCAACGAAGGCCGCCGTGTAGTTACCCAGGAGATACATAATGAGCGCCGCCACGCCCTCGTTCACCCCGGTGCCTATGGCGCCGACTACCGCGAACTTCACGGGCCTGGAGATCGTTATCACGTGCCAGAGGTACTCAATCATCGTCTTGAGGCCGAGCTTGCTCTTCCCCCTCTCCCTCCTCCTGAACACGTAAGGTATGTCAACAACCTTGGCCTGCGGGTTCCTGTAGAGGATTTCCAGCAGGGCCTTGTAGCCAGTTGGGTTAGCCCCTTCAAGGCTTACCCTGTCCTTCCTTACCAGGAAGAAGCCTGACATTGGGTCGCTGGTCCTCCTTACCTCGGGCACCAGGAGCCGGGCTATCGCCGTGGCCCCCCAGCTTATCAGCCTCCTTACGGCGCTCCAGCCCTCCGTGCCTCCCCCCTTC
>Ga0326758_100185_pt1 | contig 17746 bp, 15 predicted proteins | sample GCRJH_S_FD_207221 | JGI IMG/M metagenome (GOLD analysis project Ga0326758, IMG submission 207221) | Hot spring sediment microbial communities from Geyser Creek Basin, Yellowstone National Park, WY, United States - GCR.JH_S | ecosystem: Environmental > Aquatic > Thermal springs > Near-boiling... | reverse complement strand
GCTCGTGAAGGTGATAGAGAGGGGGCTTGAGGAGGGGCTCCTGAGGTACCTGAGGAGGGACGAGATAGTGAGGGGCGTTGAGATGTACGGCCCCGAGTTCTTCTTCATACCGAACAGGACCTGGAGCGTCGTGGGCGAGGACGAGAACCACGTCGTGATAAGGGGCCCTGGGACCCTCAGGATCCCGAGGAGGTACCTGGTCAAGTGCCTGAGGAGGCCTGAGCACTACAGCGAGAGGGTGGTGATCAGGGACCCTGGCTTCTACGTCCTGGCCATAGGCGATGAGCCCCAGGGCGACCTGAGGAAGTACGTGGAGTGGGGCGAGAGGGAGGGGGTGCCAGCGCTAAGGCTTGGCGACAGGTGGTACCAGCACATATGGAGGCAGCTGCAGACGAAGAGGCCTTACGGTCACATATTCATACACGACAAGGTGGACCTTACGAGGAACAGGGTCCTGGCGAACTACAGCGAGGCGCCCCTGTGCGCCTCCAAGAACTTCTACGTCATAAGGACTGACAACCCGCTGATAGCGGCCTGGCTCAACTCGTCAATAATGAGGGAAGTGCTCGAGGTGTTCAGCAAGAGGATATCCTCGAGCTGGACCAGGCTCCTTGAGGACGACTACCTAGCGATCCCTGTGCCGTCGAGGCGCGTCAGCGTGAACCTGGACGACACGGAGGCCACGGAGAGGACGGTAAGGGGGTACCTAGGCATCTCATAAGCTGATTACAATAGGTCTTAGAGGGAAAGATCATATTGGCCTCGACGCCATGGAGCGACCTAAGGGCCTCCACAGCGTGACCCCTGAGCATCCCCTCGCGACCATGGTGTTATCCATTTCCTGGACGTAATCCTACTATTAGACGTTTCTTTGTCGTAGAGGATATCACTGGAAATGTACAAGGATATAATGGCGGGCCATGTCGTAATGAAAACGGTTGTATGGTTTTTGCTCCATCAGATCAGCAAAATAATAATTATTCTCAATATGGAGTGTTTTGTTGTATAACTGGTTCCAGGCAGAAAATAATAATATGAATATATTCTTCTTAATGAATGGAAATATATTCAATTATTCTCTTGCTTCAGAACAATATAGTTGGAGTTGTGGATTGGGTTGTAGTCATAAGGCATATGCAATACCACCAGCACCTCCTGGAAATATAAGTACAACGGGAGAGCCAATATTTGTACAATCATACATAAATGCATATAATACGGCGTTTAATCAAGAAACCACAACTTATAATCTAAATTATCAAGTGGATTTATATGAATATCATAGGTTTACTTATGGCGATGTAGATGCCAATTTTGTACCTGGAACATTTGGATATAAGGAAGAATATAATACTTCTTCACAAATTTTTTATATAAATTACTTGCAAGATACTGCAAGTGTATATTCTGGAACTCCATGCTTATTTGTTTCAGCAGGTTCTGGAGGCGGATCTGGATTTATGTATTTAGATTGGATAATAGTAACTTATGGGGTACCTTATGTTGTAAGTGTATCTTAAAAAATTAAAAAATTAGCTGGAAGGATTATATGACTGTTGTGGAGAAGAAAAGTTAAAGAGAGCTGAACCGGAAGGAGTACCAGCTCCGTATGGAATTATAGTCCCATTAGGTAATACTAATACATCTCTCCCATCAAATCCTCTAATATAATCTTGATATATCCATGTTTGGTATGCCACTGTTCCTGTTGTGTTTGTCCATTGGAATACTGGAGAATTTCCTGGTAGTCCTGCCGCGTATGTTCCTGGTGTATTCATTGCCGCTACAAAATTAGATACCCATTTATCATATGTATAGAACCCTGCAATGTCCGCTGGGTTTATTTTATTTGCCTCTATTACATAATATGTCCGTCCATTTATTGTCGCCTGCTCAACTGGCACCTGGCCCTTAATTACATAGAAGTCCTGTAAGGGTACGTATGGTTGATTGTTCACTGGATCAGTCTGTCCGACAAATTGACCATTCAATTGAACTATTTGATTATGATTATTAATTATTGTACTTGCATACTGTCCATTCCATACTACGTCATGTACTGTAGTCCCATTACTTAATATTAAACTACCTACAGGGTCTGTCTGTCCATTATAGTTTATTGTTTGACCGTTTGGCACAAACGCTTCATAACCGCTGGGTGAACCCACGTACTGCACAGGCACCCGGTGCAGCGTCGGTAGTAGTAAAACCAGGGCGGTGGCGACAACCACAACAACCACAACGCCAATGACCACGTACTTCAACGCACCCATAACACCACCGAAACACCCAAATAAACAAACCCTTTAGGCATTACGGCCCAGACAAACCAAGCAACTGCTGAGAGGGATTACCTGCAGGGTTTGACCACGCCAGGTTACCTCCCGGTACCCTAATCATGGTCACTGGTAGGTGCTCAACCTCACAATACAACCAAGACCCAGCCCTAACCACAACCGCGCTGGTAAGGCAATAACTGCACTAGGATTTACGCATTAACGCTCATCATCTACGCATCAATTCACCACCCTGACTACAACCTCGATTACACAAGCCATGCCAACTAGACAATGAGAACGGACCAGACCCTGAGGCTGACTCCCCAGGGTTAAACATGGTAGAAGAAGAGCCTGGCTATGGCAAGCCTAAACTCATCCTTACCTAAGTCGCAACACTCCTTATAGACCTCAAGGAACAACCTCCCGAGCAACTTACTGGGAGAATAAATAGCTCCATAGAGTGCAAGTGCCCTGGCTAGTTCCTTATTGCCATTGATTAATGCATATAGCATGTAGGTTAAATGTTTCCATGAGTAGCGTAGTTGTTTGTGTTTTAAATAATGACTAAAACTAGCTACCGATAGTAGGCTTTTGCCACTAAGCTCATGTATCAGTCCCCTAAGTCCAATTTTTAATGACTCAGCGTCAAGACCAAGCTTCTTAAGTAAATCCAACACCTCCCCTTTTGAAATCCACTCCTGAAAATCATTGATTAACTCTTGTCTTAAATTACCTTCTTCTTGCTGAGACAATTCCTTGCTATAAATTCTTAAAAAACTTGAAACGAGCAACATGCAAAGAAGATCATGTATTATTGGATCATCAAACGACTCATCACATAACCTTTTTTCATCTCCAGGCTTTATCGTACCATAAATAGCCCTCAATGCGGGCAGAGAATTAATATCTATAAATTCGCCCCCAAGAGCCACAATTAACTCCCCAGGTTTAACAAAAAGCCTATCCTTAAGCTCGCCACTTAACTTACCCCTTGGGCTGAGTAGGGCGTTGAGCGTCAGCTTAGTCAGGATCGGGGCTAGCAAATAGCCTCCAGGCCCTCGCCACTCCTCCCTAAGCAACTCCTCAATCCTCCTAATCTCCTCATCACCACCCGTTAGGGCTAAGGACACGAGGTACTCACCAAGTATACTACCGAATAATAGAATACCGGACTGCTTCTTAGCCTCCTCGTACAATTGCCTAAACTCATTAACCAGCTCAACCAGCTCATTATCAGCCAACTTGCTCCTAATCGCCTTAGCCCGCAATGCCCAATTACTATTATCTAGGTAGTCTTCATAGTCACCGATTTCCCAACGCTCCCTAGCTGCCTCGTTAAATAGTTCCTCCGCCTCATAAAGCTCGTCATTATTAAGCTTATAAAGCGCCCATGCATACATAAGACGTGATGTTTTTTCAAGGATTAAACCCTTGAAGTCCTCATCCCTTATTAGTTTTATTAGTTCCTGAACACTCTCCCTCAGCCTGCTTGGTTCTCCAGCAACCTCTTCAATCTTCTTATTAACCACGTCGATGCCCAACACGCTCTCCATAAGTGCCCTTACACACTCATTATCTAACGCTGGTAGTAACGCATGTGCCCAAGCAATAATGCCCAGGCTGGGGTTCAACCTATCTATCTCATTCAGCAAACCAGCAACCCTACTAGCAATATGCTCCAGCTCCTTACGGAAAGACGTATTCCTATAATCATCACAATGATTATAAAGGAATTTAGTTGAGGCGATTATCGCATAGACGAGGGTCCAAGCATGTCCCTTCACCGCATCCCCGTACTTGTTTAATATGTAATCAAACTCATTAAGAATGTACATAATATCCACGCTGGATTCACCCAGTGCGAAGGCTAGCACTTCAAGGTACCTCTGAGGTGCCTTATCACGCAACGGCACCAAGACTCTTAGTGCTGGCTCAGTGAGACTTAATGATATAGCGTGTCGCATGGTTAATGGCACTATGTGCAATGCCGCATCGGCATCGCCGGGCTCGATGGGCTTGCCTGACTCAACAGCCTTGGCGATTATTGAGGCCAGCCCAAGACCATAAAAACCCTCAGTATCATTAATATCACCCCCATTCTTGGCGATGTTAAGGATCCTATACACCTCGGCAACGGCCTCATTGTACTTATCGATGAATGCCTCGGTCAAGACATGTGTATAACGTATATAAGTGATGTTAAGGATCCTATACAACTTGGCAACGGCCTCATTGTACTTATCGATAATTGTCTCGGTCAAGACACGTGTATAACGTATATAAGTTAGGTACTGTATTAATGGCGGTATTTCGTTACCAACGAGTAGGTAATCATCAACGCCGCATCTATTTAGGGCATTACCGAGGGACTCAGCAACATCTCTCCTCAAGCTCTCAGGTAAGTCCTCAGACCTAGGCACTGAATCACGCCCAGCCAGGGCAACTCCAATGACGAATGCGGCCCTCTTCCAGCACTCATTGCTGAAGACCTTTAATGTGTTTGTGAAATCCTTGCCGTAGTTGCCTACGAAGTACTCAACGGCAGTGATTTCATCCCTTACCTTCTCCGAGACCTCCCTCAACGACCTCCTAACAGTTCCTCGGCGCCAGGGCTCCAACGCATCACCAAGTTCCCTACATTCCTTACCCTCACTTACAATGCACTTAAGTAGCTTCTGAATCGCCTCCTCAATTAGGTCGTGCTGCCTAATAACTAACCAACCCCTCAACTCCCTACCCTTAGCACTCTGGAGCAAACTCGATCCCTTTTTCTCGCCAATTAGCTCAATAATGCCTGGCGTTAGTATTGGGTCGCCTGGTCTTAATGAATCAACGAATGGCCTCCTCAATGCGAAGATTTCGACCAATGCCTTGGCCGTTTTAGGCTTCTTATGGACCTTAAATAATCCGTTTATGTGTAGTATTATGAACTTCTCGGCTTTACCCTTGGCTTTGCTGATTAACTCCTCGATCTCACGGGCACTACAATTGTTCCTCGCCAGCTCCTCGCCAATGAGCCTAGCTATTAGTGCGTGGCCGGAGTCGAACTTTGCTAATTCACCGGCTAATTCACTAAGTTCCCTATCACTTAATGCACACCCGTTGGGGTTGCTCTTGGTCCTCGTGTACTCCCTAATCAACTCAGCCAAGAATTCGGTGTTGATGAGTCCCTGCGAAACGTCAAGCCTATACCCCTCTAACTCATTCCTTCTTTCTTCACTCAATGCGTTGTAGACGTCGCTCGGTAGTACGATGAGCGTGAGCGGTTTCGAAGCTTCGGAGCTTATCGGTTTTATGACTTTCATCAAGTTCCTTACTGTCATCTCGATGTTTGCTTGTATGTGTGCCTTCACGTCAATGTCCGCTCTCTCGTAGGCCTTGGTCGACACTGGGTCGTAGAGTATGAGCAACCTACCGAAGTACTTGCTTAATTTCTCACCGTAGTTCTCAATGAACGTAGTAAACTCCGAGGAATTCTCCGAATCAAGCACATCAACACGTGCAACTAGCCCAATATCGCCGTTCATGAACAACTTCCAAATCTCGGCTGCGGCTAACGTGGACTTACCAATACCCTTGGGTCCAACGACCACGGCGAAGCCCTGCTTCAAAAGCCTATCCCTAACCTCGTTAACCAATTCGTTGAACTTACCCGCCCTAACAATGCTGTGGTACCCATCCTCAACCCTAACCCTCAACTCACCGTTCTCAACCTTGATGTTTGGGTAAATCCTACCTTTCGCGAACTCACCAACGTCAGCCGTGACTATGCCCGCAGGCACCTCCTGCCTGAACAACTCAATCTTCTTCTCAAGCTCCTCAATTTCCCTCTCAATCTCCTTAACCCTCCTCTCCAGCTCTTCCATGCTCAAGCCCGTTATGTCCGTTAGTGCCCTCTTTGCCTCATCATAGCTCATCCCCATCGCGTAGGCGACCCTATAGACCAACAATTTACCCAGCTCATTGAAATCAAGCCTACCATCTGGCCCTTTCACCAACAACCTCTCAAGGCTCTCCCTCAACTCAATGATCTCCTTGAGGTAGTTTTCCCCCTCCTTCTTGAATGCCATGTACGTGAGCACCGAGATGATGGCTAGGGAAGCCGCACCAATCAGTGGGGCTGCGGCTAAACCACCAATCACGTAGTTCGCGGAGTTGTTCACGAAGTTGCTCAAGAACCCAATAGACAACTCATCCCACTCAAGCAAGTTCTCCTTCAAACCCAAAACATTACTCAAAGTGTCAATGGCTTTGAAGTACGCATCAACCCAGTCCTCCAACACCCTCCTAGCCCCGTCCTCACCCTTCTCTCTGATTAATTCGATGACCTCCTTGACAAGGCCTGGCGGTATGTAATCAGCCCTAAACCACTTAATCCTCTTCTTATCCCCAAACGCCTCCTTGATCAGCTTCAACGCGTCACCAACGTCCGCACCGAAGGCACATGCACTGGGCTCCTCCACGCACTTCCTCACCTCATCGCTGTCCCACGGTATGTAGTAAGCCCTGTGTGGTGAGTCCCCAATCATCCCCTTAGCCCACTCAACAATATGCTTGGGAGCCCTATCACCGAGGACCCTCCTCAACTCCTCAACATCAACCCTCGCCTTATCCCTAAACTTCCCAATCAGGGGTATCATACTCTTAAGAAGCCCCATAACCTTCTCACGAAGCCCCAACTCGCCCTTGGCTTCCTCACCCTCGGCCTTGGTGGTTGTGGTTGTGCCTAGCGTGTGCTCATTGACGGTGACGCCAACACCCAGCCTGCCCTCTAGGTATTTCTCCCTGAAAAACGTCTTACCGCTCCTCGGTGGCCCAATGAGAACGAACCTACCACAGTTGGTGCACCTGCGAAGAACCTCACTAACCTCAACCTCGTTGAAGCCCCTAAACAAATCATCACCAGAGCCGCTCCCCATTAAAAGTGGCATAAATCCACCACCCAACAACCCAAACCAACTAGAGTAATAAACCATGCGTTGAGGATTTCGAAATGCGTGGCATCAATAAACGCCCATTACAACCAAGCCCAGCCAATACCGACCCACCCACAATCACAGGCATGAGCACTCATTAAGGAAGCATTATAAACTCCCCCAGCATTCCACTTCTTAATGCCCGAATTAAGCGAGGTTAGGCGTTACGCCGAACTATCCGTTAGGGTGGGTTTGGTTAGGAGCGAAGGCGGTGATTATGTGCCGGCGTGTGCTGAGCGTGTTGAGTACCTTGATGGGTTGTTGGGCGACGGTAGGGATGGCGTTTTTGGTTTCATAGCGTTCATGTGCCCTGTGCGTGACTTGCTCAATGACTCATCGATAGACACCAACATGAACATTAACTATGCAGAGATGATTCTAAAGCACGTACTTGACAAACACGAAGGCGCAGCAGAAGCCGTAAACACACTCTACGAGGAAATAGCCGAGAGAATAAACGCGGAAGGACCGAAGAGGGCGAGGGAGGTGTGCGAGGCAGTAATAATAGGAGGCCCTGGATCTATGTCAAGAGCGCCCCACGTAGCTGTTTCAACTTTCATATAGTTTATAAGTTGTCACCGCGATCAGCATATAGAGGAGGTACGTAACCGAGCACTCAAGATGTGGGGCCCCTGGGGTGGCCCTGAACGCCCCCAAGCCCGATGAGGCCCCGAGCGGGATGCGGGGGAACAGGGATGAGGCGATGACCGTAAGGCAACATGAACCTGTATGAGAGCTGAACCCCTGCCCCAGCCTCCCCTCTATCCTCAAGAGGTCCCCTGGACAACCTGCCAGCCCGTGCTCCCTGAGGCTACCTATTCCCAACCTTTGCTATGTTGGCCCTGAGCTCTGTCAGGGCGCTGTGGGGGTCAGGGACCTCTACGTAGATCCTCGCGTAGGGCCCTCCCCTGAGCCTGATGAGGAGGGCCTTCGAGGGGTCCCTGACGGCGAACAGGGCCCTGGTCCTGTCCCTCAGCATGAAGACCCCCTCTATGACCTTGCCAGGCACGTAGAAGCCGAGCAGCCTGAGGAGGACCTGAGACCTTATGTCGTCCCACGTGAGCCCGGCCTCGACAGAGGTTACGTCAGCTAAGGGGACCTTGACCTTCCTCTTGAGCAGCTCAAGCAGCTCGAGGCCCCTGAACTCGACCACTAAGGAGCCCTCCTCAACGTAGACCCTGTGGGGCAAGCCTTACCCCAGGTGCTGTTAGGCGGAGAGAGTTGTAATAAGTTAAGCTGAGGGCGCGGGGACCATGACGCCTAGGCGCTCCCTAGTGGCGGGCCCGCCGGGACTTGAACCCGGGTCCTCCGGCTCCGGAGGCCGGCGCCCTGATCCTGGCTGGGCTACGGGCCCCATGCGCTAGCGCGTGCCAAAGGATATTTACACGCGTTGAGGCCCAAAGGCCCTGCCTTAGGCCTAGGCGCCCTCCCCTCCGCCCTCCTCTTCAGCCACGCCCTCAAGGGGCTTGGCCGAGACCCTCGACCTCAGGTCGTTTATCAGCTTAAGGGCCGCCTCCTCCTCCACCTGCCTCCCCATAGTTGTGGCCTTCGAGACGTACTCAGCCACCGCCTCCTCGGCGGGCCTGCCTCCCAGCGGCAGCCTGGACCTGCCTATTGTCATGGGGAAGGGCTCAAGCACCGCGCCGGTCTTGACGAGCAGCTCGTCGTCCAGGGGGGTCACTATGACTGCCCCCACCTCCCTGCCGGCGGCTTTGACGGAGTACACTACGTCGCCGTCCTCAGTCTCACCAAGCTTCTCCAGCTCATACCTAACCCCCGTGGCGAGCAGCTCGGAGACCCTTGAGGCCACCTCCTTGACGGCCTCGGCCACCTGCTCACTTGCCAGCCTCCTGAATACCTCGACCGTCAGGGTGTCCCACTTCCAGACGACCTCCTTCTTCTCCTCGTCTACGTCGTAGTCTATGCGAACCCTCACCACGTCCCCCTTGTCCAGCTTAAGCCTGTTGACGAAGACCTCGAAGAGGACCCTGTTCAGCTGGGCCGCGGCGAAGGCAACCTTCTGGGCCCACTCCTTGTCAGCCCTGGTCCTGTCCCTGAGCTGGGCGAAGAGGGTCCTCCTGACCTTGATCGCGTAGGCCCCTACTATAACTAGGCCTGAGCTGAGCCTGGGCACGGCCGTCACCCAATATATTATTATGATGCTCAAATATATAAATTATACGGAGAGCTCCTGGGCCCAGGCCATAACCCTGGCGCTAGCTGACCTCCTCGGGCTGATCGCCCAAGGTATTACTATAGGACGAGGAGCGCCTCAAGCCCGGCGGCTGTTGCCCCTCGCCAGCGCCTTCAGGTCAAGGTAGGACTTTATCATGCTGCCGACGCCTATGGCCCCCACCACTGTCAGCACCAGCACGAGGCCTATGTCGAAGGCGTCCAGGTTTGGTATCGGTATGCCCGTCGATATGGCGAAGCTGTCTATGGAAGGCAACGCGATCACCAGGGCCCCTATCAGGACGAAGGCCAGGCCGCCGTAGTAGAGGGTCCTGCCTGCCGTCGCCGCCCCCAGCTTCCTCACTGCGTCCTCCCCGAGCCCGTACAGCTTGACGAGGGCCGCGAAGGCGGCCCCAAATATTATCTGCATGGCCATGGTGCCCAGGCCGAACATCAGGCCGGGCAGGGGGGCGTAGATGAGGGAGCCCACCTGGGGGGCCAGCACGAACGTTATGACCGTGGCGTAGGCCCCGAAGCCGAAGCCGGCTATCAGGCCGTGGACCACGGTCATCCAAAGCGGGACGTCGCCGAGCCTCTCGTATATGTTCGTCCTCTCCGCCTCCCTGGCGTGGGTCCTGCTCCTGAGGAGCCTGTCCACCTCGAGGTGCATGTACTTTCCCCTGAGTATGTACGCGCCAGCTATGGCCATGACCACGCCCACAATTACGTAGACGGGCCCGTCAAGGTTATACTTCATGTAGAAGTAGGCGAGGCCCAGGAAGCCAAGAGTCGTGAGCAGAGCCCTCTGGACTGTGAAGCCCAGCGAGAACAGGAAGCCGGCCTTCATGCCCCTCCTCGTGCTGTAGGCGCCCACGGCGTAGCTGAAGGTTATAGGCCAAGTGTGTTCGTCGGGCGTCGCGCCGTGAAGTAGGCCAAGTATGAACGACATCAACAGTATGAGCCCTAGCGACAGCCCGTGCGGCGGGTTGAGCAGCCAGTAGACCCAGCTCCAGGCACTCACTTGTGCACACCCTCCATATTTCTTTAAGGAAGCTGTGCACAAGAGCTAATAAGCCTTTGTTCGGGGGGCGCGCTTCAACAAGGGTTAAAAGGAAGGCCTGAAAGGACGTGAAGGGCCTTGGGCCCCGCGCCGCCGTAGCTCAGCCGGTAGAGCGCCGCCCTGGTAAGGCGGAGGTCCCGGGTTCAAGTCCCGGCGGCGGCTCCTCAGGCTGTCGGGTTAACGGGGCTTAGCCTGGCCAGGCTCTCGGCTGCCGCCCTCCTCAGCCTGCCCCTGGCCACGAGGAGCAGGGCGCCCGCCACCACGTAAAGGACTAGCTGGAAGAAGTCAACAATTGATATCAGGCCGAGGACTATCAACAGCACCCCTATTGACGTACAGTAGGAGGAGGCCAGCATGTAGTTCCCCTCCCTCACAGCCCTTGAGGTCAGCACCAGGGCTACCGCGGCCGCGGCCACGCCGACTAGGCCCGTGGCGAGGAGGAGGCCCCCGAGGGCCCTCAGAACAGTGTAAACCAGGGGCATGAGCCTCGTGACGTTGGCCGCCAGGAAGGGGTAGTAGGTCTCCACTGCCCTGGTTATGGTCTCGTTGAAGGCTGTTGGCCCCAGCGACGCCAGGTACAGCATTGACGCGCCTCCGGCTACCCCGACCAGGCCCCCAATTATGGCGAGGACGGAGGACGCCAGTATCAGGCCCCTGCCCTCCTCTGTCGGCAAGCCTTAGTCCCAAAACTGCGCGTCCCTGCGCCCCTATTATTTTAACACGCCTAGGAAGCCCTTGGCCGCTGCCTGACGTTGTGCTTGCTCAATCCTTAAAATCAGGTAGCTCAACTATAACTGGGCGACGAGGCCTTTGCGCACCGAGGCCAGGGGGTCGCTGGTCCTGACGGACGGCTCCTTCAGGTTCCTGCTGGGCGTAAACTACTGGCCCAGGAAGCTCAACATAAGGATGTGGAGGGACTGGGACGAGGAGGCCCTGAAAGAGGACGTAGAGGTCATGAGGTCCCTCGGCGTCAGGGCTGTCAGGCTCTTCCTGCTCGACCAGGACTGGGTTACGGCGTCAGGTGACCTCAACGGGGTCCAGCTGCAGAGGCTGAGGTGGCTCCTCGACAGGCTCGGCGACTCCGGCATAGTTGCCTTCGTGACCCTCCTCGTGGGCCACATGAGCGGCAGGAACTGGGCAGTCCCATGGGCGCCCGACAACGACATATACTCCGCGAAGGGCGTCGAGGGGACCGCCAGGTTCGCCTCGGCCGTGGCCTCGGCCGTAAGGGGCTCAAGGGGCCTGGGGGGCTGGATACTGAGCAACGAGATGAGCCTGCTCAGGCAGCCTCCCTCCCCCGAGGCCCAGCTGGCCCTCCTGAGGGCCGTGGCCCAGTCGCTCAGGTCAGCTGACGGGGAGCACGTTTTCAGCTCGGGCGACGTGCCGAGCGGCTACGCCCAGAAGCCAAACCTGGTAAGGGGGGTCGTTGACTACGTGGGCCCTCACCTATACCTCTACGACGATGACCCCGTCAGGCACGGCTTCAGCTACTCCGGCATGTTGGAGCTGTTCTCAGACGACGGCCAGGTCCCCGTGGTCCTTGAGGAGTTCGGCTTCAGCAGCCTCCAGTTCTCTGAGGCTGACAGGGCCGCCTTCATATATGAGGTGCTTTACTCAGCCTTCGCGCACGGCGCCTCAGGCGCTTTCGTCTGGTGCTTCTCCGACTTCCCGGCCGAGGGGGAGCCCCCCTATGAGTGGAGGGCCCTGGAGCTCGGCTTCGGCCTCGTCGACAGGGACGGGAGGCCTAAGCCCTCAGCTGAGTCCTTCAGGAGGTTCTCGGAGGAGCTGGGGAGGCTTGAGGCCCTCGGCGCTCACGTAAGGCTTAGGAGGGTGAGCAAGGTCCTCGTCCTGTCTCCATATTACGTGCTAGGCGATTACGAGTTCGCGGGCTACAGGCAGTGGCTGGGAGGCTTTGAAGCGGCTGTCAAGCCCGTGCTCGTGGCCCACCAGCTGCTGACCATGGCCGGGGCCCAGGCCTCGATAAGGCATGAGCCTGAGTTCAAGGACAGCGAGGGCAGGAGGCTGGTCGTGGTCCCCTCGGCCGTCTCAGGCCTGGCCACAACGTGGAGGAAGCTCCTCAACTACGTCGAGGACGGCGGCACCCTGTACGCCTCCCTCCTGAGGGGCGTAGGGGGCGCCAGGTTCCCACACGAGTCGGGCACGCAGCTCTGGCAGGAGCTCTTTGGCGTCGAGCAGGCGCTGAGGGTAGGCTCCTTCGGGGTCAGGCTGAGCGGAAGGAGGATACTCACCCTCGAGAGGGACCTGGGGGGTCTCAGGAGGGGCTGGTCGGTAAGCGTTGACCTCCAGGTGCCTCTCTACGCCTACTCCGTGAGGCCAGTTGACGCCGAGGTCCTCGCCTCCGTTGATGGGGAGCCGGTAATCTTCATGGCAAGGAGGGGGAAGGGGAGGGCATTGCTGTCCACGGTCCCGCTCGAGGCCGCCCTGGCCTACGCTGACTCTGTGAGCGACTGGAGGCCCTACGCTGACCTCTACCACGCCATTGCCTCGGAGGCGGGCGTTGACACTTTGAGGCCGAGTGACCCAAGGGTTGAGGTCCAGGAGCTGAGGGGCGAGGGGCAGTCCCTCATAATAGCCGTCAGCCACTGGCCAGGCGAGCTCAGCGTCGAGCTCCCGATCAGGGAGGCCTCGCTGGTGGCCGGCAACGCCGCCCTGGGGGAGGCCAGGCCGGTAAGGCTTGGCATGCCTCCAAGGGGGGCGGCAGCCCTCCTGGTTAAGGCCTAAGCGAAGCTAAGCGGGAGCCAGGCCAGGGCGGCCTCGGTCACACATATTCTCTACATAGGAAAGCTTAAAGCCAAGTTCTTTATAGAGAGAATATCGGGAAAAGGGATGGCGGGCAAGGTCTCCATATTCCTGATCTCGCCGACCTACGAGAAGCTCCTCTCAACAGCCGTCATAACCCAGGGCGCCGTGGCCCAGGGCATGGAGGTCTTCATATTCGCCAGCTTCGCCCAGGTCGCCTTCAGGAAGGGCGAGGTGGAGAAGTTCTCAAAGCTCGGCAAGGACTACGAGGAGTACAAGGACGTCGCCATGAAGTACCTGGCTTCGAAGAACGTCACCTGGTACTCCATGCTGAGGGAGGCCAAGAAGATGGGCAAGGTCAGGATAGTGGCGTGCAGCCTTGTCGCTGACATGGTCGGCCTCAAGAAGGACGACTTCGACCCGACGCTAGTTGACGACGTGGCTGGGGTCGCGACGTTCCTGGCAGAGGCCGCGACCTCCGACGTAGTGCTCTACATCTGAGCACCTATGCCATCTTCCTCTTTTTCCTCCCCTCCTGACACAGCCTTGCCAGGAGTATAGAGCGTGCCAGGCCTGGGCGGACCCCTTGAGCTGACGCTAGGGCTTGTCGTGGTGCTAGTTGGGTCCATAGCCTACGCGCACTCCTTTGAGTCCCTTGCATCCCGCCTCGGCCTCAGCCAGGGCCTGGCAGGGGCGGTCGTGAGCCCCCTCTTCACATCCCTCCCTGAGCTCGTGGTGTTCGTCACTGCTGTGGTCAGCGTTGGCGGAAGGGCTGGGGCGGAGGTCGGCATGGGGACCGTCATAGGGGAGCCCCTCATGTTGTCAACGCTCATGACGCCCCTTGTGGTAGTTGCCTCAAAGGGGCTGAGCGTAGACAGGTCGCTGGCCAGGCCCTACCTGGTCTTCGTGGCGGTCTTCCCCTCGGTCCTTCTCCCTCCGCTCCTGGCTAACCACTCCCTGGCCAGGGTCGGGGCCGCCCTGGCCCTCCTGGCCTCATATGTGGTCTTCGCGGCGACGGCAAGGTCAGGGGAGACCGTGGAGCCCGGCGAGCTGGGGCTGAGGGCCTCCATAGTTGTGCTCATGGCCTCCGTGGCCGCCTTCTACCTCGGCTCCCACTACCTCGTCAATGGCGTCATATGGGCCTCAGGGGCCCTGGGCCTGACGCCGCTGGCCGTCTCGACCCTTGCCGTCCCGGCCGTCACAACGCTGCCCGAGGTGGGGGCCGCCCTGGTGTGGGCCAGGAGGGGCCTGGGCACGCTCGCGGCCTCGTCCCTTGTAGGGGAGCAGGTGGTCTACGCTACGATATATCCGGCACTAGCTGTCCTCGCGGTCCCATGGGCTCTCACGGCTGACGCAATGGTTGCCGTGCTGATAACTGAGGTCGCCGCGGCTGCCCTGGCCCTGGGCGCCTTAAGGGGGAGCCTAGATAAGGCGCAGGTCGCGGCCGGCCTGGCGTGCTTTGTCTCTTACCTGGCCCTCCTCCCGCTGCTGAGATAACGGCTCCCCGCCCCGAAAGGGACTACAAGGGCCTATCGAGCTTGCCGCGCACCTCAACGCTTTTACTCCGGACGTCAGGCTGAAGAGGGTGAGGGCCCGCGGGCAGGCTGCTTGACGAGCTGAGGACTTACGTAGCTGACGTAACCAGGGAGGTTGAGTCCGCGCTGAGCGGCCTGAGGCCCAGCCTCGACGCCCTGAGGGCCTTCACGCTCAACGAGCTCTACATAGCGCCTTACGACCTTAGGGCCTTCGCCCTCTTCTTACAGAAGGCCTCCGAGGACGACGAGCTAGAGTTCGTCATGGGGCTCCTGCAGGGAGGGCCGAAGTGGCTCAGGGGGCTCAGGGGGCTGGCGTCAGAGCTTGGCGTCAGCTACAGCCCTGACCTGGTCGGCCCTGAGGCAGTAGGCTACACCCACTTCCTGAGCTGGCTCGCCTTAAACGGCGGCGTCGGCGAGCTGGCCGTCCTGGTCGGCGTGAACTTCCGCACTTTCTGTATCAACTCTACAAGGCTAGCTGAGTGGGCTGAGGGCCTTGGCGTCAGGTCAGCTGGCTTCCTCAGGTGCGTAGGCCTTGACGAGGAGAGGGAGAGGCTGGCGGAGGCCATAGCTGAGAGGCGCGTTAACATGCCCATGTACAGGCACGTCGCCCTTGTGGCCCAGCACTACGAGCTGGCCTTCTGGAGGTCTATAGCAAGGGCTGCTAAGCAAGGGGCCCTGTCAGGCCAGGGCTAACCGGTAGCGCTTAACCTCCATAGCTAAGCGCCCTACGGGGTTTAGGCCTGAGGTCCCCAAGGGGACTTCAGGAGGTTCGGGAAGCCAGTTTACCTGGCATGTCCCGCGAGGTCATGGCTGGACTGGCGCTTGGGCTCCTCAGGGACAGGGGGAGGAGCTAGTAGTGACCAGGGGAGGCCTTTACGCCATCAGCTACCTGATGAAGGCCTTCTACATAAAGATATCTCAAATAAGGGCCATGGCCATCAGGAAGGGCATCTAGGCCCTCACTTGAAGAACGCTATGGCGGCCCCTATTATAAAGCCTATCACTATGACGACGCTAGTGAATATCGGCTCTATCACGGCGAAGAAGGGCGCCAGGGCCCTCAGCCCCTGCTCTATGGCAGTCACGTTGCCGCTTGTGACGCTGCTGGCCAGGGACTTCATGTTCAGCGCGCCTACGCTCCATATGTTAAGGAGCTCGCCCACTATGAGCAGGAGGAAGAAGGCCAGGACGTACTTGAGGCCCTTGGCTAGTACATAGCCCACGCCGAGGCCCAGCAGGAACTCTATTACTGTAACAATTATGGTCGCCGGCGACGAAAGGCTCACGCCTAGGGCGCTGAGCAGCGAGGCCAAGGCTTCACCCCTCTCCCGTGTGCAGGGAAGACTATTAAGGCTTGGGGTCATGGCCTCCGACCTTAAAATCCTGAGGCCGATACCTGGACAGGGTATCCAGTTGAGGGGGTTCAAAAAGTCCAGCGTGCCCGGCTACCTGGTCTTCGCCCAGTCGCTCAGCTCGATAGCGCCCCTCAGCTCGACAGCCGCCCTGCTCACGGTGGCAATGGAGCAGGCGCTGGCCTCGACCCCCATAGCTGTGGCGCTAGGGGTGGCCCTCTACGGCCTCTGGGTGGCCATAGGCTACGGGTACTCAAGCGTAATAGCCTCCTACGGGGGCACTTACGACTTCGCCAGGGCGTCCGCAGGCGAGGGCGTTGCCAGGGCCATAGGGTGGACCTACTGGCTCGGCTACTCGTCATACGTCTCAGCCATATCCCTTTACCTGGGCGGCGTCCTCCTGCCCTCGCTCGTCAGGGCGCCCGCATGGGCCTACTACCTGACCTCCTTCGCCCTCCCGGCGACAGCTGCGGGGCTGACAATAACGGGGGCGGAGGCGCCGCTGGCCGTCACCCTGGCGACCTCGCTTGGCGAGGTCGTCGTCATAGCGGCCCTAGGGCTCGTCACCCTAGCCAAGACAGGGTTGAGGCCCCTAACCCTCAGCGTCCCCCTGCCCGAGCTGGCCGCCGGGGCCCTGACGTCAGCCTTCACCGTGGCCGGCGGAGGGGCATCGTTCTTCATGGGCTACGAGGCCAGGAGGGGGGCTAAGGACGTGAGCACGTCGTTCCTGGCGGCCTTCCTGGTGGGCTCGGCCGCGATCTTTTTCGCGTCCTACTACGAGGTGGCCGCCGCTGGCTTCACGAACGCTGGCGTTGAAAGCGTGCTACGTGCTACTCAGTACCCAGGCCTCTGGGTCGCCGAGAGGTTCGCGGGGCCCGCCCTGACTTATATCTATATCGCGCTCACGCTCAGCAGCGTCGTGGGGACGATCATAGCGGCCTTCATGGCCGTTCAGAGGCTGACTTACGCGCTCAACGGAGGCAGCCTGGACAGGTCCTCGCTCACGGTCCTAGCCTTCGTTACAGCTCTTAACGTCGCTGGGGTCCTAATAGGCCCCTCTTCAGCTTACGTCTACGTTGTCCTGGTCTCCCTAACCGCCCTCTTCACCTCACATGCGGCCCTCTCGGCCCTTTACGCCTCCTTCTCAAGGAGGGCTCTGAGAAGCGTCGGCCTGACCAGGCCGCTCCTGGCCGCCGGAGGGGTAGTCCTGATGGCGCTGGGCCTCTACTACGAGGTCATCTCGGTCGACCTTCAGGCTGCCGCCATGGGCCTCGTCCTCACGGCCACCGCTGCCCTGCTAGGCCTGTTCCAGGGCTACGCTAGGGCTAGGTGAGGCCCCTCAGCCCCTAAACGCCGTTATGCCTTTGCCAGGTACACCATGCTTAGCGGCAGGGGCTTCCGCCTTGAAGCCCGCCGCAGGACCTCACTACAAAGGGGCTGAAGGTTGAGGCTCCTTTACCTCCTCCCTCAAGATATAGCCTGGGAGCTGACCTCCTCCCCGCCCTGAAGGGTGAGGGCTCCCTCAGGGCGGATCATTGGTTCGCGGTTTACCGCCTTCACCTTCACCGCATCATAGCTAGTGGGCGCGGTGAGCGCCCACCCCGCTCCGCTC
>Ga0326758_100183_pt1 | contig 17996 bp, 13 predicted proteins | sample GCRJH_S_FD_207221 | JGI IMG/M metagenome (GOLD analysis project Ga0326758, IMG submission 207221) | Hot spring sediment microbial communities from Geyser Creek Basin, Yellowstone National Park, WY, United States - GCR.JH_S | ecosystem: Environmental > Aquatic > Thermal springs > Near-boiling... | reverse complement strand
CAGAGCTCTCGCCGCCTGACCGCAGGAGGAGGAACGTGGTGCTCCTCGAGAGCTTCTGGTCGGTGGGCGCGATACTGGCCGCCGCCGTTGCTTACTTCGTCTTCCCCGGCTTCGGCTGGAGGGCGCCCCTCCTGGCGCTCTCCGCGGTAGCCCTCTACGCCCTCGCCATAAGGGCGACCCTGCCTGAGTCCCCCAGTGGCTACGCCTCAGGGACCCTGCCAGGGCCCGGGCCATAGCTGAGGACTATGGAGTTACCCTTGAGGGGGCTGAGAGGCGCGGCGCGAGGGGCTGCTGGCTAAGGGGCTCAGGACCCAGACGCTCGTGCTCTGGGCCTCCTGGCTCCTTCTGGCCTTCGGCTACTACGGCGCCTTCCTCTGGCTTCCAACTATGCTTGCCAGGAGGGGCTACGGCCTGGTGAGGACCTTCGGGTACTCCCTGGCCATGTCGCTGGCCCAGCTGCCAGGCTACCTCACGGCGGCGTACCTCGTTGAGAGGATAGGCAGGAGGCCGAGCCTGCTGGCCTTCTTCGCTGGCTCAGCCGCTGCGGCAGCGGCGTTCGCCCTCGCCTCCAGCACGGCCTGGCTGCTGGCCTCAGGCGTGGCCCTGAACTTCTTCAACCTGGGCGCCTGGGGCCTCATATACGCCTACACGCCCGAGTCCTTCCCGTCTGACCTGAGGGGCACGGGCATGGGGAGCAGCGGCTCGATGGCGAGGGTCGGCATGATTGTGGGCCCCCTGCTACCCGTCTTCGTCTCCTTCAGCGCTGCCCTGTCAACGTACGCCGTTGCCTAGCTGGCCGCTGGCGTCCTGATATACGCCCTGGGCGTAGAGACCAAGGCCCTAGCAATTAGCAGTACCTCGTAAAGGTAGCTCTCTGCCATGGCCCCGGCTAAGGCCTTAAGCCCCTTATCTGTGAAGTCTTAAGTAGGAGTTGGCGTAGAGCCTCTCAGCCGCCCCGAAGTAGAGAGGGAGCACCTGTTGCCTGTCTCCTTAAGACTTCCTAACCATAGCCCCCGTGAGTGTTGTACTCTACCTCTGCCTTCGCTATCATGTTAAGCAGAGGACGACAAAACTCCCAGAGCTTCTCTGGTGTGGGACAGATCGCCCTAAGATCACTAAGGCGAGCTTCATGTAGCTTTTCAGGAAGACAATCAAACGGTAAGGCAAAGTTGAAAATATCTATCAATAAGCATGATCTTAAATTATTATGAACAACACCACCTAAGTTCTACAAAAAACTAAACTGTCCTCAAGTCTCTTGCGCTTGGCTGGGCTTTGCCTCAGGTATGCTTATCTTCTTCCTCACGACTTCCATTATGTACTCGTTTGTCAGATCCTTAAACTCGACCTTTCCGCACGGGAATTCCCTGCCGAGCCACTTCTCATAGAACGTGACTATGTCCGGCAGGAACTCGAAAATGGGCGGATACCCTGGAGGGACCGCCTCCACTGCAAGGAGCGTGCCACAGCCTGGGCATACGTATTCGCGTATCTCCATCCACTCGGGGTCAGCGTGCATGAAGGGCGGGTAGAGCTCCTCGAGGCTCTCATTGGTGTCCCTCACTATTACCTTGGCGAAGACCTTCCAGTTGATCCTGAAGTCCCCGAACTCATACCCGCATGCCGCCTTCACTATAGGCTTCCCGTCCTTACAGACTATGAAGAGGTGCTTGCTCAGCGGCATGAGTATCCTTTCCTTCCACGGCACCCTTTGCTGGAAGTAGTTTATTATGGCGTCAAAGCTCGTCTCAGGGTCCTTATCACCTGCGATGACCTCAAATATCTCTCTTTCACTCGCCTTGTTCTCAAGGAGCCTCGTAAGCTGATCTATCTTCCTCTTCAGCCTCTCACCGGCCTCGCTCACTTCACCCACCCCCCTCTAGCCAGAATATCCTCCTCCTGTCAAGCCTTGTCGAGAAGCCGGGCGGTATAACGTAGGTCGCGGCCGGGGCCTCTATTATTGCGGGGCCCTTGACCCTGTTCCCAGTCCTCAGGAGGCCCATCTCATAAAGGCTTGCCCTATACCACTTCCCATTCCAGTACATCTCCCTCTCGCCCTTGAATGCGTTCTCCGGTATTCTTTCGGTCTCCTCCTTCTCCTCCAGCAGCGTGGGCTTCCTCAGCGCCATGTAGCCCGTTAAGATGGCCCTTGTTACTACATAGCCGAACTCCCTGCTCCTTGCAGCTGAGGCATAAACCTTCTCAAAGAGGTTATCGAACGACTCGCAGAGCTTCTGTAGTAACCCTTCATCGACCTCTATGGCTGGCGCGTCGACCTCTATGTCGTCTAGCATGCCGGCGTATAACATCCTGACAGCAGGCCTCCACGTTATCTCCCCAGCAAGGCCAGCCCTCTTGAACTCCTCCTCAATGTAACCCCTAAGTTCCTTCCAGGCCGAGTTCAGGGCGTTTATAGCCTGGCCAGAGAGCAGGCCACGTATGCCCTCCATCTCAGCAGCCCCCGTGATCTTAATCTTAAGCATTTCAGCCACCCCCTTCATTATCATCTCTGCCATCCCAAGGGGCTTGACGCCTGGCAGCGGCGGGACGTAGGCCTCTAGAGATTTCTCAGCCCTGATCCCTATGTCAGCGAGCGTGGTACCCCACGCTGAAAAGGCCGGGGCCACCTCTGGGACCATGACGCCAGCAAATCTCATGCCAGCGGTGTAGGCTGCGACGAAGCTTGGTCCTCCACCACCATAGGACACCAGGTAGAAGTTCTCGGGCGAGAAGCCAAGCCCCCTTACGATGCCCTCAAGGTGAAGCCTCATGTGGTCAGCTACCATCATGTAGCTGCCCCAGGCAGCCTCGTATACGTCGATTCCAAGGGGCTGTGCCACCTGCCTCTCAAACTCCTTTAGGGCTCTGTCCTTGTCTAGCTTTATCTCGCCGCCCAGGAAGTAATTGGGATTTAGATAACCTAATATAACCATGGCGTCATTTATGGTCACTGTCTCAACCCCTCCATCTCTCCAGGAAACCCCTATGCGGTAGCCTGCGCTATCTGGACCAACTCTAAGGCTCTTCGTAACTGGGTCCACTCTGATGTAGCTTCCAGTCCCTGCGCCTATGGATTCAGTGGCAATGGAGGGCACGGCTGCCTCATACCTCTCCACGATGGTGAAGGGGTTCATGATAGGCCTCCTGGCTACCACCGTGGTGACGTCGAATGACGTCCCACCCACGTCAGTCCCCACCATGTAGTCCAGCCCGTAGAGGTTTGCAAGGTACTGCACAGCCACGTTCCCAGCGGAGGGGCCAGAGGTTACGGTGTGTATGAGCCTCTCAAACGTCGGAGGCACCACTGTCCCATAGTTTGTAAATATGTAGAGGGGCGCCTTGAACCCCCTAGCCCTGAAGGCCTCCTCCATCTTCCTAAACTGCTCCCTTGAGGGCTCAGCGGCGTAAACCTGTAACACTACTGCGTTGAGCCTCCTCAGCTCACCTAGGACAGGAGCTATCCTGTGGGACATAAATATGGGGACGCTTACGCCCTTCTCCTTGGCGACTTTCTCGACAATTTCCGCTGCCTTTATTTCATGTGAAGGGTTAGCCCAGGAGTTCAGGAACATTATTATGATGGCCTTCGCCCCTCTCTCGATAAGCTTCTTAGCAGCCTCCTCTACTTCACTCTCATAGAGCGGTATCATCTCAACCCCTGTGACCAGTATCCTCTCCCTCACGCCCATAATCATGTTCCTTGGGACCAGGGGCTCTGGGTGGAAGTGCGAAATGGCGTGAAGCCTCTCCGCATAGCTTAACGTGTTCCAGGACTGCCTCGCCCTCCCCATCCTCAGGGTGTCCTCAAAGCCTGCCGTCGTTATTATCCCAAGGGGCTGCAGGCCCTCCCTTGTGAGGACCCTGTTCAGCATTATCGTCCCAGAGTAGATGATGGTCCTTATGCTCTTGGCCACCTCGTCGACGGTCATGTTCCACTTCTTGGCCGCGTCCCTAAGTGAGTTCAGGATTCCTATGGCCTCGTTCTCAGGCGTCGTCTGCGCCTTACCTATTACGAACCTGCCGTCCTCGCTCACCAGCACAGTGTCGCTCATGGTGCCGCCTGTGTCAATCCCCAGGACCATCGGTACAGGCCTTGACATGGTCATCACCTCTTCTCACCTAAAGTTATGTGCTTAACGCCTAAGAGGTCGTAGCCCTTCTCCTCCAGCATCTTCCTATACCTCTTGATCAGGTCCTCGTGCTTTGCGTAGACCCTTGCCCTGTACTCCTCAAGCCCCTCAACCCTAGGCTCGTAATCCTCTGGCAACAGCCAGAACTCTATGAACTCCTTCCACCACCTTGGCGAGATCTCCTTCTGCTCCTTGTACATCTTCGCTACAGGCCTCGCAAGCCTTGAGTTGACCAGCTTCTCCCTCTCCCTTAGATAGAACTCCGTGAAGTCAATGGCTTTCTCCAGCCTCTTCCTCTTCAGCTCAGCCCTTAGCTTCTCAGACCTCTCCCTATCTACCTTCCAGAGGCCCGTCTTCTCGTCGTAATGGGCTATAACGCCGTAGACCTTCTCCATGACGTCTGAGGTGTACACGAGGTCATTGAGGTCTTTCTCGCATAACTCTAGCGGCCTGTCAAGCGGGTCCCCATAACCTGGGCCGCCGTTCTGCTTGAAGTAGTAGAGGTCACCCTCGTCAAGGGGGCGCGGGAAGTGGAAGGTATAGTCAAGCCTCTCAATATATTTGACCTTTCCGCTCAGATACTTTTCGAATTCAGGACTGCTGGGGTAGTCTCCAAGAGGATATGGCAACTTGTTTGCCACTATCTCATCAAACTTAACTCCTCTAGCTAGCAGCGTGTAGCTCGAAGACCCAGGGTAACCGCCGTAAAGGCCTGTAATCACAAAGATCTTGCCCATGTTCAGGTTCTGCACCACGTTGTCCCTGCTGCCATAGAAGACAGCGACGTGGGCGTAACCGCTACCACCTCTCCTCTCCCCGTAGCCGGCTGAGTTGGGCCTGATCCTTCTCGCCAGATATATAAAGCCCAGCTGTGTTCTTTCCCACTCCTCTACGTCGCCTATGTCAGCCTCTGGGTTCCACATGGCGTGTCCGTAGTCAAGGCCATCCCTTACGGCATTTGCTCCAAGACCTTGTCCAGCTATTTCAAAGGTGGAGATAGGGTAGTATATCCCGGGCGGATGTCCTGTCCTTCCCGTAGTGACGCCGCCTCCTTGGACAGCGTCTGCGGTCACACCGTAACCTGCTGCTCCCTCTTCAACTATGCCACGGGCAAAGGCCCCAAGGGCGACCGCCCTATACAGTGCTGTCATCTGAGGTATCAGGAAAGCCCAAGGAGTGTTTCTTGACAGATAAGGATCAGGATTCCCTGCCCAGCTCCTTTCAGGAATCCTGAACTCTATGGCCTTAACAAATCCCTCGTTAACAGTCTCACCATAGCCTACTACTTGCGTCAATACAACCCAGAACCCGCCCATGAACGGCGATAAAGCACCATTCCATGGCCAAGGTCCAGTGCCAGTGCTGCCCTCTATGTCGATCACCCACCTCCCATCCTCCTTTATCTGTATTTCCATTGGTAACGGGTGTATCCAGTCATCGCGAGCATGAGGCTGCCAAGCTTCAAGTATAAAGGGGGTCTCGGAGAACGCTACACTCCTATACCTACCTGGGACCAGCCTTTCCTTAGTCCGAGCTAGGTAGTCCCTCCTCGACTTCTCTATTATCTCCCTTATGAGCTGTAGGTAGTAGTCTAAGCCATTTTCCTCGATGAAGGCTATTATACTTCTCTTAGCGATCTCGTTTCCAGCGTGCCTAGCCTTCTCATCTAAGTCAAAGTAAAGCGGCGTCCTGACGCCTCTCCTCGACCTCTCATAGTAGTGTGGGAAGAGCTTTCCATCCCTCATGACCAGCTCCGCGTCCATGTAGAGGCCGTCTTCGAACCTTGAGCTGCTCGTAGTTATGTCATGTCCAGGAGTGTTAGCGCCTATGTCGACCTGGTGCGTCACTGAGCCTATCCAGCCCACTAAGGTGCCCTTATAGAAGAGAGGCGTGAGCGTGTGGACGTCAGTTGTGTGAACGTTCCCAAGCGCAGGGTCGTTGCCTATGAAGACGTCCCCATCCTTTATTCCAGGGTTTTCCTCGTACCCTCTCCTTATCATCCACTTTATGTCCTCGCTCATGGTGTGGACGTGGACTATAATTCCTGTAGAGAGTACCACGGAGTCCCCCTCTGGTGTGAAGAGAACCCAACAGGTCTCGCCTATACTCCTGGTAATCGGCGAGGCGGCAATTCTAGTTGCCGTCTCTCTGGCCATGACCATTATTGACCTCAGCCTGGCCCTATCCCTTTCCCACTTAAGCGGATCCTTCTCATAGAGCGGCAGCCTCTCTAGTCCCCAATAATGTCCGGTTTCCTTAAACAACCTCTCCGACTCCTCAAGGAGCTCTAGTAAGGTCTTTCCACCTGGTCCAATTCCCATGACAGACCCCTTGGTACTCTAAACTATAATAGATCGGAGATTTCCGAAGTCCCTTTGTAAGAGCTCATAATTATGTAAGCTTATATAGTCGAAGTATAACATAAAAGTATTGGATTACGAAAAGCCACCTTAATAACATCCTCACTATAGATCTATAAAAGTTGCTGCCTTCCTACTCTTCCTTTATTTGCTCGACGATGGGCTTGGCGGCCTCTATGACCTTAAAGAAGGCGTCAGGGTTTATCACGTTGGCCAGGTTCACGGCCTTGCTCACGTCCCAGCCCATGAGGACCTTCCTCACCGGGACCTCGAGCTTCTTGAAGTTGAAGGTCTGCGGTATGTCAGGCACCTGTATTATGTAATCAGCGACGAAGTAGGGCCCTAGGTTCTGCCTGAGGGCCTCGTTTATCCTGTTCTTCAGCTCCTCCGTCAGCTGAAGCCCAGGCCTGAGGACCACGAACAGCAGGACCTTGCCCTTCACCTCAACTACCATGCTGTTCACGACCTCCGGCAGGGACTCGACGACCTTGTAGAAGTCAAGGGTACCCATCCTCACGCCCTTCCTCTTTATAGTGGAGTCCGACCTGCCGAAGATTATCGCCGTGCCCCTGTCGGTTATCATGAGCCAGTCCCCGTGCCACCAGACGTTGGGGAACATGCTGAAGTAGCTCTCCCTGTACCACTTGTACTCAGGGTCACCCCAGAAGTACAGTGGCATGGATGGCATCGGGAGCTCAATGACCATCTCCCCCACCTCATTTATCACTGGCTTCCCCTCAGCGCTGTACGCCTCTACCTTCACGCCCAGCCACCTGCACTGCATCTCCCCCTTCCAGACCGGTAGCACGGGGCAGCCGCCCACGAAGCCTGAAACCACGTCGGTTCCGCCGCTGGCGGGGTTAAGCCAGACGTTCTCCTTCACGTTCCTGTAGACCCACTCGAAGCCGTCAGGCGAAAGGGGGGCCGCCGTTGAGCCTATCTCCCTCAGCTTGCTTAGCCTGAACTGGGACCCGGGCTGAAGCCCTACCTTCATGCAGGAGTGAATGAAGGGAGCGCTGGTGCCTAGGATCGTTAGGGACTCCTTCTCTGCTACCTCCCACAGGGGCTCGAGGTTCCTTATCATCGGGCTCCCGTCGTAGAAGACCGCGGTGGCGCCGGTGAGCATCCCCATCACTACGGTGTTCCACATCATCCATGAGGGGGAGGAGTACCACAGGAACCTGTCAGCCGAAGATACGTCTAGGTGCATGGGGGCTGACTTGGAGCCCTCTATCGTAATGCCTCCGTGCGAGTGGACCACGGGCTTAGGGATCCCAGTGGTGCCAGAGGTGAACAGCACCCACAGCGGGTGCTCGAACGGCACGACCTCGAACTCCGGGCGGGCCCTTCTTCCCTGAACTACCTCGTCCCACGTGTGGATGGGTCTGTCAACATTTATCTTCACGTCAAAGCCCATGTTCCTTATCACGACGACGCGTCTGATCGAGGGGACGGCCTTTACTATCTCCTCTATGTCCTGCGCCTTCCTGTAGACGTCCCCCTTGAAGACGTAGCCGTCTACTGCGAAGAGCACCGAGGGCTCAAGTAGCCTGAACCTGTCTATGACAGCCCTTGAGGCTATCTCAGCGCCCACTGCCACCCATATAGCGCCGACGCTGGCCGCAGCGAGCAGCGCCACCACGCCCTCGGGCACCTGGGTTATGTAGGCTGCCACCCTGTCACCCTTCCTTACGCCCGCGACCTCCCTGAGCCACTGAGAAGCTGCTGCAACCTCCCTCTCGAGCTCACCCCACGACATTGATCTCCTGAGGCCGTCCTCCCTGACATATACGATGGCTTCCTCGTCCCCCTTGGCCTCGGCATGCCTGAGCACATTCTCGGCGAAGTTAACCGTCGCGCCCATGAACCACTTGGCGCCGGGCATCGTCCTACTCTCAAGGACCTTCGTATACGGCGTGTGGGAGATGATGTTAAAGTACTTCCACGTGGTCTCCCAGAACTCCTCCAGGCTCTCCACGGACCACCTCCACATGCTGTTGTAAGCCTTCACGTTGGCCTTGGCGTCCTCGGACAGCCCGAAGTCCTTCCCGTAATTAGCCTTCAGCCACTCAGCGTACTTGAACATATTAGAGTTCCTGATGAACTCCGGCGAGGGCTCCCACAGGATCTTAGGCTCTAGACGGGACATCAGGGCTTCCCGCTATCTAGACGCCATGCCCGTGAATAGCGTTTTATAATGATCCGCAAGAATAAAGGCTTATAGGCTCTCAAAACCCATTTAGTATTTTAATCTATTAGTTATACGAATAACTCATTATATAGCGCCTTCCCCATTATCCACCTCTGGACCTCATTAGTGCCCTCCCCTATCTCAAGGAGCTTAGCGTCCCTGTAAATTCTCTCTACGTTCGACTCCTTGATGTAGCCCAGGCCGCCGAGTATCCTAACGGCCGCGGAGGCTATCTCGTTAGCCTTTATCCCCGTGTAGAGCTTAGCCGCTGACGCCAGCCAGATGTACCTCCTGTCGCCCCTGTCCTTCATGTAGGCCGTGGTGTAGGCCAGGAGCCTCATGGCCTCCAGCTCGACGGCCATGTCGACTATCTGGAACCTGACAGCCTCAAACTGGTGTATGGGCCTGCCGAAGGCCTCCCTCTGAAGGGTCCAGGAGTAGGCCTCCTCAAGGGCGGCCGTGGCCAGCCCTATTGCAACGGCTGACGCCCCTATCCTCCCCTCGTCAAGCGTGAACATGGCTGCCTCGAACCCCCTGCCCTCCTTGCCTAGGACGTTCTCGCTGGGCACGAAGCAGTTATCGAACTTCAGCTCAGCAGTCCCAGTGCCCCTGAACCCCATTGGCTCAAGAGGGGAGACCTCTGGGCACCCCTTCTCCTTCCTCTCAAAGATGAAGGCCGTGACCCCCTTGTGCCTGTCCTCAGGCCTCCCTGTCCTCGCGAAGACCACGAAGAGGTCAGCGTGAGCGCCCTGGGTTATGTAGGTCTTCCTGCCCGTCAGGGTGAAGCCGTCCCTCTCCCTCTCAGCCCTGAGCTGCAGGGAGGCCGCGTCGCTGCCACAGCAAGGCTCAGTTAACGCGAAGGCCCCTATGATCTCCCCCTTGGCCAGCCGCGGCAGGTACCTCTTCTTCTGCTCCTCGTTTCCGTAGTACAGTATTGGGAAAACAGCCAGGCCCCCCTGTACCCCGGTTATCAGCGCCACGCTCCCGCTGGCCCTGGCGAGCTCCTCCATGGCCACGACGACGCCTATGCTGTCCAGCCTCGAGCCCCCGTACTCAGGGGGTATGTTCATGCCTAGGAGCCCCTGCTCCGCCAGCTTCGGCAGCAGCCACCTCGGGTACTCGTTCGTTGCGTCGATCTTCCTAGCGTGCGGGGCCACCTCCTTCTCCGCGAACTCCCTGACGCTCTTCCTCAGCAGCTTGTGTTCATCGGTGAAGAAAGGGAGCTCGTACTCGAGGACGAGGTTACTTAATACGCTCATCGCTTTTCACCGGCCAACGGGCGCGAAGTACTTGATGTCAGTGATAGCCCCCGTCCTCGTCTCTGACCACACGGCCTTAACCCTTATGCCCGGCCTCAGGACCTGCAGGGCGCGCTCAGGCGTTGAGAGGTCAACCCCTCCTATGAAGTGTAGCATCGGCTCGTCAGCCCCGTCGAGCTTTACTAGGCCAATAGCGTACGGCGGGTCCGGAAGGCCGTAGAACTTCCTGTAGACTATTATGAAGTTCAGCAGGACCCCCTCGTCCTTGACCTCAACAAGCTCGCTCGTCTCGACCATGCACCTCTCGCAGAAGGCCCGCGGGGGCATCAGCACCCTCTTGCAAGAGGGACACCTGGAGCCCACTATCTTGCCCTCCTTGAGCTTCTTGAAGAACTCTGTTAGCACCCTGCCCGCGGCGTACTCGTACTCTATCTCCCACTTACCTGGGAAGACAAAAAGACCCGAGACCTCCTTAGGCCTCAAGGGCTGTATCACGCTCATACCCTCACCCCCTACTCAGGCGAACTGGAAAGGATCGCAAGCGCGTGGAACTGCAGGGCCCCTCCCCATGCGTGGGCGAGGGCGCGCTGGACGCCCTTGACCTGGTGCTCGCCGGCCCTCCCCATAACCTGCAGGGCTGCCTCGGCGAACCTCCACAGGCCCGTGACCCCGACCGGGTTCGATGACAGCACGCCGCCGCTCGGGTTGACGGGTAGCTGGCCGTGGAACTCGGTGACTCCCTCCTCCAGAAGCCTGGTGCCCTGGCCGGGCGGGGCCAGGTTAAGGGCTTCATACTCCAGGATCTCCTGTATAGAGAACGCGTCGTAGAGCTCCATGACGTCGAAGAACCTGTACGGGTCCCTGACGCCAGCCTTCCTGTAAATCCTCCTGGCGAGCAACGCTAGGTTCGTCCAGTCTGCCGGGTCCGACTTGGTCCCGAACCAGTAGGTGTCTGCTATGTAATCAACGGCCTTCACCCACGCGTGCGCGTTACCTATCCTCTTGGCGGCCCTGTCAGAGACCATAACGACGCTGACAGCGCCGTCGCTGCTGGGGCAGGAGTCCGCCAGCTTGACAGGCCATATCAGGTAAGGTGACATCAGGGCCTCCTCAGGGGTGAGCCTTATCTGCAGGTGGCTGACCGGGTTCCTAAGGGCGTTGATCCTGTTCTTTGACGCCACTAAGGCCATGTACTCCTCTATCCTCTTGTTGTACTTGAAGTAGTAAGCGCTGGCCTGCATGGCGCCCACGGCTATGGCTCCTATCCCCAGGGGCCTGTCCGTGAGCGGGTCGACGGCCGTGTTGAGGACCTGCTGGGCCTCTATGTTCTCGCTTACCTTCTGGACGCCCGTCGCCAGCACGACGTCATACTTGCCTGAGGCCACCAGGGCGTGGGCCAGGAGCGCTATTGACATTCCTGTCGTGCCGCCAGTGGTGACCTTTATTATAGGCTTGCCAGACCCCCTGCCCGCGCCGTAGGCAGCGCTGTCCCACCTCTCCGGCGCCGCGACCCCGTCGAAGGGGTCCATGGTCCCGTAAACCACGGCATCCACGTCGTCAATCCATATGCCAGCCATTTCAAGGGCTCTCTTCGTGGCCTCCCAGGCCAGGTCTGGGTGAGTAGCGTCAAGCCTACGCCCGAACTTCGTGATCCCGACGCCTACGACCGCTACCTTAGACGGAGGAGACACGCCTATCACCTCCCTTCAAGTATGACGACGGAGTGGGTCTGGCCCATGAAGCCTGAGATGTAGGAGTAGCCGTGGACCAGGCCCCTCCTGAGGGACCCCTTGATCTGTACGGGCCCCGCCTTGCCTGTCAGCTGCAGGTAGGCCTCATAGACCTTGAGCAGCCCGCCAGCCGGGTACGGGTCTGTTGACAGCGACCCCCCGCTCCTATTAACTATAATGGGTGAGTCGGGCCCAACCTCGCCCGACTCGACAAGCCTTGAGGAGCCCCCTATCTTTGACAGGCCCAGGGCTTCGAGCTCCATCATGTAGTGGGCGGGGGTCACGTCAGAGATCTCGTAGAAGTCTATCTCCTTTAGTGGGTTAGAGACGTTGGCCTCCACGTAGGCCTCCCTTGCGGCCCTGGCGAGGGGCAGGATCATCGTCAGCTGCTTGTTGAACCCAAAGTAGTAGGAGTCCGTGAACCACCTTATCGACTTGACCTCCACGCCTGTGTCCAACATGAGCTGCCTGGCAGCGCTCTCGTCCCCCACCAGGAGCGCCACAGCGCCCCTTGTCATAGGTGGCACCATGCTCTTCCTCAGCGGCCACACTATGTAGTCCTCGCGCGCTAGCTCCTCCCTAGTTAGGCCTCCCTTCAGGTGGGCCCTGGGGTTAAGGGAGGCGGCCCTCCTATCGCCGACAACTATGGTGGAGGCCAGCTCGTCCCACTTGCTCAGCAGCCTGAACTGGTTCAGGTATGCCGAGGCCTGCATGGCGAACTGGACTATGTAGTTGATTCCCACGGGCCTGTAGACGAAGGGGTCGAGGGTCTGCAGGGAGGCCAGGGAGAGGTCCACCTCCTGCGCTGCATAGCCTACGACAAGCCCGAGCTCGCCCTCATATGACCTTATAAGCGCGTCGGCGTAGGCCAACGCCAAAGTCCCGTCGTCCGCTATACGGGACTCGTACTTCAGGAAGCCGCCTGAGGCCATGCCTGAGTACATATTTGATATCATCCTTCCGTCAACTATGTCGTAGCCCGTGCTCACGACGAAGTCTATGTCACCTGGGTCTAAGGAGTAGCTGTCGAGGACGCACTTGGCGGCCCTGAAGGGGAGCATGTAGAAGGCCTCATCCTTAGGCTCAGGATCCCTCATCTCAGTCACGCACCCGCCAAGTATCATGGTCCTGCCCAAAGACATCACCGTCGCGTGGGAGGGGCCAGGTTATAGCAAGAAGCCACAGGACATATCCGAGAATTATAGTGCATCAGAACATAGGCTTAAAGCGTTGATTACGCAAAGGCGTTCCAAAATATGTAAAGCCTTAAATGGATTTCCAGAGCCTACTATCATGGGAAAGTGTGTGGCTAGGAATGCAGAGAGGAGTACAGAATTTATTTCAGGCATTTCAAGAAAAATAATTAAGGTGGGGCCGAGCTCCCTCGCCGTGATCCTACCGAAGGAATGGATAACCAAGAACGGCCTCGCAGCAGGCGACGTTGTCATGCTGAGGTCCATCAATGACAAGCTGTTGATCACGCCCGAGAAGGGGCCTCCAGAGGCCAGCGGAAGAACCCTTGGGATTCAATACTCGTCGCTTGCTAGAAGAGGCCTTGACGCGAGCTCAGCTATATTGTGCGGGATAATAAAGGGGCTTGACAGCATAACCTTTAGGGAGGCCGACAGGTCCGTCGAGGCGGCTCTGAGGCCATACGGCGACCTCCTAGAGGTCTCCTCCGAGGACGATAACATTGTAATCAAGTTCATGGTAGGCGAGGCCACCTACGACGACTACGCGCTCCTGAAGAGGATGCTGAGCGTGATCCTGAGGCTGCTGGACCACGTAACGTCCCTGCTAGAGGGAGAAGGCCAGGAGGACCTAATTGACACCGCCGCAGTTGAGCTGAAGAAGTATGGCTACGCCCTGGCGAGGAGGATTCTCTCTGGCCAGTCAGCTGTGGACTCGGATGTCGTAGTCAAATTCTCCACAGGCGTCGTCCTGGGTCTCATAGGCGAGCTGCTGCTCAGCGAAGCAATTCGCCTAAGGGAGAGAGGGGTTGACCTAGTGAGCTCTAGGCCCCTTATCCCTCTCGTCATGAGCCTGAAGGAGACCCTCCAGGAGGCGATAGGAGGCCTGGTCTACAGGAGCTCCACGCGCAGTATGAAGGCCAGGGAGGCCGTCAGGAGACTGAAGAGGTCCCTGAGGGTCATCAAGTCCTACTCGTCTTTGCCAAACGAGGGCCTCACGGGGCTTATAGATACTCTCGACAACGTGGCCAGACTCATCAACAAAATAGTGGAGATGGACCTTTGTAACGTCCTGGAGTCCCTGACCCAGCCCCTTGGGGCCTAGGAGGTCACTATGAGCTCGGCCTCGCCCTCAGCCACTACCTCATCCCTCTGGTTAACCACGTTTATCTTCAGCTGGACCCTCCCGCCGTTGTACTTGGGCTCGTCCTTGAGGCCTATCACCTCCGCTACGGGCCTTATGGTGTCCCCTGGCCTCACAGGCTTGAGGAACCTGGCCCTGAACTCCGTGAAAGCCACGGCCGTGCCAGCGAAGGTCATGCCGAGTGACCCGCTAATTAACGACATTACTAGCAGGCCGTGGGCTATCCTGCCCTTGAATATGGTGCCCCTCGCGTACTCCTCGTCGACGTGAAGGGGGTTGAAGTCGCCGCTGAGGCCCGCGAAGGCCGCTATGTGGGCGTCCGTCACAGTTATGGCGTGCCCTGTGATCCTCTGGCCCACAGAGAGCTCCCTGTAGGAGAGCCCGACCGTGTACCTAGTGCGATGACTCATGACAATCTCCCTTAAGGCAGCTCAAGCTCCTTGAGCTGCTCGCGCAGCGCCCTCTTGTTTACCTTCCCGACGCTCGTGAGCGGTAAGTCATCAACGAACATTATTTTGTCGGGCAGCCACCACTTGGGGGTCTTCCCTGTCTCCACGAACTCCTTGAGCAGGTACTCCCTTATGTCCTCCTCCCTCAACCTCCCCTTGTACTCGGGCTTCAGCACTATCAGCGCCACGGGCCTCTCGCTCCACTTCCTGCTCCTGACGCCTACCACAGCCACCCTGGCGACCGCCGGGTGAGACGCTATCATGTCCTCGAGCCTGACCGAGCTTATCCACTCGCCGCCGCTCTTTATCACGTCCTTCTCCCTGTCAACTATTAGTATGTAGCCCTCCTCGTTCCACACGCCTATGTCGCCCGTTATGAACCACCCGTCGTCAGTCCATGAGGCCTCCGTCCTCTCGGGGTCCTTCCAGTAGCCCTCGGTGAGGCCTGGGCTCTTGATCAGCACCTTCCCCATGGTCTTGAAGTCCTTAGGCACGGGCTTGCCGCTCTCGTCAACTATCTTGACCTGGACGAAGGGCCCCGGGAGGCCCGCAGTGTTAATGTAGTCAAGGAGCTTCTCCCAGGGCCAATCAAGCATGTATTCTTTGGGAACAGCGAAGGTGAAGCCGACGCCCTCGCTCATCCCGAAGGCCTCTATGAACTGGACGCCGAACTTCTTGGCCTCGTAGAACAGCGACCTCGGCGGGTGCTCCCCATCTAACAGGTACCTGAAGTTACTAAGGGCGTCCCTGTAGTTCTCGGCCTCCGGGTGCTCAATTAACATCTTCAGGAAGATGGGCACCCCGGCGCCGAACGTCACCTTCTCCCTCTTTATGAGCTCAAGCATGACCTTGGCGTCAGGCCTGCCGGGCAACACCTGCTTCATGCCGAGTAGCGTCGCGAGGTATGGCATCATCCAGCCCAGGCCGTGGAAGAAGGGGGGTATGTGCATAACTACGTCAGCTGAAGAGACGCGGACCGGGGAGGGGTAGGCAGTGACCACTAGCCCGTTTATTATGGACTGAAGCGTTATCTGCCTGTGGGAGAAGTAAACGGCCTTAGGGAGCCCCGTGGTCCCTGACGTGAAGTAGACAGCGGCCGTAGTGTTCTCCGAGAGCCTTGGGAACTCAAAGTTAGGATCACCGCCCTTTATCACGTCCTCTATGTGAGCCACTGGCCTGAGGGTCGTCGAGGGCAGGGAGCCGTCGTCACTTGTCACTATCCACTGCTTGACGAATGGCATCGCCGGCGCCAGCTTCTCCGCCAGAGGCACGAACTCGTCCCTTATCACAAACGCGTCGTCCCTGACGTAGTTTATGGTGTAAAGGATCTCCTGGGGCGCCAACCTCAGGTTGATTGTGTGAAGTATGCTGCCCGAGAGCGGGACAGCGAACATCAGCTCGAGGAAGTGGTTGGTGTTCCAGTCTATGACCCCCACCTTTGAGCCATCCCTAAGGCCAAGGCTCATCAGGCCGCTGGCCAGCCTCCTGACCCTCTCGTAAAAGGTGACGTAGTTGTACCTCCTGACGTCACGGTAGACTATCTCCTTCTCAGGGGACCTGACCAACGAGGACACAAAGAGCTTATCTAACGTTAGCTCATAATGCTCGGGCCTGCCCATTATCCTACCGTTTTCCTGGAAACCTCATATGGGCTTAGGCTTGCATGCTAATAGATAAGGATAAAAGCTTAAGGCCTAGGCTCAGAGCGACCTTTAACAACCGCATAGGAAGTCTTCAAGGAGGCGTCGTTGACCTATAGAGGCGCTTTACTTGGGCTCTTAAGGGGCTTACGAGGCTTAAGCCCCCTTAGCTCAGTGGAGTTAGCCTCTGTGTTGTGCAAACCGAGGAGTTAACATGGTATCAGAGGCAGCCGCCAGATGCGCTCAAGGCGGATCGCGCTAGGCTCCCCCACATCCTATGCCCTAGTGGGAGCTCAGCCAGCCTAGGACTTCCTTATAGGCGGCCGCCTTGATCCTCTCGCTGAGTATCTCACGCTTCATTCCTTCAAACGTTATAAGGCGCTTGTCCTTAGACTGAATTGCCCTGTAGAGTCTCTCCGAGGCCTCCGGGGACACTACCCTGTCGTCCTTCCCGTGAAGTATGAGCATCAGGACCGTTACCCTGTTGACGTACCTCCAGACCTCCCTTAAGCCCCTGTAGAGCTCATAGATGAGCCTAGCCGTTGGGTCCTTGGCCACCAGCTGGTCCTCCATGTAGGCCTTCCCGACGCTCTCGTCGATTAAGAGCTCCCTTGGGTCTATCGGGAGCTGGACCCTGGCCCTCGGCCTTAGGGCGCTTAGGAGGGACATGCCGAGCCTCTGGGAGAGCGGGGGCGGGGCCAGGTAAACGGCGGCCCCGCTCGTCATGAGCGTCCTGAGCCCCTCCCTATCATTCCGGTAGTAGACGGCTATCAGCCCTCCCATGCTGTGCCCCAGGAAGTGGACCGACTCAGCGCCGTACCTCCTAGAGGCGAACTCTATGAAGGCCCCTACGTCCCTGACGAACAGCTCGAAGTCCCTGACGAACCCCCTGTCATCGCTGCCCGCGGACCTGCCGTGGCCCCTGAGGTCGTGCATGCAAAAGGTGAAGCCGTTCTCGGCCAGGAACCTGCCGAAGTCAGCGTACCTCCCGCTGTGCTCGCAGAAGCCGCGAACGCCCACCACGACGCCCCTCTGGGGCTCAGCTACGAAGCACCTGTAGAAGGCGTTGAAGCCCTCATAGAGTTGTGAAGTGCTTTCCTCATACCTCAAGACCTCCGTCATTTTTATTAATATGTAAGCATATTAAATGTTTTCTTCCTTGACATGGGATTACCTGCCGACCTTGAGAAGCCCTTTGGCAACAGAGACCTGTAATTGCAAGAATACGTTGACATATAGATATGACGTGCGTCTAGCTATCTCGAGATCCACTCCTTATCACGTCACTGCTGAGTTTACCTTGGCATTTCTAGATTCGTGTCCTGAAAACTACGATATTTCATGCAACGCTTATTACGAGAGGCACCGACGGTACATAAAATTTTAAGCTCCCTCCTTTTTCCCATAGGTTATGGGGTTAAGCGTCTTGTCAGGGTCCGAGCTGGACGAGCTCAGGTCTCTCCTATCGACGATAAGTGAGGAGAACGCCATAAGGCTCATGAAGAGGTACAACAAGATAATGAGGTGGGTTATTGCTGATTTCCCGAAGTTCACGGCCCATAAGTACCCTGACAAGGTCGGCCTAATTTACTACGACGGTAACGTCGAAAGGAAGTACACGTACATGCAGCTCGACTCCCTCTCAAACAGGGTCGCAAACTTCCTGATCGAGAGTGGTCTGAAGGACTACGACAGGGTGGCGCTTCACTCCATGAACAGCGATTACTTCGTCTTTACCATGTTCGGCGCCTACAAGGCCAAGGGAGTGCTGGTTCCGATAAACTATATGTTGATAGGCAAGGACGTTCTCTACCAGCTGACGGACTCCGAGTCAAGGTTCTACTTCATAGAGGACAGGTTCTACCCTCAGATGAAGGACGTCATAAGCAACGTTAAGCTGAGC
>Ga0326758_100182_pt1 | contig 18053 bp, 20 predicted proteins | sample GCRJH_S_FD_207221 | JGI IMG/M metagenome (GOLD analysis project Ga0326758, IMG submission 207221) | Hot spring sediment microbial communities from Geyser Creek Basin, Yellowstone National Park, WY, United States - GCR.JH_S | ecosystem: Environmental > Aquatic > Thermal springs > Near-boiling... | reverse complement strand
GTTTTATCCCCATGTTTTTTGTGAGCTTATGTTGTTTTTCTCCTTACTTGTTTATTTCCTTTTCTCTTGTAATACTTGGTTTTATTCGTTCTCTTGTTTTGCGTGGATTGCCCGTAGGAGGTTTGGGAAGTGAAAAACTGGATGGGAGGGTAGTGGCGTTTCCCCTCGACCAGCCCCAATGGGTGAATGTGCATGATCCCTTAGCCCGTGGTGGAATTAAAAGTAAGGAAAAGTTACGCCACAGGTAAACACAAACGGGATTGTTCCTAACACAACTGGAATTACCCCATCAAATGGGAATTCCGTTCTTGATAGTTAACCTTTACGCTTACTTAACCCTCACTTTTCACGTTTGGACACACATTTAATCTACTCACTATTTCAAGGCATATCAATTGTTTAAATAACTTTTTCATATTATTTTGAACTACATTTGAAAAGAAGCGATGATAAATATAATATGTGAGGCTTTGGTCAATTCACCCCTCCTACCTGGACACTAAGGGTTTACTTGGCGTCTGGAGGGAAGGGTTATTAGCACAAAAAGTGCTAATGGGCTTAACCAGGGGGTATAGAAACCACCCACAACTTATAAGGTTTAAGGCTACAAAAGACCCAGTAACTTACTTGGGTAATTATTTGTACTTCATATATCTGGAGGGTGAAAGAAGGGGATATAATTTTAAGCTAGAGAAGATCGTTAGATATGATCTTTCACTGCCTAAGCTACCTGTGAAGAGGGGGCAATTGGAATATGAATTTCAACACTTATTAAAGAAGTTGAGGTGGAGAGATCCAGATAGGTATGAGTTACTAAAGAACGAGAAAAAAATACAACCCCACCCGATATTTTTCGTCATAGAGGGCGGAATAGAGAGCTGGGAAGTAATTGTTAAATGAGCTAATACTATAAACCTCACTAGCCACTATATTCTGTTTTCCCGTTTTTCTCTATTTTAAGCCTGTATATTAGGTATGAGATACCCCATGTTATTCCGAAAGTACTGATTATTAAAACTCCAATATTCCCCCACCACACATCACCGTTAATTTCCGCTATCAAATCCCAGAAATAGCCGGTCAAACCAAACTCGGACTGTATTAATCCTAGAAGTTCTAGTCCACCAACTAAATAAGCGACAAATACTGAAATTATCGTCATAGTCAAGTTATACCACAATTTTTTAAGCGGTGATGTGAAAGCCCATCTGTAAGCTGAATTCATGAAGAACCCGTCCGTTGTATCGATTAACGTCATGCCGGTTGTAAATAAAAATGGAAATATCATAAGGGAATAAATCGGAATATTACTAAATACGCCCGCTGAAGCAGCAGAAATCGCTAGTAACGCTGTTTCAGAGGCCGTATCAAAACCTAAGCCGAAAAGAAAACCTATTGGATACAAATAGTACTGACTATTCACAATCCTTAATAACCCTTTAAAATATCTGGCCATAAAACCTCTTTTTAACAATAATTGTTCTATGTTATTACCTTTCTTCCACCCTTCGTTATAAAGCTCAATAAACACGAGCAAGTTCATAGAACCGATTAGGAACAGAAAGCCACCACTAATTAAAGTACCCGCTACAGAACCTATATTCTCGAGTTCCGGCAAGCTCTTTATAGTATATCTAGTAGCTACCATTAGAATTATTGATAATAAAATTACTACTGTGGAGTGACCTAAAGAGAAAAATAAACCGGCAAATGTCGAATCTTTCCCTTCTTGTATCAGTTTTCTTGTAGAGTTATCGATAGCTGCGAGGTGATCGGCATCCACGGCATGCCTTAGTCCAAAAAAGTATGCTAAAACACCTAACGTGAAGAAACTTAACCCATTTACTTTAACTTGAACGTTTAAGGAAAGCGTCACAAGCGAGTAAAAAAGCAATGAGGTTATGATTATTTCTACTACGTAAAAAGCCAAATGCTTTCTTATCATCTTCAGAAAGTACATGATATATGGTTAACTTATCCAAATATTTAAGCTTTTGGATAGCTTATCCATATATTACTTAAATCTGGCCTTTAAGTGCTCAAACTCGCTCTTCATAATCGCCTCCCTTATTATGGCCTTTACTTCAAGAACAATGTTCTCGTCATAAGGGATATTGGCAGAAAAGTTGCAAGTAGATTTTATTGCTTTATCCCTCATTTCACCTAATTCTCTACTAATCTCTTTAAGACGCCGACTCAACTCCTCCCCTACCGATTCCAACAAATAATAGGAATTCCTTACCTTCTTCCTAAACCCATGAAATTCCTCCTTCCTTATCCCTTCATAGATTGAGTATACCCTCTCGTAAACCGCTAATCTACTACCGTAAAGTTTTGGTAAATAACAGTTGGATAAAAGCCTTATTTTGTCTAAGACGTATCTGACCTCTTTTTCACGGTCTATTGGATAACAACCTATAACGTCGAAATCCCTTATAATTCCTAATTTCTTTAGGACTCTTTTAGCTAAATAAAGACATTCACGATCATAATAAAGCTTAGATAGTGAGGAGGAAACCACGTAATATTTCCTTAAGTTAACCCTCATGTCGTGAATCTCTTCTTCAGACCTTCCAGCGTTCGCTATTGCCTCCTTTAAATTCTTGTTAGCGTAATCTTCCGGCCTCATTTAATAACACCGTTTACGTAGCTGATTATATCTTTATGAACTTCTTCAAAGCTTTTATTAGTCTTAATCACCCTTAATCCATACCCTTCAGCAATTCTTAACAAATGCTTCTGAAAGCTTTTAACATGAAGAGCGAAAGATGTGTACAAGTCCCTATTGATACATAAGTCTACTGAAGAGGCTAATGGGTCTATTTTACCATTTTTTGAAATAACCCTCCTCACTATAGTCCTGGTAGGGGCTATTAGAGCAATAGCTAAATCGGGCTTTATAGCAAAAGACAAGACCTTCGTAACCCACTCCTCCTCTAAACCCCTAGATAAGGCCCACGCCATCAGAGTGTAAATATACCCATCAGCTAGGACTATAAATCCGGAATTCAAAGCTTCCTTCACTTTGTATTCTATCTGGTCTGCCAGATCAGTTGCATAAGCTAAGAAAAGCGTTATCCTTTGAAACACTATATCCCTTTTAACTTGGCTAATCACATTTCCTAACAGCTCACTTGACTGCAAGCCAATAGTCGTAACACCATAACCTTCCTCTTCTAAGTATCTCTTTAAAGCTTGTAAGTGAGTGCTCCTACCGGAACCCTCAACACCTTCTATTGAAATTATAACACCCTTGTCCACCTTCTCACCCCTTTTTCCATAGAATTTCCCCAACCTTCTCTCTAATTGTCATCTGGATTTCCTTAGGAGGCTTCTTACCATCTATCACGACAAACCTCTCGTCATCGGAAATCTTATCGTAAACACTTAAAACCATACTCTGATACTTCAAAAATCCATCTTCCGGTTTTAAATCCGGGAAAATGTCTGATCCCGCTTCATTGGGCTTTATCTTATGCCTATTTTCCTTTAACCTCCTCAGAGCCTCTTGAGCTTCAACCCTAATGTAAAAAATTATATCTGGCTTTATTGCAAATGAGTATAAGTCTTTAACCCATTCTAGGCTTAAACCCCTCACGGTGTCCCTAGCATATGCCGTATAAATATACCTATCACATATCACCACATACCCAGCCTTATACATAGGGAGAATATACTTCTCGTACCTATCCGCAAAATCGGTAGCGTGAATCAAGCTATAAGTTAGTGGAGTTAGTAAGTTCTTCTTTTTTGCCTCCTTGATAGTCTCATGAAGCCATTCGGAGGAATTCCACTCTGTTAGATAAACTGGAACTCCTTTAGCTTCCAACCAGTCCTTTAACAAACGCGCTTGACTTGACTTACCAGAACCGTCTATTCCTTCAAAGGCTATCAAATGACCCTTCATTTCCTAACCCCTAATTCATAACTTTCAGAAATATCCTTAATTATTCTAGATTTTGAAATAAAAATATCCCTATCTATCATCTTCTTCACCTTATTATAATACTTCTTTTTATACTTCTTTGCGGAGGCACATAAGGTTGAAATTAAATTAATCTCATCAGCTGTAAAGCCGGGTAACGTTAAACCTCTTAGAATTTTATAACATGAGGAGTAAGGATCTAAGAACCCGGCCCCCTTGATTACTTGAATTAAATACGAGGAAACACTCACGTAAAAGTCCTTGGTCTCCGAAAGCACCTCTTCAAACATTTTTATGGGTGGATCAACATTGAAAAAGTAAGCAAACCCCTCCAACCAGAACTTCCTCAATTTGTCTAACTCCTCTATTTCCTTATCCATAACAGCACCTTCCCTTAAACCGAAAGATGAAACAATAATTTCGTCCTTACCCAAAATCTCCATTAACTCCCTTATGACTATCACGGCAGAATGAATTGTCAGAGCCCTATCCTTACTTATCCCAGGTAATTCAGCCCTCTTCTCGTAGCTCATAGAAGGCAAAAGTTTCGCGTATTTATCTATCCTACTAAAAGGAACTTTGTAACCATGTATTTGGTTTAGACTAGCTCCCTCCAATTTTAAGTCCATCTTAGCTATGGCCCTTAAATTCCCCCCACTACCAACTAAAACTCCTTTCTCAGCGGGTAAAGAGGATAAAAGAATCCTAGACTCTTTCCTTATCTCTTCCGGAGGCTTGTCATAGAGCCTTAAACCTCCTAAAGGGAATTGGTAAACTTCCTTAATTCTTCTGTCACGGAAGTAAACTACTTCTAAAGACCCTCCTCCTAAATCAAACATTATTCCATCAGTTACCGGTAAAGAGTTTATTACCGCTAAAGCCGAAATCCTCCCTTCCTCCTCACCAGAAAGTACTTCTATTTCCCTACCTATAACACTTGAAAGTTTTTTAGCTACTTCACCGCCGTTACTTGAAAACCTAAACGCACTGGTCCCAAAAACACGGTAGTCGTTTATCCCCTTTTCGTCCAAGAACTTCTTAAATTTCGAAAGGGTTAAAGTTGCCCTCTTAACGTTTTCCTCTGGAATTCCCTTGCCTTCAGATACTCCTAACCCGAGCCTTACGTAATCTTTTAAAGAGGCTGTAAGCCTAAAACTACGATTTGGAAAAATTGTGTAAACTGAGAGCCTGAAGGAGTTAAAGCCCGCATCAATTATTGCCTTATAATTCATATCCTCTTCAACAATTTTTGTGTTAGCAATAATGTAAGTTTTCCTTTGCCTTCTGCAGTATTAAGTTCTAAAACAGCAACGCCACCTTTTTTCATCTCCACTTCACCACCAGTAACATATTTAATAAAGGAGGATAAATGCGGTTCATGCCCTACAAGCATGACTGTTAGGGTAGAGTTTTGTGAGTCTAACTCCTTAAGCTTGTTAACAAGTGCTGAAGGTTCTTGGTCTGGTTCTAATTCCTTTATGGTTTCTATTTTTAAATCCTCATCTAACTCCTCTAAGACTACCTCAGCTGATTGGTAAGCCCTAGTGTATGGGCTCGAGAAGACTTTATCAATTTTATAATTCATGGAATCAATGAACTTAGCAACTCTCCTCATCTGTTTTATTCCCTTCTTCACTAATTTCCTATCCTTATCTTCAACTCCTTCAATCTTGGGTTCTGCATCACCATGTCTTACGATTATAAGTTCTAACATTGAAAGAATATTAGCTAAGGGGATAATAAGCATTTAGACAATAGCATATATAGATCACTATAAAATACATTAGGTCGAGATTAAAGAAGTAATAAAAAGAAAAAGAACGTTTATAAGAAAAAAGACTCATATCTCTCCTTTCGCTTACATGCCCCATCGTTTTAACTGATAAACTACCTCCAACAACTTAAAGAGTTACATTCTTAGTAACCAAGTGCCAGAATTAAATCCCAGTCCTTGAATTAAGAACTGCTTGTACAAACATTGTTGTTATACACCCACTTAATATCCTAGAATAATGCTAAACTTAATCGGCCTTCAGAGTACTAAAGTTTAACCTTCTTAAAAGAATCGGTTTTTCAACTATAACGACAAAATCGAGCTATTGCTTGACAAGAACTGTTACCATCTCCCCATTTAAACTGTTAATATCACCCTCCTTAGAAACTAGATCTCCATTTCTAAAACTCAGCGTAACTTTATTAGAACCGTCACTAATTATTACAACAGTTGGCTTATCAACGCTCATTATCATAGCGTCTTCTAAAACTTTATCCAGTTCTGTTTTTGCAACCTTCTTTGCCATTACTGTTTTTAACATGTAAACTGGGACTTCACCGCTCGAACTACTCCTTACTTCGACAACCTCCTTACCCATTCCCTCCATATCCTTCTTAAATATCTCAACACCCTTTTTGTAAAATGAATCCGCTTGTCTCTTTGCTAAGGACTGGAAGGGCCCGTCATAAGTAAAAGTTAGGATTACTTTAGTAAAGTCTTTTTGAGGAATTATTAGGAAACGTAAATCAGATTTTATTTTTATAAGTCCTTCAGTTTTAGTAACAACATAACTTACTTCGTTCATCGTGATTGTCCTACTCACGTGAAGTTTTACGTCAAAGAGCCAACTAACGTGTAACTCCCAGCCATTCTCTAATTCTTTTAATTCCTTGAAGTGTGGAACGTATTTAAGAAGGTTATGAGGGTCTGACAAGTACTTCTTCACAGCGTCCGCACTTGCGTTAACCCTAAACTCATAAGTTAGTTGCATTCTATTTATTTATAAGAAAAGTAGCTTAAAAAATCATTATAGAAAAATTAGTGACCAAAGAGTTAAACTGCGTTAATATGATAGAATACCCCTCGAGATTATTAACTTCATTATATTCATAGCTCCTTCAGCACCCACTAAATAACTCATTATCCCCCTAAAACTTGCCTCTACTAAGGCATCTTTAGAATAGCCATAGGCACCCATCCACATCATTACACTTTTAATGATCTCAAACGCTGTCTGAGGGGCTGTAAGTTTGGCCATAGCCACATAAATATGAGCGTCTTTAAGACCTTTGTCTAATGCCCATGCTGCCTTATATGTCAAAAGCCTTGCCATTTCAAGCTTAGTATACAGCTCAGCCGCCTCGAAAGCTATGGACTGAAAATCTTTTAATTTTTGCCCAAAAACCTCTCTATTCCTAATATATTCAAGCCCTTGTTCTAATATTGCTTTACCGGCGCCGAGACAAATACCGGCAACTAACACTCTGGCGTGATTAAAACCGTCCATAGCGTGGTAAAACCCATTATTCTCTTCTCCTACTAAGTTTTTTAGCGGTACTTCAACCTCATTATAGTCCACTAAAGACGTGGATATCCCCATCCTTCCCATGTTTTCTAATTTCCTAACGTTAACACCAGGTGAGTTGGCAGGGACATAAATAATAGAAATGCCCTTATGTCTTTCCTCGGGTCTTGTCTTTGCTAAAACTAAGTGTCCCCCTCCCCATTCCTTGGCTTCCACAGCACCACTTATATAAGCCTTCTGACCCTTTATCACATAACTAGACTCCCTTTTTATCGCAATAGTCCTTATTGAGGCTACGTCACTCCCACCGGTAGGTTCGGTAGAAGCTACTCCAAGAAAGTTCTCCCCTTTAATCACTTTAGGTAAGACTTCTAATCTTAAATCGTTATTACCGTATTTATCAAGAACGTATCCCCACCCTTGTTCCAAAACGAAAATAACCCCGGTTGCTAATGAGAAGTCGGCCCAACCCAGTTCTTCAGCTATTAAAACTGCTGTGGAAAAAGGCAAAGAGAGACCTCCTACATCTTTGGAGAACACAGTGCCCCATATACCCATTTTTCCGGCCTCAAGCATGAAATCCCTCGGCACACCTTTTTCGTCTATTTGTCTCACCAGAGGTCTTAACTTCTTCTCTAAAAATTCGTGAATCTCCTCTTTTATTGCCTTCTCTTCCTCAGATAATTCGAAGTCCATAATATAATTTTGAAATCAAAAGTTTTATTATTTGCCTATAAAAATTAACTTCTTTAAATATTTCGCTTGAAAACTAGGGAATTAAGAGCAAAACCCTCTAGGAATTTCGACAAATGGAGTTGATAGTAGAAAGCTATAATTTCCCGACATATGTCACTATCTAAGAGCTTACAGTTAGAACGCCTAATGTCACCTCTTTAATCACGCCATTGTTACAAAGGCCAAACTACATTAATAATGCACTAACCTTATAATTTAATCTCTTAATTATTTCTATGGATGAAAATAGAACAAATTAACAAAATCTTAGCAATAAGCGGACTTTTGCCAATAGTCCTACTTTATGTTACTAATTCCTTTACTCCATTTTATCTAATTTTTGCCTTTGGGATAATCTTTCTTACACTTTTTAGCAGATATGATTACGCAGGATTAGGAATTATAATTGGGGGAATAGCATCAATAATTTATGTCAATTATCCTATGATTAAAGTTGACTTACTTATCCCCCCGATAATAGCACTCATATTCTCTTTGGCTAAATCAAAGTTCTGGCCTTCTCCCATTTTAGGAATAGTTTTCTCACTTTTCACATCACTTTATTTCGGACTGCCAGAGGAGTATTTAGCAACGATTCTAATAGGTTTAGTACTTTCACTATTTACTAAACCTAAAGATCCTAGCATCATATTCACAGTAGCTATACCTTATTTCACGTTTCAAACAATCTACTTAATCATTTACTCGTTTAGTACCAGTACCACGATTAACGTATTAAATACTTTCTTTAGCTTATCTAAGTTTGCGTTTTTATCGTATGCTACAGTCATCATAGCATTTATATTATACTTAAAGGAGAAGGATTACATAATAGAAGGCTATCTAAACTTCCTTATCGGAATTATAAGTATAGGAGTAAGTGGAATAATAGCTTACTTATATTCCTCACCCTTATCGGTAATGTATTCGTTAAGTGGTTCAGCTATTCTTTCCTTTACACCCTCATTAAATGATTTAAAGACCACGTTAATTACCACATTTAAAACTAAGGACTTAAGATTAGCTAAGAGAATAGCCGAAATTTATAAAGGAGATTTAACAGAAATCTTTTGCCAATTTGCTAACGAGAAGTTGTGTGAAGCAGTAGTACTCTTACCAGAATTCAGACCCTTCTCAATAGATTACAGTAAATGTGATTATACAAAAGTGGCAGAGTGTTTCTTAGACCTCAAAAAAGTCCCTTCAAGGGATATAGTAAGATACTTATTAATCGTCAAGGACAAAGACGTGAATTTAGCTGAAAAGGTAGGAAAACTGGCTGTCGAAGTCTCACCCTCACCTAAATTATTGGCTTTAATGGATGAGATAGAAGTCCTTAAGTTAGACTACCTAAAGTACAATTGGGATCCACAAGTGTGGTTAAACAAGACAATCCACGATTATAAGATAACTTCATACCTAGGTAAAGGAGGTTCGGCATACGTAATGATGGGTGAGAAAGATGATAAGAAATACGCTATTAAAATACCTATCCTAATGCCACCTTCGAGTTATAGTTACACTTATTACGACTTTATTAACGAGTATATGCAACTTAGGGAATTGTCGCAAAAGAGTGGTAATATAGTGAAATTCATCGACGCTCAAATAGACCCAGTGAGTTTGAAAAAGATATTATCTGGGGATGTAGGTGAATACTTGAAAAATCCACCAATATTAGTTATGGAATACTTAGAGGGTGGGAGTGCGAAAACGTTATCACAAGATGATAATGTATTCTATTCAGATGATTGGCAAGACATAGTCAAGTTGATAGGATTACAAATCGCTAAGGCACTGAAAGAGATACATGATGCCGGCTTCGTACACCTAGATATTAAACCATCAAATATTTTGTTCTCTAAACCCCCTGGTAGAACTGGAAAGGAAGTCTTAGAAAACTTAAAGAATGGAGAAACGGTGGTGAAAATTAGCGATTTAGGAAGTGCTAGGAAGATTGGGGAAAAATTTGCACAATTTACACCAGAGTTTTGTCCAGTAGACCAAATAGAAGCATTAATAAAAGGTGAGGGGGCAAGACCCAGTATGGACATTTACTCTTTAGGTGCTACTATGTATACTCTTTTAACTAGACAGTCCTTTAACTCTAAGGAGTTAATCACATTGTTTAACGATGCGATAACTATATACGAACAGAAGGGTGATTATTCTGCGATAATTGAAAAAGCTAAGGAGGAGTATAGGAAATATTATGAGAATTTAAAGATAGAAGATGTTAAAGAGGAATTAGTTAATTTGATAAAGGATATGGTAAACCCAGATCCAGAAAAGAGGCCTAAGATTGATGAGGTTTTAGAAAGGCTGAGTAAAATGACTTAATAAGAGTTGAGGTTATGCCAAACTAAAAAAGAGAAGGGTTTGTGGTTCAACATCATTTAACTTAACATTTTTTCTAGCCTTTCAAACAACTTAAGTAAATTCTCAACCCTAAACTTAAACTCTTGCTCTCCTTGAGGTCTAGGATGATATTCACCGTGAAGTCTTTCGGCGTTAATGAACATCTTCACTAATTCAGTCTCATTAGTCTTGTATGCCAAATAATCAATTAATGAAAAATAATCCTGGTAATTATCTATGTAAAAACCTAGCCTTTCGGCTAATGCTTGCATCAAATAGGCTAACCCCCTCCAGTAAAGTTCTCCGGCATAAACTAAGTCCCCACTCTTCTCGTACCTTTTACCTAGCTCCAAATACTCATTACTCAGTTTCTTCAAGAACTCTTCCCTTTCTTTATGTTCTAAAGTGTTTATCAAAAACCTTGTTATTAAATCTTGAACTGAAACGTTTAACTTTTTGCTTAATCCCTCCAAATACTCATAAACAGTAGAAGGTAACTCAATGCTTTTGAAGCTCATTTCTTCTCTACCAATTGATTTTTAGAAGTGGAAATTATCCTTTCCAATGCGTGTTCGGTACCGCTCATAAAGTGATCCTTAATCCAATTACTTCTTAAATTGAAGGGGAATGTGAGTTTAACGTTCCACTGTGAGCATATTGTACTTTCACCTACTGTTATAGTATTCAATCCTTTTATCGGGCCGGATAAGTATATCATCTTCAAAGTCTTCTTTTCCTCATCTATTTCAATCCTTATTTTTCCCTTTGAGGGAAAAGCGAATTTTACTTCCCCTTCATAAACACCATTAGATTTTTCTACTACATTTAACTGCCTAGTTCCCTTCCAGAACTCTGGGATAAGGCTTACGTCCTTAACTAGTTCCCAGATCCGGTCTCTTCTACCGTTAAAATCTTTACAGATTGTAAACTCTATCACATGCTCATATTGTCCTATAAAGTATTTATTTATTATAGTCAGCCCGGGGCTCTCAAGTTAATCATTGTTCATTTAGGGTAGCATCATCATCCCTTTAACTTCTCTAAAGGTAAACCAGTAGTAATTAATCCATATATTAATATTATTATGGCTGATATAATACTTACTGACCCTACTAGCATTGTAGCATAATTCACCCCAAAGTAACCAGCTGAAAACGCGTAAACTATAGGTCCTAAAGCTCCTCCTAAGTGCCCAATACCATCAGCTATACCGTAACCTAAAGTCCTTATTTTAGTAGATAAATTCTCAGCAGTGTAGGAATACATAGTAGGGAACTTAAACCCTTGTAAGAACATTATTGCAAAACCTACTGGGAGAAAAGCAACGGAGGGGACAAAAGGCCATACAATCATTAGTATTGCAGTTAATAAATTAGGCATTGAGGATGAATATTTCCTCTCAATACTGTCATTAAGTAGAGACGCCACTACCACCCCGATTGGGTCGCCGTAGAGAATATAGGTAAAGGCCACCGAGTTGTTTGAAAAACCGTGAGAACTTAGGAACTCAAATATCGGAGTTGCAAAGAGCGAATAACCAGTAAAGTAGCTCATAAACCAAATTATAATGAACAATACTACGGTGTTATCCCATTTAAACCTCTCCCCTTTCTTCTCAATCCACATTTTAGATTCCGATAATCTAGTTCTATAAACCGCTGAAATTGATGCGAGTAGGAGACTGGGGATAAACAACAACCTCCAGAACTTCTCTCCTAAAATAACTGCAATAGGGCCTACAACTAGCGACATTAAGAACCCGCTCATTGTGGTAAAACCTATTGCCCTACCCCTTGAAGTGTATGGAGACATTTCCGCAACATAGGCAGGAAGGACGGCTATCTCTCCTTCAATTCCTATTCCTATAATGAACTCAGCAAGCACTAATTGTAAATAATTAATTGAAAGAAGGCCTAGAAGTGACCCTAGTGATATTAAAAGCATGGAAAGTATCAATCCCTTTTTCCTACCAAACTTCATTGCAATATAACCGTTAAATAACCCTCCAACGAAATAACCTATCATTTCAGCAGATAATATTAAGGTCGAGGAGATCTCACCTAAGTTTACTGAAGCGTAATTCTCTATATATGGAACGTTGAATATGTCCCAAAAAGTAAGTGATGTTCCTATCGAGAGTAAGGTTAACTGTTTTTTGCTTAGCATAAAAATTCAAATGTTTAAATCCTTTTAACTTTTCTTGTCTTGCTTATACAGTTTAAAAGAGGTAAGCAAGCCTATTCCCAACGCTACGGGAATTGAAAAGTAAAGTGGGGATAAGGCTATATCGATTAGATAAATCACTATCAGAACCACTATAGACCCCATCAATCCCTTCAAGACCCATGAAGGATTCCTATCCCATAATTTAGCTATAACAAAACCAGCAATAGCTCCGGCGATCAGAAGTGATATTACGTTTAAGTATAGGAGAATAGCGGGGACAAAGAGGGGAACTTGCTCCTCCGCTAATTTCGCTTCAGTTACATTACCCGTGCTATTAAGTATTGACTGATAATATTCTTTTTCTAGAGAGGGTAATTGAGGATAATAAACAAAGGCATAAATTAACCCTGTCGCTAATAACGAAATTATAAGCGAATAAATTATACCCCATTTTATACCAGTAGTAACTTTCACAATTAAAACTCGACCTACTCGATAATAAACTTTGTACAAAATGTTTACAAATTCTGAATATAATTCTTAAAGTACATCTCAACCTCCTTTCGACGTGCTAATAGGACTTAAGCATGAAAGTCCCACGAGGGACTAAGGATTTTAATGTTCCCAATCGCTATTCCTCTGAAGCTCTAACGATCTCTAATGCCTCGGCATAGAAAAATCCTAGTATAATCCAGCCTAAGAATAAATAAACTATGTATTTTTCGAATGAGGGTAATGAGTAAAAGAATACTCCGAGGCTCACTAATGTTGCTAGGACTCCCACCGCTATTTCATGTACATGTTTCTTCGCCCTTTTCGAGGCTACTCTGATCAGTGACAAGTTAGCGGAAGTATGAATGAACAAATTGTATAAACCGGCTAAAGCCCCGAGTATCGTAAAAGCGTTCAGTAAACCCATGAAATAGGTCATAGTAGTAAGTGCTGAGATGAATATTATAGCTATAAAAATTTCAGCATAAAGCGGTTTCCCCTTGACCTCTTTTTTAAATAACCTTGGGAAAACTCCGTCCTCCGCCATTGCACTAAAAGTCCTTGAATCAGCTAATATGTAAGTCATACCCCCTAAAGTGCCGTCATTTAATGCGATGAATGACATCACCAAAAGCCCTATAATCCCAAATCTAGTTAGGAGGTAGTCAACAAGGTTCCCGGTAAACCCAAGTGCACCTAAACTGTAAAAGAAAAACGTCGCTATAGCACCACCGAATAATAGCACAGCAATAGCAGCTCTACCTATATCGGTGCTCTTAGCCTCTTTACCCAGTGGTGCTATTGAACCGTAGCCCGTAGGAATGCCTAAACCAAAAACTACTGCACTCAATAACGTTGTAGTTATTGAGTTTGGAACGGGATTATAAAACTTCCACCCTGAATTATATAAGAAGATAATAGAAAGGAATAAGATAGCAAAGATTTCTACGAGTGACATAATCATTGCATACCTCGCGGAAACACTAATACCCGATATGACTAAAACAGATGCCAGCAAAGATATTATGAAGGCTAAACTCCATTGCGTTAAAAATGAAGGTAATGTTGAAAAGATTGTTGTTAAGGTAGTGTACATGACATAAGCACCGCCAGTCAATAGAGTACCCCCATAAGAAAGTGCGTAGATTAAGTAAATCCACCCTGTGTTTAAACCCAACCTTGGTGTCAGCGAATAAAGTGCGTAAACATAATACCCTCCGCCTCTCTTATACCTTAATGAGAGAAAATAGATCACCAAACCATTAAGTAGGACTACAAACGTGGCCACTATCATGGCGAAGGCAGCTGCAGTCCCTACGATACTTATCATTACCGTGCCGAAGGTAAGTAAGGAGATAAAAGGGGCTTGCCCGCCAAAGGAAAGAAAGAATAAATCAAGAGTTTTCAACCTAGAACTTTGTTCGTGTTTTTTTATGCTAATGTTCTCTGAAGTTTTCTTTACCACAGATTAAATTAAGTATTACTCTATATAAGATTTACTCAGAAAGGAGTTATTCCCTAAAATAAAAAAGAAGTGAAGAGAGACACACTTATTCTAAGATAAAGATTTTTCCAAAAAGTTCAAATATCGTTATACATGGTGGTAAATAATTATCTTTGAGAGAACATTCTTACCCACGTTCAGATACTAAATTTTTAACGTCAGTTTAGAAATTCATAAACACGTAGTATAGCGAGTAACACACCAAAAATTAAATATAGAAAAGAGAGGCAATGCTTAAATTTTCTTGCCAATCTCATACTTTTCTTTATGCTTTACTATCTCCTTATGGAGACCGTGAATAATTAAACCTATTAAGAGAGTTATAAAACCTATCTCTAGAGAAACGAATCCAAGGGAGAGAATGAAGACCCCGGATAAAACGAATGAGAGAACTTGAAGATATGGAAATAACGGGGCTCTAAATTTCCCCCTTATACCTCTATGCCTAGCTATCACTACTTCCACTCTAGAGCGATTCTTAAAGGATAAAGGATGAACCCAATTTTTCTCGTGCCACTATGAAGTCAATGAGTAATGTGAGGTGAAGGAAGGAACACAATGAAGCTCCTTGTGTCAAGGCTGAGAGCTCAGCCCCCTAACCTAGACACGGGGAGAGAAATAAGGAGTATAAAGACGGGAGGTTTAACATGAAAACTTCAACAAAAGTCCAGACCTTTACTCAAAGTACTCTCCTCTACTTTCCTATTGCACATGATACCACATTATTAATATTCTCCATAGAGCGTAAAACTTTGTTGAGATAGGAGGTGAATATGGTTCCACTTTATTAGCAGTCATGCTATTAGACCTCTATAACAGATATATCCTTTATGAGGTTGACAAGAAGTTTAAAGCAGTTCACGACACCCTCAACAAAATAGACGGGATCGAGTACCGCCTTTACTCACCACCAGAAGACGAGCTATCGGCATATGACGGCTTTCTGTGGATGGACTGTGAAGGGTGTGAGTACGAGTTTAATACACCTTTGTTGTTAAACCATTATAAGCAGTCAGTCATAGCGTTTCACGTGTTCAATGAAGAACAAGCCAAAAAGTTGTATAAACTACAAGATGAGCTAAGTGAGTGTACCTTAGTTTATATAACACCTAACGCAAAAGACAGTGTGGTGATAGTGTCGTCATTAGGGTATAAATTTATTAAACGTTGATTCTATATGTAAAGAATTAACAATAAATTCGAATATTATATAAAGTCTAAAAATTATAGAAATATAAATAAGCAAGTGACGACACTATCTCCACACTCGCTCTAATGAGCGGTGACCATAAATGACAGACGTGAAACTAGAAGATATATTAAATAAGATAAAAGATACTAAGCTAAGAGAACTATTGTACACATATAGGATTATAACAAGTCCTGGTATACTATTGGAAATTCTTGATCACCCTAACGTAAAATTTGTAACAGACGCATTAAGTGCTATTATACCTCAATTTGACTTTGGAGACCGTATACATTTGGGAGCTATTGTACTCCACGGCAAGTTATTCAGAATTGAGCTAAGAACGTATGATGATGGCGATATCTTGATCTACATGTATAAGCATGATAGCATAATTCTTTATCACGAGAAAGGTCAAAAACCATGAAAATATTTAAGCCAACTATTTATTTTTATATTATGAGTGAATCTGGAGGAGTAACGGTATTCTCTAAGACTGGAACCCTATTAAAAAGTATAGGAGGAGTTGTAGCCGATTTTTCAACAATAGCCTCAATAGCGATATCTGTAGGAGTTTCAACGAATCAAGCCTACTGTTTAACAACTGGTTTATCTAGCCGTATGAAAAAAGCGTTTTCAATAGATGCATCAGAAAGAGCACAAGCGTTTTCAATATATCCAGCATTATCTGCAGTAGACCAGCTTACACGAAACCCAATTACCAATTTAGAAGACCTAATAAGACATGGCATAGTAGTTGAGACTACTGACCCTGAGACAAACCGACCTATATACTTCTATATTGGTGGTGTGTCAAGTGCATGGATTACCAACGGACGAATACAAAGATTATTTGTAGCACAAGGTGGTATAGGTTTTCATTTACAAACACCGATATTCAACGACCAAATAAATTATGCTGTAAACAAGTCAAAATACCCAATAATAGTAACACCGCTAAAAATAACAGAAAAATATGAGAATTTCACTAATCCACCAAATGCAACATGTTCATCAAGTGCATTATCACAAGCGTTAAATTACATGCAATCAAGTTCATTATGGTGGGCTACCTTTATACCTAACTATGTAGGTTCTATAATCTTTCAGCTTTCAAAATATCCAAACTTTTATGGATATAGTAAGAGTTCTAAAAAATGGTACCTTATGGGTACAATAAGAGAACTTATCAAAGCGATATCGGGTGAACCACCTTTATTCTATGCTGGTTTGTCCATGTTACCGCAATTAGACCAATTCGGCTTAGGTACTATACAAATAGCTAACTATAACGTTTATGATTTCACAAACAGTTACCCATATAGTGTCGGTAGCTCATATTTAACCTACCCATTCCCGTTATTAAACGGTGCACCAGCTTATACGGATATGTTATGTAAAGGTGGTGATAACTGTAGCGGATTAAGTATAGCGGGATTTGTTGTAGCACCTGGTGGATTCTCATGGTATAATGTAGGGACAACATTACTACAAGCACAATTAATACCAGCACCGAATGACTTTAGTTTTAACGGTATAATACAATACGCCAACCAGTTAGGTCAGTACACATGGGTAGACCAATTATTACAAAAAGTCAGGAAGGCGTTTAAAGTTATATCTATTCTGGTCAGCAATTTCGGTTGGTTAGAACAAGAAGCTGAGAAAGCAGTTTATGCCTTAGAGTGGTTTGGCAGTGAGTTCGAAAAAACGGCTGAGGAAATTGCACAAGACATTGTTAATGAGTTTAGTAAACCAGAACACAGCGAAAGTGAGCATACTGATGAGGCTGGTATGGAAGTCCATAAAGCCTACATGTGTGTCAGATTCGGGCTTTGTGAGTAAACCTTAGTCATCACAAACACACAAGCCCAATTATTTCTCATATTCTCCATGTCGAGCTAACTCGTATATCAGCCTACTTTTACCTTCATCACATAGCTCATCGTCTAAGTATACAGCGTAATAATAGTCAAACGTCTCATCAAATGCCTCAATGATTAGGCTCTTCTTGGGCACATCACAGACTACTATTATTTTATGTTCACAGTTCATCGCGTCACATTTCATCCTTCCTCACCCTCACAAACAATCCAGTCTAAAGGTAGTTTATCGGGCGAAACAATAATTACGCTATCGCAGTCAAGACTGTAACGCTTCTACGTAACTACTCGTTATTTTTAATCACTTCTAAATATCGTTTTGATTAAGTAATGTTTATATAGTATTACCGAAGTAGTTTTTGTTAATGATCTCCCAACTGATGACGGGCACTGCTCACGAGGCACTACATGCTGGCGCCTCTAACAAACCTATTGGGATAACGAGTCTAGCGCGTCTCCCACGTCGAAGTCCTTGGCATTAACTTCCTTACCCCTAGGAATC
>Ga0326758_100181_pt1 | contig 18071 bp, 14 predicted proteins | sample GCRJH_S_FD_207221 | JGI IMG/M metagenome (GOLD analysis project Ga0326758, IMG submission 207221) | Hot spring sediment microbial communities from Geyser Creek Basin, Yellowstone National Park, WY, United States - GCR.JH_S | ecosystem: Environmental > Aquatic > Thermal springs > Near-boiling... | reverse complement strand
TGATGAGCCTGGACCCAGTGAGCTTTGGGCAAATCATCCCGAAGATACCGTACCTACCAAGTAGCGCCATACTTGCATACCTCGTGTGGGTTCTGGACACGGCGTGGGTGGGCTTCCTAATAAAGGTGCGCGAACTGTTCACCGACTTATACGAGATCCCTGACCGCGTATTGTTCGATTTTATGTACACATCACAACCAAAGAGCGTGTTACGCACGTTACAATTCACGTTCTTCCCAGCAGATCAGTATTACCTTCCAGACATGGCGCGTGACTATAACAAGATGAGCCCGAGCATTGATATGAACACCCGCGAAATACTCAGGGTATTGCTCACGCACCCAGCGTTAATGCACGCGGCGGCGTTTTCGGAGGTCCGTGAGGGGTGGCCTAAGTACCCGTTTAATGGCATGCCGTTTAATGAAAACGCGTATAGGGTAGTCCACTCAATGCTTCACAACCTGGTCACCCCATGGATTATGCGCGACAGGCAGAGCTTCATTTTTGCAAACCCACTGCACATGTCGGCCGTGAAGGAGAACTACAGCGCAGTCCTCAAGGTGCTGGACAGGTGCAAGAACTACCAAGACATGGACTGCATAAAGCGCGCCATTGTTGAGGCGGTGCTTGAGTACGACGAGTTCTACAACTCACTGAAGAAGGAGGTGGAGACTCGGCTCGCCAAGTTTGAGAAGTCCAGAATACCAATTAAAGAAGAGGATGAGCGCACCACAGAGATGACGCTACATACCTTCCTCATGCAAGTCGCGAGGGGCGTGTTTTGGGACCACCTCGACATCTTCGACGTATCCTTCGGATACTACCACCTACTCAGGGAGGGCGTGTACGCATCTTATGAGAACGAGTACGTAATAACCGACGAGGAGATAGAACAACTTAAGCAAGAGGCGTCATCACTCGTCAAGACGGATCCATACCTCTGGAAGCACCAGTATAGGAAAGGAAAGGTGATAACGGCGGAGATAGAGTCAAAGAAGCACATAGGCAAGAAGCAGTACTACAGGCCCGAGTACTCGCATGAGGCGATAGCCATACTGTTCACGTACCTACAGAAGAGGTTCGCCACCAAGGACGATTTGCTGAGGCTTGCTGGCTTCGACAAGGACGGGAAGTTCAGCCCAGGGTGTTGCTGGATGAGGGAGGCGTTCGGGTACAAGAACCTCATTGAGTGGTTCCTAGCGAACAAGAGCGATACACTCTACATGAACGCTCTGCGTAGCGTGCTCGTCAACCTGCCACCGCCGAGTCTCTATGGGTATACGTACTACGCAGTACCCGACTCAATGATAACGCTATTCCTCAGGGAGTTCTACGGATTAACGTGGGCGCTGATAGATATGCACTACCACGTGTTCGTTGCGTACCAACTGCAGGAGGGCAGGACGGACAAGCCCGAAGATAGAGGCGAAATGTCGGGGCCGATGGCTGACTGGATGCACATAATGCCTGCGCTCCGCAAAATGGAGTACGTGATTGAGGGCGTTACGGACATGATTAGGAAGGAGCTTGAGGCATCGCCCACCGATGAGGCGATAGAGAAGGAGGTTTCCGAAGAACTGAGCAAAGTGAACGCGGAGGGACTCACGTCACCGAGGCTCAACATATTTGGGCTGAAGGTGGCTGTTAGGCAGTACGGGAGGAGACTGCTGTCGCTAAAGCCCGAGTTGTTGCAGAAGCTGGTGCGCGCGCTCGCCGAGGCCGTGTTCTTCCAAACAATGAAAAGCGATGTGGACGCACGGAGGCTGCTGGACAGCGAGTCACTGTGGGCGCTCGATGAGTTCTTCGTAGACGCCAAGATAAGGCCGGAGGAGTTAATCGAGCGTGGGGTGTTCACGAAGGAGGAGCTCGATGGGGAGGTGAGCATGTACTGCCAAGGGATGGCGAAGGCGATACCTATTGTGTACCTGGCGGACGTCAACGTATCGCTAAATGACGTGAAGCCCGAGTACGGCGCCATATGCAGGCAGTTCGGCTATGGAGACATCCAGGAGTTGCTCAGGCAGACGTGGCAGAAGAGGGCGGAGATGGGCCTCGTGGCTAAGTGGGAGGAGTTCGAGCGCCAGAGGCAGGAGATGTACCGCAGGAACAAGGAGGAGGAAATGCGTAAGAAACTGGAGTACGTGAAGCGGGTGTTCGGCGACGCAAGCCCCGAGCAAGTGAAGACCATATGCGAGAAGTACGTGGACGCACTCGTGGCGGCATACGTGAAGCACGAGAAGGTTGACTTCTCAAGCTTCCCGCGCGGCACATTCGACGCATGTAACAACGCTGGATACAACATAAACAAGGAATTCGCAAAGCGCACTGGGCACACCCTGAAGTACTACAACGTCATACATGAGGACATGAAGGCGCCATCAACAGGAGACATACTCTTCTGGAGAATCCAGACCTAAAGCGCCGCTGTGCTTTTTATTTTCACAAATAATTAAGGACAGGCATGAGCAACCAACCACCGTACCTACCAACGGACATGGGCATAACCAACACAGTACTCCTACTAAGCAACAACGTATCCAGCGGGCCATATGCATGGCAACTGCCCCAGTGCTCAATAAGTAGCAACCCGTACAGCGGTGGTGGATACACAGGAGCCACGGGCACGTATGGGTTGTTCAACTGCATAGCGATACAGAACGGCGCCATTTCAGCCGTAGTCTGGTTCTACCTACCACCAGGTGGCGTAGGGTCATTGCTTAGCTTCCAAACAGTTTCATATCCAAACACACCCTCAAATGGATGGACGCCTATCATGTACATTGGTTCAGATGGGCAAATACACATGGGCGACTGCTGTGGCGTGGCTACCGTATCAGCTCCAGTAAGCCCGGGCTGGCACATGGCAGTATTCGAGGAATGGGCATCATCAACCACTGGGCCGTATTACATAGCTGGCTACTTAGACGGAAATTACCTGGGGCAAATCCAATTAAGCTTATATGGTCAAATATTTGGTATACAGTACGGCCCATTTCCATATAATTACATCGGAAGTGGCTACGGACTCAACTGGCCTAACTACCCAACCTCTGGTTGGGCATTCTTCAATGGTACCATTGCCTATGTTGCTTTATATAACCGTGTCTTGACCACAAGTGACGTATTGGCTATATACCAAGGCATCAGGATTACGAGTGGGTTGGTTGCTGAGTACGTCGGTAACAATTATAGCTCAAGCACGGGCGTATGGACAGACTCAAGCGGTAACAACTACAACATAACAACAACAGTGGTAGCAGGGCAATACCCACCAAGAGGGTGCACACTATGGCCCGTCGGAGATTCAGGGAATTGGATAAACTGGCCCACGTGTTGAGGAAGCGCTGGTAAACATATGGGTCTTGTTGCAATAAATTTATAAGCAAGGTACTTGCATTCGGTGTGTAGCAGATGGTTGGTTTGAGGTGGTGGTATGAACGGTCCGAGTGATTATGCGTCGGTTAATCCGAAGGAGCCTGCGGTGATTGAGCTGTACAAGATAGAGAGCGCCATACCGATTGAGGAGGCGAAGCTCGGCTTGGTCGTGGACCTAGTCAGCGCAATAACTACGTACGCCGGCTCAATGCCTAGGGGCTTCAGCGACAAGGGGAGGGGTAGGTGGTTGCTCAGGGAAATCATCTGGCGCGCCATAGCTAACCACAGGGGCTCAGGGGGGTCCGTAAGTGATGTGGTGCAGTCAGTCGTGTCATCAACAAAATGCGCACAGCCGATAAGCTACACCCACGACTTCGTCTGGCACAGGGTAGCTGGCGTGGACTACACCGTGTACCTACTCGTTGAGGAGATAACGAGGGCCGACAAGCTCGACGCAATAAGCACGCTTGCCGCACTGACGGCGGCGCTGAATGACATTAACGGCAAGGTTGGGGAATTAATAAACAAGATGAGGGGCGGCGTGTCAGCAAGCACGCTGGCGCGCAAGATAATGAACATGAGGAAGTCCATATCGCTAGGCGTATACACAGGCGAACTAAGCCCAGCGACAGCGCTCGCCACACACTCCCGGCTATCCAAGTGCAGGAGCAGTATTGAGAAGGCGCTGGGCGCGTACGTCGAGTACTCCAACTACATGGTTAGGAAGGCGCTCGGCAACGCCGAGGTCGTGAACTACATAGAGCTACTGAGCAACGAGTTCTGGTCATCATCAAGGACACCCATGCTCACACTACCAATAATAGCCATGTTCATAGAGCACGATCTGCCGTAATAAATTCACCTGTTACAGCCAAAAGATATTTATATTAGTTCTGAGAAACAACTCTGAGAACACAGGGATGGAGAGGAAGATTAGCAGGGCGACGTTCTATAAAGCCGTGAGGAGGGACTACATGATAATATTAGCCGAGATGATAGCATCAATACTTGACAACGTAGTGCACGGCAACACCGACATCGCAGATGACGAATACAGCAGGCTGAAGGAATTAATCATGGAGGAGGACTACGCCAAGCTCGGCGCAGACGAACTAAGGCGCAAGCTCATAAGGATTGCAGAGAAAAGAAAGCAACTGAGGCTAATTGTGATAATAGACAACGACGAGCTAAAGGAGCACGTTATCGCTAGATTTACCAGCCCTCCTCTGCCTAGAGGATTTGCTAAGACCAAAGTCAGGAACGTCATAATCACCAAGAGTACCGATGGGGGTGGGTAAACCTCCCTCGTTATTTTCTATTTTTCTTTCTTCGTCATACGCCAGAGATTCATCATTCTTCAAGGCATTTTTAGTAATATAATTAATTGTAGTATTTACATTAAGCACGGAAGTGTTTTTACTTATATAAATGCCATATTTACGTAAAATGGCTTCGATATTGGGGTCTGACCTAAACTGTTTGATGTATGTATAAACACTTTCGCTGTCGGTATTGAGCGATTTTATGAGCGTGTGGTATGGCGTGTCATTTACTATGGCGATCTTACCCATTGAGTATAGGTTGTCGATGAGGTACATTATTGCGCCGGCCACCAGCTTCTTGACCTGGGCATACGTGACATTCTTGCTGTAGCGCTTAACAATATCAATGACAACACGCTTCAGCGTACCTATTGATATGCTGTCGCTAAATGATAAGTAGCTTGAAACGCTGCTAAGCATTTTGGCGACGAGTTCATCAATATTAATGTTGAATAGGGTAAACGTATCAACATTTAAGGCGTTATTTACAAAATCAACGAACCTGAAGAACGTACGCTGGCGGATATTGAACAACTGACAGAGTTGTTGTGGTGATGATAAATTACTATGTATTTTACCGAGTTTATGAAGTACGTAGATGCACGACGCGACAACGGCGTTCATATTCCTCGGCAACCTACCATGCTTCTGCTTAACCTTGTTCACGCACATCACAACCGTATCAACATCCGCGCCAGACAAGCCAAGCTGTTGGTTATAGGCAGATATCGCCTCTTTAACCTCATTAATAACGCCGTCAATGCTTGAAAAACCGATTGTTCTCTGATACTTCGCCATTTTAGCAAACGAAAGCCTGTTACGAACATCGCTCAGGCGGATGAGGTCGGTCGTATCTATCTTCGTAGTTAAACTACCCGTAGTCTCAAAATTCATAGGAGGACCCCTATGTATCTTCTCCCAATCCCTAACTTCGTAAGACCCATCATAAACATTGACAGGCTGGACACTACCGCAATCAAGGCATACAAGTTCGCCGAATTCGTTCCTTATAATCCTCGTAGAACCACAATAAACACACCTAAGTACTCCATCCCCCCTTTGCGGTGAATTGCCCGATTCCGCCCCCGCGGGGGACATTAACCGAACCTAGAGGCTGGGGGTAATAAGTATTGCTTTCGTAAAGTGCCAAACAGAAAAATAAACCAGTAAATAAAAGCACTTTTGCAAAAATGCTTTTTATAATTCTACGGGGGAATTCTCGTTCTTCGTGTAAACGTTGCCCTCCTGAATACTGAGGGCTAGCTTCTTTATGGTCTGTTCTATACTGTAGTTCAGTAGTTGTGTTATTTTGCTGATTATGTCCTTAGGTATAAGAACGGTGTGGTAGTTCGTAATGATGTAGTTAATAGTCAGCCTGCGCTCTGCAACATCCGTTTCAACACTAGACACAAAAGCCAGGATTGGAGGTAGCCTAACATAGACCGCCCTGAACAAATCGGCATAGATGTTCATGAGAGCGGTCCTCAACGCAACCTCATCAGTGTTTTTCCTAATGTGCGAGATCAAAACCTCCATGGAATGGATGAACCTCGCCGGCCTACCCCGCGATTCCAGCATTTCTACGCTTTCACGGGCCCACACAAACGACATAGACAGAGAAGTGGACTCCGGGTCGTTGGAAACATCGGGACCCAGTATGAATTCATTGTGGTCCAATATTTCGCACTCAACATCGTACTCACTTACGGTGCGCATCAGTGACGTCTTTGAAGGGCAGTAGAACACCGATATTGTTGGAAACAGCCCCCTAGCGGATTTGTTAATCAACACCTTCATTGTTTGCCCAATAAAGAAGCCGGCTATTTCGCCCTTCTTGCCATGTATTACCTTAATATCAACAGCCCCCGCAAACGCGTTCACCAAGTTAGATACGTAGACCTCGCGCACCGGCTTTGTAACATCAACAATCCTAGCAGCGCTCGGGCTAGCCAATGCGCGTATCGGGATTAGGAACTTGGACTCCTTAGCGTACTTAAGCATAGCCGGTTCACTGAAGCCCAACAACACCATACCCAGGGGGTCAACATTAGGCGCCAAATCAATGAGCTCCTGGACAGAGTCTGTAACACGAACCTCGTTCTCGCTTGCCATACAATTAATTGGTGTCATCGGTAATATAAATTTGGTGTGTTGGATTAAATTTTTAATTTTGGGCTTGTTTTGGGGACTGTATGTCGGATAAGCATGAATTAATGAAGTTGCTGAGCGAGTATGGGGAGGTCGTGTTTGAGAGTGTTGATGCAGGCAAGTTGAAGACTGGTACGTTTACGAACATCCACAAACCATTCGATCTGACGGATCCTACTGACACGGCACTGCTGGAGTCAATTAGGAAGTCGGGGCTTGCGTCGCCTTTGATTACTGATGAGGATTATAACCTGATTGATGGGCACAGGAGGCTTGAGGCTTTGAAGGTAATATACGGCAGTATTGAGAAGATACCCAAACTGCCTGTGATTAGGGTGAAGGGCATTAACTGTGAGAAGAACAGGCTTGGGTGCTTGAAGATTGCGTATGTCGTTAATGAGCACAGGAGGGAAACCGATGAGACGCAGATATTAGCCATAATAAACGAAATAGTGAAGGAACTCGGTTGTCAACTAATTATTGGTAGGGACGTAAACCAACTATGTGTAGACTCCGTGGTAGACGCACTGGGTGGGGTAAGCATAGACAGGGAGAGGGTGCTCAGGCTTGTCCACCAAATGATAGCCTCCACATCGCCAGCATTGGTCGTGAAGCCAAGCGAACTTGAGGTTGCACCACCTAAACCGACCGCGCAACCTGGGACTGAGATACCTGATGAGGTGATAACGAAGATAATGACCAGCATATCCAGGGGAGGCACATCCGAAGCAACAGTTGAGGAACAACCTGAGGAACAAACAATACTTCGCGAGCACCGCAGGCTCATGACGGAGTTCGGAAGGGAATTAGTCGAGAGGTTCAACCTAACTCCCGCCGACATAAGCCACCTACTCACGTTCCTAAAACCGAAGGAACCAGACAGAGTCGGCTTCATAAACGAGCTCTACGTACTATGCATAAACAAAGGACTGTGCCCAAACCCCGACGAGCAAGCACAAAGGCAATAGCGTAAATTAATTAAGAACGAATTTCTTAACTCTTTATTTTTGTTCACTTAAAGGTAGGTGATGAAAAAGGAGCAGGAGCGGTTGCCACAAATCGTTTTGCTCTATAACGACTTCGCCTATAGCTTTAGGAAAGTGGGTATTCTCGGTGCCAAGTACCTGGCTCATTATGCAAACGTGGTGTATGCACCGCTGTACCTGGCTTCGCTAACGCCTGTGGCTAGGTCTGACGCGGTCATCGTGGTTGATGACTGTTTTTCAGCCGCGGAGTCGCCGATAGTTAGGATGCTGGCTACGTCTAAACCCGTGTTTGTTTGGTGCGATACGTGGCACATGCCGGGCACGCCGATTAAGTACGCAGTGCCCAAGAACGTGTATTTCATACCGACATCCAGATGGAACGCAAACATCATCGGCGAGTTCGGAATAGACGTATACGATAGAGTACCCAGGCCAATAGACGAAGCCGTGACAAAAATCGCGCCAGACCCAAGGCCGAAGGTTATTTTCGTGGGGACAGACGTTGCGTATAGGGGAAGGAAGGGCATTGACGTTGTTGATAAAGTAATGCAGATAATAGCTAAGGAAGACCCGACCATAGAGAGGATCTGCATAACAAACTACCTGCTTACATCATGCAGTAGGCACAGGTATGGCTCACTGAAGGAGGAGGACCTACTGAGGGTGATGTCGCAATCCGTGCTGTTGTGGCCAAGCAGGGCGGAGGGGTTTGGAATGCCTGTTGCAGAGGCTATGGCTGTTTCAACGAGGGTTGTGTACTCAGACGCGCCTGCACACAACGAGTTCGCAGTAGGGCTCAAGATAGAACCGATTGAGGAAGACGTAAGACCATCACTTGTAAGGCTCGGTTTTGTAATGCCTTGGTTTGAATTTGACGAACGGGAGGTGGCGGACGCTGTGATAAAGGCTTCGCACTCGTTCATAAATCCAACAGCCAGGCAATACGCAATAGAGAACTTCAGAGGCTCGACGGTAGCCTATAGGTTGCTCCATACAATCTCCTCGGTGGAGAAATTAAAAGACTTAATGATTAAGGCATAGCGGATTATTTTTATTAATTCGGGAGTGTAATACAGACCAAAATGAGATCCCTAGGCGTACTGTTCTTTGGGACGGATGATACATACCCACTGCCGTGGTATGTAAACATACCGATTAAACAACTTTCGCAACAAATAGTTCAGGCACCGCCAGGCCCAGCGTTTGGGTTGCTTAGGAGGTTGGGCATGCAGTTAAACATTACGCAGTTTGGCGGCGCGTTTTGGCTGAGCGGTTTTGCGCCAGTAACTACTCCAACGCCACCGTCTTACGTACAGCCGACCAGCATAATCACCGTATCTGCTGGGCAGACGCAGAGCATTAATTTATCAACTGGATGGGTAGCCGTTGTCTATGCAAGGTCGTTCACAAACAACACGTCAATAGTTGTTAATGGGCAGACGGTGAACCTGAACCAAGACCCAGACGGTGACGGTGTCTACGAAGTGGCGCTGGCGTTCATGGCTGAGGCTAACGAAACACTTGTCGTAACGAACAACAACGCAACAACATGTAGGGTTTACGTCTTCAACCAACCACTTGTTGAGTACCACACAATACAGGTCGGCAACGCAAACGTGGTTTATCCATTCCTGCCGAGAATAACAGTAAACCCGCTCTACTCAGTCGCAATAGGCATACCAGGTTACGCGTTCACTGTCGGCGGCGCAGTATCGTCCTCGTCCGCGCTGGTCACTGGCTGGTCACCATCTTCTCCGCCAAACGTATTAATCGAGCAGAACACGCTGGTCACCAGGCCGCAGGGCGGTACATTATATGTATTCTTCACGGTCTATAACGGCAATACATCAAGCGTATCTGTAAGCGGTACATTGGTTGACCAGAACGGCAATACTGTCGCCACATCCAGCGCAACCGTCAGCGCTACATCTACATCGTTCATATCGCTTACATTCACACCGCCAAGTGGTTATGTATTGCCGAATATTGGTTTGTTCACGCTGAACCTAAGCGTTACCGTCGGCACCAGTACGTATACCTCGTCTGTACCTGTGATAATCAACCAGACAGACCTATTGAGACTTGACATACTTGAGTCGCTCCTGGGCACACTACAGTTACCTATAACGCTACCAAGTAGCATTGCTAATCTGTGCTTCATAACATATGCATCAGTGGCATCATCACTAAGTACTGCACCAACGCCTGGCGTCGGTATAGGCTTCACAAGCATATGTAGCGGGCAATCAATAAGCATACCGCTGACGGTGTCCGTAGACCCCGACATAGCTAACCTACTGCCGTCATCAGGCGTTACGGTTAACGTCTACGCAATAGAGTATGAATTACTGAGTAACGGCACTGTCAACTACCTAGGGATAGTAAGTGTAGGCAGTGCTTCACTGACTTCATCACAGCCGTATGCTTCATTGACGTATTCATTCACGCCAAGTGATACAAACGCTATGTACCTGCTCGGCTTCTACGCCACACTAACAATAACATTACCAAGCGGTTCATCAGTCTGCCTAGCCGCGGCGCCGTTTGGTATACTGAACACGCAGGCCCTCGCCTGGCCTGTTGGTTGGACGCCGTTCTCAGCCAACCTGTTCATAACTTACCCACCAGCGCTGGTGAGTATATACTCGGCACAGTGCACATACCCATACCAGCTACCGACGCCAGTCGTTACGCCCTTCATACCGCCACAGTTCACTGGTAAGATGGAGTTCCACGATGTACACCTAATACTGCCTGAGGTGGCAATAATATCACCAAGCACGCTCCAAGGCGCGATACAAGTGTTCCTAATCGATAGGTCAAAGGTGCCCGCCTCAGCGACGGTTACATTCTACGCATTGCTACCAAGCGGGCCTACATACATAGGCTCTGCATCACTCTCTGCACTGCCAGGAGGGCCGCCTGCCTCACAGCAGGTCACGCTTACAATACCGAGCAATGCGACCAGCGGTACATGCCTAACATCTGCACCATGTCAGGTGCCTGGATTTGCAGTAGCGACAATAAACGCTGGTTGGGCTGTCAGGACAAATACGTATCCAATCATGATAGTGACAGCAGGCACGCCATTACCTAAGTTCAGACCGTTCAGCTGAGCCAAAGACCAATTTTTAAGTATTCATTAAAAATTATTTTTTAACATTTCACATCATTCTTCCTCGATGAACCCCCTAAGGGAGCACGCCTTGGGAGTTGGAATAGCGCTATTGCTTATTGTAGTTGGTATAATACTTATTGTAGCCGCTGTTGTAACCAATGGGTTCGGCAATGTGGCCACAATAAAGAGCTACTCAGTCACTCCAACAAGCCCCATACCGGCGTCGTCATTCACATACAACTATGTTGAGTACGGACCGCTGTGCAACGTAACCATACCACCAGTGGTTCCGTTATTGCAACAGTGTCCGCTAGGCGTCCTCTTCAACATAACTGGCGTAGGTCACGCCGAAGTTACTGGGCTACCGCTGTGGGTTACTCTGCAACCTCCATCTATTGCCCAGCACTACTTGATTTACAACTTCACAGTGGTTCTCAGGATACTGAATGTCAACGGCTACCCAACTAACTATGTGTACACGTTTACTGCATCAGCGGGTAAGTACACGTTCTACCAGCCCAACGGCGCGTACATAATTGCTGACATGAGTGAGAGCTATTCGTCATTCACGGTTTACGTACCGTCTGCACAGGTTGCGGTTTATGTAGTGGGGTTAGGCGGGTTCCCACTGACCTACTCCACTGCAAGCCTTGAGTGTGGTACGCACTCGTGGTGGTTTACATCACTTGTTCCAGAGCTTGTGAGCCAGCCAATACCGATGCCGAACGGAACAGCAACAAGTATACCGTGTACCCTGTACATAAGCGTGCCTGTGTTCCCAGGCAAAGTTCAGACATACAAGGTACCGCTCAACCTGGCAATTGGTGAGAACACGTACACGGTTGAGGTTCCAGTCAGTGGCATCTATGTACCTGGGTACGGCTACCTAGGCACTCTACCCGACATATTGATATGGATAGGCGTTGCATTAATAATAATAGGCGTGGTGGTGTTGCTCATAGAATTCCACCACTGGCGCAGGGCAAGGCTTGCTAAGGCTTACGGCATACCGCCCTACTACCTATAATAGTACAGAAAACTTTTTAAAACACATCCTTTCAAAATCCTTGTGGCAACGTTTATTGACGACATAGTGAATAGGTACGTATTCACAAACTGGACTGCACGCTCGATACTCTTTGTTGAGTCACCATACCTAAAGGGCGTTGAGAAGACTGGGCAGGTCTTCATGAGCAGTATTGATGAGTTGATGCCGCTCATTGAGAAGTCATGGCGCGGCTACGGCAGTATTAGGTTCTCAATACACCCAAGGTTCCAGGGAATAAACAGTGTGTGGTACCTGGAGAGGTTGATGTGGGACTTCGACGTCGGCGCCGAGTCGCAAGTGAACCCGCGGTTAATAATTAACGTTGCACTGACGTTCGCAAGGCACCTATCATCATTATGCGATACAAAGCCACTCATCGTCTTCAGCGGTATGAAGGGTGCCCACGTAGTCGCCTTCCTATCTCCAGAAGTTGGGGACTTAACGCAGGACAAGCCGCAGGATGTGCTTGAGTACGTCCATTCATCGCTGTATAACGAAATAACAAGTACGCTGAGGAAGTTGGTTCCAGGAATAAACGGCGTCTTAGAGGACAGCGGTGCTAATTACAAGGTGCTTACTAAACTGCCGTATACAAGGCATGAGAAATCACTGAGCGAGACGCACTTTGTTTCGCAGGACGGTTTCTACATACCCCCAATTGATGCAGTGAAGGTGATAAACGAAGCAATGGAGAAGCCAATAACTGAATGCTCGCTGGGCAACGCCACAGTGAACATTACAGACTTGGTGAAGGAGTACCTTGAGTCGTATAAATACGTCAAGAAGGAAATCGAGGAGAAGACAGCGAAGGCTGTGGAGGTGGCGGTGAGGTCTGGCGGTAGGAAGAACAGGTTTGCCGAGATGTTGTTGGAGAAGCCACCGAACGATTGTAAAAAGAGGTTGATAATTGCAGTGCTAGCGCCGTACCTAGTTAATGAGAAGGGCTTGGGGGATGACGAGGCAATAAACATACTGCACAAGTGGTGCGTTGAGGGTGGCGGTAAGGATAGGGAATGCATGGCGGTGGCTAGGAACGCCGTGAAACAAGTACGCAAGAAGCAACTGCTACCGCCACACAACCCGCTCAACCTTTTGGACAAAAACAAGGGCTGGAACAAAGCATTCAACTTTAACGAATGCGCGGACTTGCTAAAGGGCATCGCAATGATGCTCGGCAGAGCGCAGGAAAAAGGTACTGAGGGGGTTGGAGGATGAGGGTTCTAATAGGTATACCGGTGCATCCGGAGCTTGGTGTTTCGCCGCTCTTTGTTAGGTTTCTGAACCAGGCTTTGTCGACGCTGGCGTCAAACGGTATCCAGGCTGATTATTTGTTCATGACTACACCGTCTATAGAGACCGCGCGCGAATCAATCGTTAATGCATTGCTTGATGGGGGATATGACAAGTTAATATTCCTGGACTCAGACGTAATATTTGATGCAGGCGCGTTACTGTTTATGTTGATTACCGATTCGCCAATAGCGTGCTGTCCGTATATGACGAAGCGCGGCGGGCTCTCCGTATACTACATAACAAGCGACGGCTCAGGTGGGTTCAAACAAGTACCTCTGTCGATTGATATGTTCAGCCCCCAGTTTACACCAGTTGATGCATGTGGGTTGGGGGCTGTGGCAGTGGACTCTGACGTGTTTAGGAAGATGAAATCCCCGTACTTCCTCTTCTCGTTTAATGAAAAGACGAGACAGTACATATCCGAGGATGTGTACTTCTTCTTGAGGGTGAAGAACGAACTAAAAATACAACCACTCTCGTTAAACCCAAATGCATGCAGAGCAGTGCACTTAGTAAGCCCAACAATAGGGATTGATACAACGGGGAGGTTGATTTATTTCACGGTTTGAGTTCATTGAGTTAAATTTATTAATTATTTAATTAGTACATAGTTTGTGGAGCTGATGGTTGTTTACGAGGATTTGGAGGGGGTTTACTACTACGAGCTGGCTTCGCCTTGCAATTATGATTGGTGCGCCATGCTGATTATATATCGACCGCCCAGGCGAGCTACAACCGTGAACAGGGTCAAGAGCGTGCCAGCGATTGGCGTTACCAACGCCACTATTTCTGGCGGTAGGTATGTATTCATGCCCATGGCTGATATAGACACCCATGTAAATGCTTGGGATGTTGTGAACAGAGTGAAGAAGCTGTTTCCAGGCAAGCCATACCTAGTACAGAGGACTGGCAGGGGCATTCACGTGTTTGTTGCGAACCCAGTTGCAAGCCCAAACAAGGCGCTCGCGCTGAGTGTAGCAATACCGCCACGCACAGCCAGGGACAATGGCTGGACTAGGGTGTACAGGCTCAGGATTAAGTACGGGCTGAGCTACATGGGCGTGATACGGATAGCGGGCAAATACGAAAAGCCAGACATAGAAACAGTGGACATATACACGCCAGAAGACAAGCCAGAAAGCAACTGGATAATAAACATCCACAGGGCGTACAAGGCGCTCTTCAGGCAAAAGGCTTTTTAATAGGTTGTCTACTTAGTTAAGTAGACCGTTTATGAAGATTCTCAAACGAAGTGGCATCGCAGAGGACTTCAACGCGTCAAAGCTACAGCAATCACTACAGCTGGCTGGTGCGCCAGACCCAAACCTAATAGTAACCCAACTCATTAAAAATCCAAAGGACACACAGGACCTATTTGACAGGGCACAGCTATTAATGCTCAACCTAGTTACCGAGGACTTGAAGTGGCATGACGCGGCCAGAAACTACCTACTGTGGAGCGTGTACAAGCAGGTTTGGGGCAAGGGCACTGTCAAGGCGATTAATGAGGGGTACTACATGCTGGAGGACGTGTACAGAGGAGGCTTCAATATATGGTTCAGGACTGGGCTTGAGCTGGGCCTGTGGGACGCGGAGATGGCCAAGTACTACGAACCACACATTGCGGAGATGGCCAAGTACATAGTCCCAGACAGGGACTTGCTACTGACCTATAATGGCGTGAGGACCCTAATGAGTAGGTATTTACTTAAGAGACTTGACGGTACCTTCTTCGAGGCACCTCAGTACCTATGGATGAGGACTGCCATGGGTGTGGCATATGCGGAGCTTAGGTATGGTGGTGACCCAATAACGTGGGCTAGGAGGTACTACGACTTAATGAGCCAGCTCAAGTTCATGCCCAACTCACCCACGCTATACAACGCCTTCACAAACCTCGGTCAGTTATCCGCTTGTTTCGTTGTCCCCGTTGATGATTGCTTATCTATTGACTCTCCAACAAACAAGAATGATGTGAATTGCGGCTTCGGCATAATGGATGCACTGAGGCTTGCAGCCCTCATTTTCCAGTCAGGTGGTGGTGTGGGTTACAACTTCGGTAAGTTGAGACCCGAGGGAGACATTGTTAAGTCAACAACTGGCGTCGCCTCTGGACCCCTTTCCTTCATGAGGCTCTTTGACTCGCTCGTTGATACAATAAAGCAGGGCGGTAAGAGGCGTGGTGCCCAGATGGGCATGATGTTCTGGTGGCACCCAGACATTGAGAAATTCATCACCGCAAAGTCAGGGGAGAGCAAGGACACGCACCTACAGAACTTCAACATAAGCGTCGTCATTGACGACTACTTCATGCAGAAGGTAGCCAACAACGAGAACGTGTACCTAATCAACCCTAGGGAGTGCCCGTGCCTATACAAGACATGGGGCGAGGAGTTTGTGAAGTGCTATGAATCATGCATCGAGCAAATCAAGATGGGCAAAGTAAGGATTTGGAGGGAGGTCAATGCCAGAGAGCTGTGGAACAAGATTGTTGAGTCCGCATGGGACAGCGGAGACCCTGGGCTGTGGAACAAGGATGTCGCTAACCAGGTCGTTGGGTATAGGGTGCCTGGTCAGGTCATAAATGCAACCAACCCGTGCGGTGAGGAAGCCCTCTACGACTTCGAGAGTTGCAACCTGGGTAGCATCAACCTGGCTAGGTACGTGGATAGTGAGGTCGGCACGCTCAAGTGGGGTGAGTTGTTTGAGGATGTAGAGCTTGCAGTCAGGTTCCTCGATGACGTCATTGACGTGAACAAGATGCCCGACGAAAGGCTTAAGCAAGCCAACCTGGACAGCAGGAGGATTGGTCTCGGCATAAATGGTCTGGCTGATACATTAATATGGCTAGGCATTAGGTACGACTCGCCAGAGGCTGTGGCGTTTTCAGACCTGGTTGCCAAATTCGTAAACACTGTTGCCACGCATGCATCAGCAAAACTGGCCAGCGAGAAGGGTTCGTTCCCGCTCTTTAAGGCAAGCAAGTGGGCGCTCGGTATTTTAGTACCAGAGAGACACTGGGGTAGGTTATCCAAGTTCAAGGAGGATCCAGCAGTCATTGAGTACTTCGGCGTATTGAATAATGGCTACCAAGGCATTGTGAAACACGTGGAGTGGGCGAACAAGGTCTTGGAGGTATATGGTATTAACTACACAGAGTTGAAGGAGATGGTCATGAACGGCGTGAGAAATGGCTCAATAATGAGCATAGCTCCAGAGGGTTCCAGGAGTCTCATTGCTGGTGTGAACTCAAGCATTGAACCGCTCTTTGCAATAGCATATGTCAGGAACTTAACGATAGGCAAGCTCGTTGAGTACAACCTAACCGCCCTCAAGTTGCTCAGAGAGACTAACACGCTCGATGAAGAGACGAAGAGGTACATCGAGGAGCACGGAACACTACCCCCAAACCACCCACTGGCTAATTTATTGCGCACTGCCCACGAGATTCATTGGAAGTGGCATGTGTATATGCAGGTGACATGGGCTAGGTGGAACGACTCGGGAGTCAGCAAGACCATCAACCTACCCAGTACAGCAACCAAGGAGGACGTGGACAACGCCTTCAGGTTGGCGTGGTTGCTGGGTGCCTTCGGCGTAACAGTATATAGGGACCAGAGCAAGTCCGTCCAAGTAATATACACAGGCACCAAACAAGCGAGCACCACCAAAACCACTGTCGCCACCTCACTCACAGCCATGAAAGAGAAACTAGAGGCAGTACTTGATGACCCAGTGAACGAGTCAATAGAGGAGCAGATGAAGAGGGAGTTGGGCGAGACTGACGATCCATATTGTAAGACGGGTTCGTGTGGGTGATATGTATGAAGGGCGTGTTCGTTGATTGTGTGAGGGTTGGGGAGGACATCAAGTGCCCAGGGGACAGCGGGTATAGCCAAATTATATTGTTTGGCAAGCCGACCAGGGTTCGCAAGGACGGCGTTGTTATTGAACTAATGGGCAGGCTTGATGAGCTTGAGGCGCTCGCTTCCTGGGCTTATGCAGAGACCAATCACCCAGTGTTTAGGGACATTATTGCAATGGCGACGGCAATAAACACTTATTTAGCAACTGGGGAATCTAGGTGGCTTGACGTTGTCAAGAGCCTTGTTGACAAGTCATGCAACATAGAGCCAAAGGAGTTGGGTTGGTTTGTGCCCCAGGACAAGGCAACTGCAATGCTCAATCTCATCAGAACCAAAATCAGGGAGGCAGAGAGGGTCGCAGTCAAGATGCTAAAGATAAAGAAGCTACCCCAAGACAAGGTCAAGAACTTGCTAGCCTTACTGAACCAAGCGAGTAAGTACATTGTGCAGTACATATACGCAATTGGTAACGTTAAGGTCTATAAGAACGTTGACGATAAACTTAAGGACTTATAATAACATTGGCGTTGTGTTAAAGAACTTGCTTTTTATTGTTTAGAGGATGTGTTAGTGCAATGTCGAGCCAGTTGTGTTCATGTCCAAACAACGCGAGTTATTGTGTAGTGCCGTCCATGGGGAGTGTCATGGGCATCTACAACCAGCCGTTTAACTTGGTAGTTTATGTTTGTAACAACACAACGAACAACTACACAGCATCACTGCAACTGCTTGACGCAAACGGTAATGTGAACTGCTCCGAGAGCAACCTGACAGTGTTGCCTGGGGACAACGTGTATTCATTAACCGGTTGCAAAATAACGAGCACTCCCGGGCAGACGCAGACATGGACTTTGCAATTAAGCCTAAGTGGTGGGATAAACGTCACAAGCACAATACAGGTTCACGCAATAAATC
>Ga0326758_100179_pt1 | contig 18194 bp, 19 predicted proteins | sample GCRJH_S_FD_207221 | JGI IMG/M metagenome (GOLD analysis project Ga0326758, IMG submission 207221) | Hot spring sediment microbial communities from Geyser Creek Basin, Yellowstone National Park, WY, United States - GCR.JH_S | ecosystem: Environmental > Aquatic > Thermal springs > Near-boiling... | reverse complement strand
AACCATGGGTAAAACCACCAGTCTCAGAGATATTGATTAAGTTCGCGAGTATTATTTCTAAGTATATAAACAAGGATAGAGTATTCATAATTAATTACATTGAGAGGGGAGAATTTTATGTAGATAAGCATGATCCTTTAAACAGTCTATTAAATATACTCAAGGTGCAGCCCATGACTATTGATCAGATATTGAATATTATTAAAAGTAATAATTTAGAACCATATATTATAGATGAAGTAAGGAAATTCACTAAGGAAGTTGAGTTCAATAACATTAAATACCTTGTTTATTCAGGCAATGAGTAAACCATATGAAGCATCATATAGTGATAAGGATGACAAGCCTCACCCTTTAGGGTAGGGATCATATAGTTAGTGCAACCCATGTAGTAGGGATAATTAATCTCGGCTTAAGGTATCTTACTTAGATGATTCTTAGACGAATGAGAAGATGCAGTAACCTAAAACAGTGCCTATCGAATATATGCTACAGATATGATTAAGGTGCTTTCTCTCTCATTTTAACCTCCTTTTCATGTCTGATATTTCCAACAATGCTCATAATTACCATTACCAAAGAACGTGTAAAGCAGAAACATGGAGACCCATCATGAATTGACGTCAGCATTATTTTCACTAATTCTCGCTGGTCACCTGGCTTCTAGTGAATTTCAATACTTCTACCTATCCCTCTCCTACTATTACTTCTTAACCGTGGCAACACTACCACGGGTCCAAATTGACATAAAAACCCGAGAGAGCTTGAACAAGACAATAATCGTAATTGATGATGAGGCTTGGGTGGGTGATGAAAAATGCATGAACAGGACCAACCCTGAAGAGGCAATGAAACTCATTGAGTAGGTGCTATAGCATTTCTTTGAAGACCCATGGAGAGGTGAGTAAAAGTTTTCACAACTATACATCAGTTTTATAAAGCAATTTCTCCACTAAAGGGTGGTGTGAGTAGGCTTACCCAATTAGCCTTCGTGATTAAGGAGTTGGGTATTAGGGCCGGTGAGGTCCTTAGTGATGGTGATGATGGTCTTGAGGCTAGGGTTAGGATTCAAAAGGTTGTTTACTTTCTTAAGCGGTTAGGCTTTGATATTGGTTAGAATTCGACCTATATTACCACGGATCGTACTCGTCTGCCCTTGCTGATGACTACTATTTACTGGCGGGGCGTGGTGATGAGGAGATAAATGGATTAGCAACTCTTTGTGAAGGGGGTAAGGTTTGTAATGGCGAAATGGGTAGGCTCATTAATGAGCTCAATAAGTGGGACACGACAGCACTTGAAGTTGCGGCAACACTTGCTGACCTACTCGAAAGCCCTGACTTCAAGGGAGACCTAAATGGAGCAATTGAACATGTGAAGTTCTTGAAGCCTTGGATAGAGGATGGTAATGTCGAGGATGCGTTAAGACTACTTAGAAGCTTAGGCATACTTAAAGCCTAGATGTTTTGCGTGAATTGTATTCATGTGGACGCAAACATATTACTAAACCCAAGGATCTTACGCAGTTTATTACAGGTTTATTACAGAGGTGCCGTAATAGTGGGTACGTGATTAAAATATCTCCATTCACATTGACAGAATTCATTAGTAAATACGGAGAACACGTAAGACAGTCAAGGCAAGCATTATACATGCCCAATGATCCACTCAATATACTTCTTAATGGCATAGCTGAGGGTTTGATAAACATATTCGTGATTAAAGATGAGAAACCGAGTGATTTCATAAGTTACATTAATGAATTAAGAAGTGAAGTTGCATGGCTTCATTCAATGGACATATTAATATTGGCATCAGCGTTAATTGATGAGGAGTGTAATGGGCTCATAACCCTCGACTCTAAAATGATTAAGTCTAGAAAAATCAGGAAGATACTCCATAAGGCTAAAAAGCACCTATATGATGAGGAATTAAAAAGATTAAACACTTAAAAATACATAGGAATATACATAGGAATGAGTCATTGACCAATCCTTAAATCCAGTTAATACATTAGTTCCGTTGCTTACTTAGAGCTTTTTCGGCATTGAAGTTAAGCCCATCGTGTTTAACCAAGGATTAAGCCTAGTTGATGTAGTTTCAACGCTTAGAGGCATGGTTGGGGCTAACGCTCCCTGCAGTGTAGTAATCGGTATTGCCAGTGACATCCATGCTAAGCCTCGCCCCTTCTAGGGGTGGGGTTGCTCCACTACGTGGGATGGGTTTATGAATACCAACTCTATTAGGGTTTTTAGTAACCCCCAAAGAGGGGGTAACGCCCGAGACCCCCAGCGTGAAACCCCACCCTTCAAGGCAGGAGGGGATCATTGGCCTATCGTGCCTAGGCTTGTTGACTTGAGTCTAGTTGAGTTTAGGGTCCTTAGGTTGATTTGCAGTGGCTATGGCTTAGCAAAAGAGATAGTGAATGGTTATTCCTCAAAATTCAATGAGCCAATATCCCTACCAGCAGTTGAGAGGACACTGGCTAAACTAAGGGGCAAGGGCCTCATTAACAGTAAGCCAGTCAGCAAGGCCTTAATGCATGAGGCAACAACATTAGGTAGGTTAATTGCATGCAGCCGAAACCCCCACTCACCATAACTTAATCTGGTGGAGTGTTTTTAAAATGGTTAATGGTTACTGGGTTGTGCCTGCTAAACTTAGGCTAATAATCACGGTCTCGGTAGTACTATTAGTGGTGGTGTTGGTGATCGTGGGTGTGGTAACTAAGGCGCAGGCAAGCCAATCCTATGTGCAGGTTATTCTAAACCTGCTTAATGGCCAACAATACTTCGGTGTACCTCACGTGTACCAAGGTGTAAACTATTATGGTTTACCAACGAGCCAGTGGCCGGTGTACCTTGGGCCGAGCAATGCGAGCAAATACTGGTTGCGGGGCAGCATCACCAGCGATCAACCAGTGCTTGAGTTAGTCCCAGCCTACTACGGTGAAGGTGGTGCCATGTTTTGGAGTGAAACCTACAGTGGCGGTGTAGTGAAGATAACAATTATCGGCACGTACACCGCCATGTTTCCGTGCCCACTCATTGGTGATGGCTTCGTAATATACCTATTCCTAAAACCAACAAGGTGGGGTGTAAGCCCTGCACGCAACTACTCAATAAGCTACACGAGATCAAGTGAATTGAGCTATGCTCCATCACCTGTATCAGGCGTTGTTATCCTGCCTCAAAGCTCCACGCCGTACATCGTGGTTCAGTGGGACCCAGATTGGCAGGTTGGGTATTGGCGCCCTGGCGCTACTGGTCAGTGGAATGTGTGGATTGTGAGTAACCCAAATGGTACTAACCCGATTGTTGCCCCAAGCCCATCACCAAACCTTGACCATGAATATGCTGGTTGGGGTGGCATTGGCACTGGTGCCTTTTTACCCATCCCTGGTGATTGGATTAACATAACCGTAACCTACAACTCAAGCACGAACATGCTCAGCGGTGTTGCTGTGGACCTGAACCACACGGGTTGGGTGGAGGCAAACTTCACGGCGAACCTAAACGGCTACTGGACACCACTGGGTAGTGGTAGCTACGTGTTTGGTGTAGGAGCAGCCACTGGTTATAACAATGCTAATTGGGCTTTGTTGTACGTGGCGTTGATGGGTAATGTGAAGCCGTCACCTTCAACCACCTCCACTACCACACCTGCAATAATCACGGTCACCACAACTAGCATTGTTACTTCAACGGTCACCTCACCGGTGACTACCACCGTGACGAGTACTACAACATTCACTGTAACCACTACATCACCAGTCACGGTAACGACAACAGTATTCACCACACCAAGCATCATTCAAACAATGATAATAGCGCTCGTAATCATCATCATGGTGTTAGCCGCAGCACTGGTAGCCGTAATGATTAGGAGAAGGTAAGAACATAACCACAACAACCCACCACTCAAACACAAGGGGGTTAAGGGCTTGTTAACTGTAAACACCCAGGTAGAACACTAGCCTATGAGACAACTCAACTAGGCAAAACATTCACCTGTTGAAAATAACGCCCTAAAGCACCATAATCTCACTGTTAAGTGAACCAAGAAGTCTTCAAAGGTTCCTTTTGGGATTCTCACGCTACAGGTACTTTATGAATCATGATGGCCCTCAATCTTCTTTTGAAATCTTCTATTTTACCTCAAGCAGGGGTACCTTTACCTAATGACCCTTGGTCTGAATACTCACCACATTACAAATAGGAATAAAATATATGCCGCTTTTGGTTTGGATCTCAATGAAATTATCATCAAAGTCAACCAACACCCCCTTAAAGATGAACAACCACTTGGTCCTAACAGTAACAGTTTTTCCCTTCAGCAAATTCAATAGAGACATATAGATACATCTCAGCAAGGAATTATAACCCTTTTCTATCATCTCGCTAATGCAAAATAGCCTTGATTACTGTCCTTAGGTAATACACATCCCCTGGATTCAGGACACCCTTCAACCCAAGATACTCAACAATGGCATCACCAACACTCCCAATACTCCTCTCAACCCTCCTCCCAATATCCACCCTAGTATCCTTCTCAAACTTGTACATGAAGCCAACTATAGTAACCACCCCCACCAGGAACTCAATGATAATGTAATCCATGCCCGGGCACCATGTTAAACGCTACTAGCACTTAATAAATTAATGCTCCAACAAAAGATGGATTTAAAGAGGGGGCTTGTTTTTAAGGGGCTTGGGTTATAGCCTAAGTCTCCTTGAGGCAGGCCTAGCGAGCACTGGCAGGATTAAGGCAATGAATGGCAGCAGGTCTAAGCGAACCCATTCTCAGCGAGCCAAGCATCAACGTACTCATTCCAAGCCCTCAGGTAGAGCGGTGCAATTACGCTTTCAACATTCGTCCCTTCCCTCAGCACCCCAGGCTAGCGGTAACTCTAGTGGACTCCACGTGCTGGGGAAGAAGGCTAATTGAATGGAAGCGCTACCTCCTGTGGTACGCAATACACGGCTACTGTAACTCACCATGTTGTAGTGTATGCCGTCGCTGCCCCAATCCAGTTGATGCCTCCGCCGAGGCTAAGGCCGTCTCGGTATAGCCCCTTAAACAGTGTCCAGCTATATTCCAGGTAATAATTGATAATGTCATTCACAGCTGCAGGCTCAGACTTAGGGGTACCTGGCTAAGTAGCCTAGCTAACTCCTCAGTGTTGATGAGCTTAAGGCATGGCAAAGTAAGTCCTCAGTACCCTACGCTTACCCGACCTAATCATACTAAGTTTTTAGATTAATGGTTACACCCCCAGGTCTTTGGCACGTACATGCTTCTGCTCCATCACGTAGTTGATTATCTTCACCCTCTCCTCATTACTAATGTTATTGATGTTGATTAGCTTGTAGTTAACCATCTACAGCATATACTGCAGAGGATATATGCCTTCCGTAACAAGAAGCACATCGAAATGTAACAAGGCGAACAGAAATAGAACGGTGAGGATGATTTTGGGGCTCATTCACCTGGTAGCCGGGCCCGGATTCGAACCGGGGTCAGTGGGTCCAGAGCCCACCATCCTTGGCCGCTAGACGACCCGGCTCAAAACATTAGGCAAACCAGAATTTAAAAACACTACCCAATGTAACCGATGACTACAGTTGAGTCTCACCATTCATGGCGGGGTCTCACCACTGTGTACCTCATGGTTGCGTCTCACAAAGTGGCTTTACCAGGGTATTCAGTAGCCCCGTAGAGGGGGTGACTACCAAGATCTCTAGGGTAAAAACCCACCCTTGCAAGGTGGGGAGTGGGGTCTGGATTGTCCCTAAGCCTTGTTGGCCTTTGCGTTCCTGTACCTGGATAATATAGCGTTAACCAGTTTCTCAGCTGCCTCCTCAACCTCCCGTGGTGCCTTGGCCTCTTCTGGGTATTCCTTGCCTTCGTACTCGTCTGGTAGTTTTCTTGTTGCGTCTAGGCCTAGTTTGCTGCCTAGGCCTGGTGTTGGTGTTGATGGGTCCAGTTCCTCGGTTGGATAGTCTGGCATTACCACCACGTCCCTCTGTGGGTTTAGGTTTGAGGCTATGGCGTAGACAACCTCCCCCAAGTCCCTCACGTTGACGCCACTATCAACCACGACCACCACCTTATTGTAGACTGGTAGCAGCCCCCATAGGGCCGTCATAACCCTTCTGGCTTGGCCTGGGTACCTCTTCCTGATTGAAACTATTGTCCAGTACCCCACCCCCTCCGGGGGCATGTGGATGTCTTCGATTTCGGGCATTAGCTGCCTTAGGAGGGGTTTCATGACTTCAACCCCGAATTTAATTATGTTCCCATCCTCAAGCACCGGTTTACCTGTTACGGTTACTGGGATTACTGGGTCCTCCCTTGAGTAGATTGCAGTTACCTTGACCACCGGGTATTCCTTGACTATTGAGTAGTAGCCCACGTGGTCCCCGAAGGGGCCCTCCTTAACGTACTCCCCCGTTAACCTACCCTCAATCACCAGTTCCGCGTTGGCTGGGTAGTTGAGGTTCACCGTGGAGCCCTTAACCAACTCAACCCCATCACCCCTAACCACGCCTGTTAGAAGCAACTTATCCAGTGGGTGCGGTACGGGTACACCCGCCATTAGCATTGTGACTGGGTCTGGGCCGAAGACCACTGCTACCTCGGTTTCACCCTCCTCTGCGTATTGGGCGCTCCTCCTCCACGGCATCCAGTGCATTATGAACCTATCCCTCCCAATGACCTGAAGCCTGTAGTAGCCGAAGTTAGTGACACCGCCACGCCTAATGATGGATACACCGAAGGTTAGGAACCTGCCGGGCTCAAGGGGCCACTGCCTAATGGCCGGTAACTTGCCTAGGTCAATCTCCCTCCACTCAACCTCCTTAACCGGGGCGTTCCTAATTGTCCTTGGGAAGTACCTTGAGGCATCCCTCAACTCGCCGAGGGCCTTAACGGCATCGATGAGGCTTGTGGGTGGTTTGACGTTAAGTAGATCAATCACTCTCTCAGACGCCTTACTCGGTTCAACGCCGCCCAGGGCTAGGAGGACTCTCTCCCAGGTGCCGAATAGGTTGCCCACGGCCGGTAATGTACCCTCCTTGGTTCTCTCAATAAGTAACGCCGGCCCACCCCTATACATCATGTTCCTTAGTAATGCAGGTAACTCCAAGTCAACGCTAACCGACTCACTTAACCTAACCAACTCACCCCTCCCCTCCAATTCACCTAGGTAACCCCTCAGGTCCTTGAACACCATTAACGGTTAATCGGCTTGGCTTATTTAAGCCCGGCGCTGGGTTCAAGTTTTAAATGCGGTGGTCTGTGGCTTGGTGTGATGAGGATTAGCGATTTGAGGCCTTGGCTGGTTTCATTTAGCCCAACGACCCTGACCAGCGCCTTCTCCTCAGTTACCCTTGGCACAGCCCTGGCCTGGTATCTGAACGGAATCTTTAAGCCCATCATATACGTGATTACCCTATTAGCCATAATGCTTGCCCAGGCCGGGGTTAACCTGGTCCACGATTACGTGGACTACAGCACTGGGGTTGATGTGCTTTATAGGGCCAGTGGCTTCGCCCATAGGCCCAACCCCATAATTGACCTCGGTTTAAACCCACGTAGCGTTAGGCTGGTGGGCTACATCTTCATCTCCATAACAATAGCCGCTGGCGTCTACCTGGCCATTGTGGTCGGTCTCCCAGTCCTAATACTGGGCTTGGCTGGGATCCTGATTGGCATTGGGTACAGTGAGGCGCCCCTTAAACTCCACTATAGGGGGCTTGGTGAGGCCTTCGCTGCATTGGCCATGGGCCCCTTGGTCACGTGGGGATCCTACATAGTGCAAACCAGCATATACCTAAACCCAGCACCATTGCTCGTGGGTACGCCGAACGGCTTATTCACACTGCTCATACTCCTAGGCTCCGGAGCCCTTGAACTGGATGCCTCGAGGAGGGTTGGTAAGTTAACCCTGGTCCTCCTGCTTGGCCTAAGGAGGGTTAGGTACCTGGTGTATGGGGTTGTTGCCTCAATCTACGTGGCCCTGGTCTCCTCGGCGCTCCTCGGCTACATACCCTACGTATCCCTGGTCTCCCTAGTCCTAATACCGAGGACCCTTAGGTTAGCTGGGCCACTGTTGAGTGGGGATGAGGGGGAGGTTAGGAGGAGGTGGAGGGAGTTGAGGAAGCTTTGGGCTGGGCCCTTCAGCGTAAGGCTAGTTATACTTGCCATACTGGTCGCCTCAATGATACTGGTTAGGCTGATACCCTGGATCCCTTAAAAATAGGCGCCGGCGTAAAAACCCCAGTGATGAGTGAGCTCCGTACTGCAACGTGATGAAGTTAAACCAACTGAACCACTTATTAACCTAAGCCAGCCCAGCCACCATGGACTGCGTGGAGGGTGTTAGGGGGTTGCTTAGGGGCCTTGTTAAGGATGCTTACCCAGGCGCATCACTGGTTGTTATGGCTAATGGGGAGGTTATAATGGATTTAACCGTCGGTTATGCCCAGCTGAAGCCAGTTGAGAGGGAGTTGAGGGGTGGCATGCTGTTTGACTTAGCATCACTAACGAAGGCCCTCTCAACCTCAATAATAGTGATGAGGCTCGTGGAGAAGGGGGTTATCCACCTCACCCAGAGGGTGAGTGACGTAATCCCCGAGTTCTCAACCACAAACGCAGGCTTCAGTGAGGTTAAGGATAAGGTTAGGGTTTGGATGCTCCTCTCACACACCTCAGGGCTGCCGGCCTGGCTACCCCTCTACAAGTCCGCGTCCAGTAGGGATGATGTTATTAGGCAGGCCTTAACGGCGTTCCCAGTTTACGAACCAGGCTCAAGGGTCGTCTACAGTGACTTAAACTACATAGTGTTAACGGCATTGGTGGAGAAACTAACGGGCCAGCGCATAGACTCGGTATTCAATGAAATGATTGCCGAACCCCTCAGCCTAGAGAGGACGCTCTACAACCCGTTAACGAGGTTCAGTAAGGATGATGTAGTGGCCACGGAGTACGTTAATGAGGCTAACGACGCCTTGGTGGGTATAGTCCACGATGAGAACGCCAGGGCTATGGGAGGGGTCTCTGGGCATGCGGGGTTATTTGCAACGGCCGAGGAGGCGGCTGGGATAGGGAACGCCCTCCTCGAGTCATACAGGGATGGGGTATTCCTATCGAGGCCGAGTGTCAGGTCAATGTGGACCCCCTGGGCCTGCGGTGAATCATGCTACGGGTTAGGGTGGCAGGTGTACAGGAGGGGTGTCACAACCAGTGGTGGGGATTTACTAACTGATGGTAAGGCCTTTGGGCACACCGGCTTCACAGGCACTTCAATTTGGATAGACACGGAACTCAACCTAGTCATAACGCTATTCACGAATAGGGTTCACCCAACTAGGGATAATAGGAGGATTGACTATGCAAGGCCGGTTATACACAATGCCGTGGTGTCGTGTGCCGACAAGTTGATTTACCGTTAAAGGACCGTCGATAAAACCTGTTTAGTACAGTTTTTAAATAGGTTAAAGACTAACTACTCCTCCTCAAACTCCTCCTGCGTCGACTCCCCAGGCTGGGCCTCCTCCTGGCTTGTGGAGGCTGCTTGAGTTGACTCACCTGCTCCCGTGGCCAGTTCAGCCACGGCGAAGGATGGGCCAACCCTCGTTATCTTAACCTTAACTTTATCGCCTGGCTTAGTGTTTGGCACGAAGATGATGAAGCCCCTTATCTTAGCGACCCCATCACCCCTCTTAGAAACCTCCGTCACCTCAACGTCAACGACGTCACCCACCTTCACTGGCTTTGGACCACGGCCCCTTCGCCTGGGCCTTCCCCTATACGTTCCGGATCCTGTTGACGTTCGTATCGCCAGCTAGGCAGCCGCTAATCCCTTTAATAAACATTTCGTTGGTATATTGACCCAGCCTTAACCTAACCGTGGATCATCTTTATTATCTTCCTGTACTTTAAGTATAGGGAGTAGTCTATATAGACCTTATCCTCAAGCATCTCACCCACCGTCCTGGCTAACTTAACCCTACTAGGCAGTAGGTCGGTGGTCTCTATGTAGAAGGCGTTTGAGCCAGCCCCACTGCCGAAGGTCACGACGAGTATCCTAGACCCCGGCTTAGCCTCCTCAAGGACCTTGGCTAGGCCCAGTAGGGCTGAGGCGTTGTAGGTGTTCCCAATTAAATCAACGACTATACCCGGTTTAACCTTCTCCAGTGGGAACCCAAGCATCTGGGCTACCCTAACTGGGAACCTGGCGTTGGGTTGGTGAAAGATTGCGTAGTCGAAGTCATTGGGCTTCATACCAAGCTCCTCCATTAACCCCTTGGCGGCGCCTATTATGTGCCTAAAGTAGGCTGGCTCCCCAGTGAAGCCCTCCCCATGGACAGGGTAGGGTGAGCCATCCCTCCTCCAGAAGTCAGGTGTGTCCGAGGCGAATGGGTAAGTGTACTTTATCTCAGCCACTAGGTTAGTTGAGCCTATGATGTACGCCACGGCCCCAGTGCCAACTGTATACTCAAGGTGCTCACCCGGTTCGCCCTGTGATGAGTCGGTGCCCACCGCTATGCCGTACTTTATCAGGCCTGACTTAACAAGCCCCATTAGGTTGACTATGGCGTCCGAGCCGGCCTTACAGGCGAACTCCATGTCAACGGAGTAGACCTGCCTCTTAAGGTTAAGGGCATCTATTAATATTGATGATATTGGTTTAACGGCGTAGGGCTTAGACTCAGTGCCAGCAAACACGGCTCCAACCTCACTGGGCGCTATACCGGCCCTGGTTAAGGCATCCCTAGACGCCTCAACAGCCATGGTGACCGGGTCCTCGTCGATGTAGCCCACGGCCTTCTCCTCAACTAGGTACATGTCCCTTATCCTAAGCGCATCGTCACCCCAGGCCTCGGCTATCTCACGGGTCTTAATCCTATACCTGGGTATGTAGGCACCCCAGCCAACTATGCCCACCGCCATTACCAACACCCCTTAACTGGCCTTAACTTGAAGCCGTAATAAATTATGCCGTAGTCGCTGTCCTCCTTAACCCTCCTAAACACAACCTCAACCTCAGCCCCCTCACTGAGCTTATCTGGGTTGGGGCAGTCCACGAGTTGCCCAAACACCCTGACTCCCCCAAGGTCAGCTATGCCGAAGGCGAGTGGCCTCTGCTTCTCGAAGTCAGACGTAACGCTCCTAAGCACCGTGTACTCTATTAACTTACCCCTCCTCGGTAGTTCATACTCGTCGAATTCCCTTGACCCACATTCACACACTGCCCTGGGTGGGAAGTAAACCCTGCCGCACTTCCTACATTTAACGGCGGTTAACCTGTAGTACTGGGGTATCTTCCTCCAGTACTTGGGTACCGACAGGTTCTGGTCAACCATATTACTTCACCACCCTCAGCGTGAACACCACGCTTTCCTGATCCACGCCAACCATATCCTCCACCATTGCCGATTCAGCGTTTAAACCGTTGAATGGTTTATCACCCCTAAGCTGCATAACCACGCCGACCATTTGGTAAACCCCTGATGCACCCATTGAGTTGCCCACGGCCTTCAAACCACCATCAAGGTTAACCATAACCCTGCCACCCTGGTCGAAGTAACCCTCGTTAAGCAGTCTCAGGGCACTCCCCCTCTTACATAGGCCAAGTGCCTCAAGGGCCAGTACACCGAATATGCTGTACGTGTCGTGCACGCTAACTACACCGTTGAAGCCTTCCAATGGCCCCACTGCCTTAGCGGCCTCCACCACTGATGACAAGACCGTGTAGTCGTTCCTTGAGGCGAAGTAGGAGTTTGAAGCCCCAAAGCCATAGTTAATTACGCCGATGGCTAAGTCATTGGGGTTTGGCTTGCTGCATAGGACCAGCGCCGCGGCGCCGTCCACGAAGGGGGAGACGTCGTAGAGCCTTAGGGGGTCGGCCACAAGCTCGGAGTCTAGGACGTCCTTAAGCTTGGCGGCCCTCTTAAAGTATGCGTACGGGTTCTTGGCACCCCTCTCATGCATCTTAATGGCCCATGTTGCTAAGTCCTCGTACTTGTACTCGTAGCTCCTCATATACTGCTTAGCCATTATTGCCGCTAAGGCTACTGGCGTGGCCCCGAAGTAGGCCTCGTAGTCAGAGTCGAGGAGGTATGAGGCGTACTTGTTCTGCTTAAGTGAAATGACCTCATGTGGCTTATCGACACCAACCACTAGCATGCACCCGTTTCCCGCTGATGCGAGGTGGTTTAGGGCCGTCATGATTGCGAAGCCGCCTGACCCATCACCATTCTCAATCCTTATTGATGGGATATTCCTGAGCCCAGCATAGTCCCTCAGCACGTTTCCTATGGCCAACTGCTCCCCGGTTAACTCAGATAGGGCTGAGGCCACGTAAATCGCCTTAATGTCCGGGTTACCAGCGGCCTCAAGGGCCTTTAGGGCCACTTCAGCGAAGAGCTCCCTGTAACCCTTATCGTAATACCTGCCTGGGGGAGTGACGGCAAATCCATTTATGTAGCCTAATGCCGAATTACGCATCGACTCACCCCACACCCGAAGCTTAATAAATATTGCACACCGGCGCCCAGTGTGGTTGGTTTTTAACTCCACACCCCGGGGGTGATGCCATGGCCAGCATGCTTAGGTTCATGATTGGGAGGAGCCTGGTCCTCGGTGACGCCGAGCCAGCCCTAATGGCCCCATCAATATACGTGGCTGAGGAAGTTAGTAATGCTAAGGTTAAGAACGCCGTGCTTGAGGTGGGCGGTGACGTTATACTGTCAAGTTACGTTAAGCTCCCGGTTAGGGATAAGTCGATTGATTCAGGCATACTCAACCTGGCGGGCGGTCTCAGCGATATAGTTGCGATAATGCGTGAGTTGATTAGGGTTAGTAGGTTAACTGTAGTTATTGCGGGTTGGCAGCCTGATAAGGGTTGGTCAACGACGCCCATGTTCACCAGCGAGTTGAGTGTCATTAGAAATAAGGTTAGGGCTGTGGCGTCTGCATTCCCACATGATGAGCTGGAGTTAAGCGATAAGTACATCTACGTGCTTTACCTTAACACTCAGGGTAATGCTAGTGGTTATTGAGCGTTGAGGCCAATTCACTGGACATGCCTATTATCCTCCTTATTATGCTAGACGTGCTGCATAGGCTACAGTTAACGAGCCTACTCATCCTAACCACCTCAGCGTCAACACCCCTACTCCTAAGGGCCCTCCTAACCTCCTCCTCACTGAAGGGTTGGTTTGGGCCGAGCAGCACCAGGTCGGGCTTCTCCTCCTCCACGACCCTAAACATGTCGTCTGGGTAACCCACCCTGGCCTTTGTGACGTACTCTATGGCGCCCAGCACCTTAACCCTCTGCTCAGCCGGTATAATGGGCTCCCTACCCTTAACCCTCCTAACACTTTCATCAGTGGACACCACGGCGACCACCCTACCGAGGCTCCACGCATACCTTAGGTACTCTATGTGGCCTGGGTGGATTATGTCGAAGGTGCCCGCCACGAAGACCTTCCTCTCTGCTGACTTAGCCAAATCACTGGGCTTCAACCACCTAATGTCCCTCAGCTTCAGTACCCTTAAGGCGTCCAGCAACCCCTCGGCGTAGGATATGGTAGCCAGGGCAGTCTCATAGTCACCCACCTTGAGGTAGTGCTTAGTGTCCTTCAGGTAAGCCTCAGCCAACTCCACAACCTCCCCAACATCCCCACCCAAACCCTGCCCTCTCAATTGCTCAAGGGCCTGCTCAACATTCCTAACATACACCATAACCCTACCAGCCAAATCAGTCATCAGCAGCCTAATGAACTATAGGTTAAAAATACTTACGATAAGTGAAACACCACAGCAACCCTAGGATTCTAGTGTATTATAAGTAGCAGGCATCCTACATCTGATACTGGTTGAATGAACAATCCCTGCTACACCTAATTTACTGGTCAAGAGACTTAACATCCTTAAACCCTATACCCACTAGCAATTACAGGATAAATAACCTAATAGCAACTACATGCATTTTAACTGTTTAAATTGCATGTTTCATGCGTTTCTGCCATTTGGTTCATGCTTCTTCGTGTTCATTTGTTTCATCATTGTTTTGCATGTTTCATGCAATTCACCCATTTTGCATTGGATTTAAAACCATTGGAACATTGTTTCAATTTCTTCATTTTCTTTCAATTGGAACAACCATTCAATCCCACCATCAAAACCATCGGAACAAGAATGAACCATACAATGAGCTCTGAAACCCTGTTCCAATGGCAAACATTTAAAATAAACCACAAAACTTAAAAAACCATTAAAAGCCAGAGCAACCAGAAGATCTCAAAAGAGAATTGAAGGTGAAGTTGTAAAACTTTGTTGTTGCATTTATCTCCACCGCCCGAGGATCTCAAAAGAGAATTGAAGGACATTTCTCAGTGAGGCCTCATAGAAATTAACACTTTGTAACACGAGGATCTCAAAGGAGAATTAAAAGGGCAACCACTGGCCTATAGTACTCGTCAGTCATTGGATTGGCGTGAAGATCTGAAAAGAGAATTAAAAGCTCAAAAAGGCAGCTAAGGAGGCGGTTCAGGTCATCCTTTCAATGAGGATCTCGAAGGGGGAATTGAAGGTTTGAGTAGTAGGGCTACGACGTGTTCACAGGGCTTGGCCTGTCTCTTGCATTTGCTGCAGCTCCAGGTACCGTTCCTTAAGTCAACTTCAACCCTGGCCCCGTTGACGTAGCCCCTGATTATTGAGCCCTCCATGGATTCGCCGGTGACCTTATCCAGCAGTAGCTTAGCCCTCTCAATTGTTAGTCTGGGTATTGTTAACCCCATTATTTTGCTTAACTTGGCCTCGTAGTCACTATCCTTAACCCCCCAGTACTTGTCGAGGTTAATGTCACCCCCACCGTACTCAAGCACCCTATTCCTAAGCCTAACCACTATGGGCACCTGCCCACTAACCATGGGCCCCATCATCAGTGACTCACCCACGTTAAGCGATGCCAGTATTCTATCCAGGTTGCTGTTCATCAACTCACCGGCCTCAAGTAAAGCCTCCCTATCCTTGGGGTTAACAATCTTAAGCAGTGCGTAGTTCTGGACTTGGCTAAGTATGTCTGGGTCTATCTTAGATGGCCTCTGGGTTATTAGGATTAGGAATACGCCGAACTTCCTACCCTCCATGGCTATCCTGGAGAGCACACTATACGTCAACGTCCTCCTACCGTTACCTGGGGCAAACCTATGTGCCTCCTCAACAACAATGACGACTGGGTAGGGGTACTTGGGGCCAGGTAGCCTCCTAACGTAGTTTATCCTAGCCTTAAGCACCCTGTTTAGTATGCTGTAGGCCACGTGGTCCTGGACTGAGTCATCGAGCCCAGCCAGGTTTACTATTGATGCGTGCCTAGCCTTAAGGAGTTTAAGCAGTGGCGTGTTTAATGGGGCGTAGACCCTAAGCCTCCTAAGCCTCCTAACGTACCTCTTAGCGGCCAGGGCTGCGTGGCGGCCTTGGGATTGTGAGGCTAGTTCATTTAAATCGGAGAGCACGGACTTAAGTTTATCGAAGTACCTGTTCCCGCTTAGGTCGCTGGTCGGGTACTTGGTTCCAAACAGCCTTTGAAGCATCGCCACCTGTACAGTGTGCCCAGAGGCCACTTGGGAGAGTAGCCTCTCCATGTTCCTTAAGGTGGCTAGCTTAGGGTCCCCATAGGCCTTGGCGGCCAGTTTAACGCACGTGTGGGCTAGTGTGAAGGCCTCCCTAACCCTAACTGCCTTATCATCAATACCGGATACCGAGGCCACGTGGTCAGGGTCGGCGGCCATTAAGCCAACCCTATACATGAAGTCGCCCATGTGTTGTTTGGAAAGCCTAAACACCGTTATGCCTGCACCACCCAGCTTATCAATGGACTCCTTAGCCTTAACGTACTCGCCGTGTGGATCCAGGATTAGGACCGTAGCCCCCAGTTTGAGCAACTCCTCAATTATCAATACACTGAGCCAGGTCTTACCGTTGCCGGTTGCCCCTATTATAGCCATATGCCTATTAATGGCCCTCTCGTTTAGGCATACCTTAACGTCCTGCAGGCTGGATAAGTAACCAATGCATAACCTACCCCTCAACCCTAGGTAGGACCTGACCAGGTCTGGGTTAGCCCTATAGACTGGGGTTGATACTGGGGGTGGTGCCTCGGGTAGCCTCAACACATCCCCAGCCTTCTTACCGATGACAAGTAGCTTAATTAGGATAGTCTCCACGGGCTTAATACCATCATTAAACACCACCGGGGCCAGTGAGTCGCTGACCCTGTACAACTCACGGCTTATGTCAACGACCTGGGCCAGTATCCTCGAATCCCCTTGGTCGTAGTAAACGTAGTCGAAGAGCCTTATTTCATCGGCATACCTTGGGTTAGCTATCATCGTTAACTCATCCACGCCGTTATTGCCAATCACGTAGCCAATAGGCTCCATTCGAATGAAACAGCCTTAAAGGTGTTATTAAGCATTGTTAGTAAGTAATGTTAAGAATTCCCTATAAGTTTAATACCTTTAGGTATCGGGTTTACGGGATATAACACTAATACTTTAAGCCAACACAGAAGGTTGAAATAACCCAAAGCATGGTTATGCCATGCCTGACTTATTCATGGACCTGCTCATTAGGGAATTGAACTCCATATCAAGTGAGATGAAGAGTGCTGAGGGTAGGTTAAACGGCCTTGAGGGGGTTATTGACGGGCTCTGGATTAACATTAACCCCAGTGGCTCCTTTAGGAATGCCGTCGCCGTTGACGGTGGGTTACAGGAGGTTAAGTTGGCTAACGGCCACCTGCTCAGTATGGCTAGGGCCATAGCCGTGAATAACATGGGCATGGAGCCCATTAGGGTGGTTAAGGTTGCATTATTCCCAGAGTCGTCACCAGGCAGTATCCTGACAATGAGCACGCTTGAGGTTAAGGCAGCCCTAGAGGCCATTAACAGGTACGGTGGGTTAAGGTACGTACTCATGGATGGCTCCCTCTTCGTCAAGCTACTTGAGGCCCTACGAGTCCTACTGCTGGGTAGGAGTATTGGGGAGGTTTACGCAATACCCGAGGCCGTTGAATTCCTAAACATAACCTCAAGCCTACTCACCGAGGCCTCCAGGAGGGGTGTTAGGTTAATCTTCGTTAGCAAGGACACTAACCTGAGGGTGTATAAGGAGTACGCTATACTGCGTGAATTAGCCAAGAGTAGTGTTAGTCAGGTTAGTGAATTAGCCAGTGAGGGCTTGAACTACTACTCCGTTACCTGGTCCAGGAGGCTGAGACTACGCTTCTTCAACCTAATGAGGAGGCTGAGCGGTACTAGGGAGGCATCGTTAATGGGCCTACTCCTCAACCAATCAGTAAGCGACATAACGCTCCTAGCATCGTCAACTAGGAGGGTGGGGATTAGCCATGGGATGGTTAAGCCTATGGTCTTGAGCGGTGGTTTAAGCCCATGGCTAAGTGAGTTGAGTGACGACGAATTGGTTAGGATGGTTAAGAGGAAGCTTAACGATTCCCTAACCCTGAGGGGGGTTGAGCCCAGCCTAGACCCATCGGTACTGTTTAACCTACCTCAAGTGGCCTTAACCTACGTCTCAGCCTCCATGGATGACTCACCAATGTTGGTTGAGGTACCCATTAGGGGTGGGGGATTCCTAAAGAGGCCGAGGTTCAGGGAATTGAACGATACCAGTGTCCTAACTGAAGTGGCTGGGCTAATGCTCGGCGACTACGTTGACCCGGTTAGGTACAATGGGTTATTAACCCTGGCCCACGTCTATGCCAATTTCACGGTTGGTCAACTGGGCGAGTACATCGCCATGCTTCAGGATAGGCTTGGCTTAAGGTTCTCTAGGAGACTTGGCCTAGCGGTGCTTTAGAATTTAGGTGAAATGGGAACGTTTAAAACTAGGTGTTAGCCGTAACAGCTTCAATGAAGTTCTTCGTTAAGGAGCTTGACTACAGTACTAGGAGCCGCGTTGAGGTCATTGACATAACGAGTGATGTTGAGGGTGTGGTGAGGGAGAGTGGGGTTAGGAATGGGATTGTGCTTGTCTTCGCACCCCACGCCACAGCAGCCGTGGTGCTTAATGAGGCTGAGGAGGGGTTGATGAGGGATATCGTTAACAAGATCCTTGAATTGTTCCCAAGGGAGGGTAACTACGCCCACAACCTAATTGAC
>Ga0326758_100178_pt1 | contig 18346 bp, 14 predicted proteins | sample GCRJH_S_FD_207221 | JGI IMG/M metagenome (GOLD analysis project Ga0326758, IMG submission 207221) | Hot spring sediment microbial communities from Geyser Creek Basin, Yellowstone National Park, WY, United States - GCR.JH_S | ecosystem: Environmental > Aquatic > Thermal springs > Near-boiling... | reverse complement strand
GAAGGCGGACCCAAGCCCAGTACGTCTATCAAACCCTCATACCTAACCAAGCCCAGCACCGCCTTTATAGTCGACGTCTTACCAGCCCCATTGGGACCAAGGAGGCAATAAACCTCACCACCATTAACCACGAAGCTCAAACCCTTAACAGCAACCTTATCACCATACCTAACAACAAGCCCCTCAACCCTAAGCGCACAACCACCCATCAACCCACAACAACACCCAACACTTATAAGCACTTCACCACAATCACCAAAGGAAAGAACCCCAACCCAATGCATATTCAAATTAAGCCAATCCTGAGTCCATAGCATTCAGTTCCCAGCAGGAAACCAAACCCAGTTACTAAACCCAAAGAAGCATGCGAATTCGGTTTAAATAAGGTAAGAAGATTGATAGTTAATGATTGCACCAAACCAACACTACATAAAGAAATTCATATACTACGCAGCCCTAGGCATACCAAAAATAGACATAGAGAAGTGGAGACTGAGGATCACAGGCGAGGTGGAGAGACCCATCGAGCTAACATACAACGAACTACTATCAATGATCAACGTGAGGTACGTCAGGGATTTCCACTGCGTAACAGGCTGGTCGGTCAAGGACGTGGAGTGGGAGGGCGTCAAAATCAGAGACCTAGCCAAGGTAGCTGGCGTGAAGGACACGGCAGAGTGGGTCATATTCCAATCAGCAGATGGATATGAAACCATAGTACCCATAGAGGACGCATTGAGCGAAGACGCAATAATAGCACTAAGAATGAACGGAAAACCACTAGACATCAAGTCAGGATACCCAGCAAGACCAATCATACCACACCTCTACGGCTGGAAAAGCGCCAAATGGCTAACCACCATAGAATTCACAAAACAATACAGAGACGGGTACTGGGAAGCCATGGGATACCACGAAAGAGGCAACGCATACCTAGAGGAGAGATTCAAAGGCACAGGAGGAACCCACATGGGAAAAACAAGGAAGGTCATAGGCTAGGCGAACCATTACTAAGGAAATACTAATTAAATCGAACAAACAACAAATCACTAAATGACCATTGATTATGCACTCTACAAACAAGTCATGGAATACCTAGCACAATAACCCAAAACACTCCAACAAAACACTTAAAACACAAGCCACACAATACAACGAAGCCTTCACTCGACCCCACCTTAAATAACCCATGCACACTCCTAATCAGCAGCCTATAGGTACCAACGGCCCAAATACCCTCCTCAAGTACCCATGCCACATTTTTAAATTAAATCGCGGGCTCGACACCGTGATAATAAACACGGATGTGCTGCAAGACACGCAATTGTTGATTGTTTTGAGCGGCAGCGATGCCTATGTTAATGAGGTAGCGAAGACGTTGAACCTAACCAATGAGGACAAAGTGACTGACAACGGCGTTATCACACACGTGGTAAGGCTAACAACGAAAGCACTGGCCATAACAGGGCCAATAAAGAGGCAAGCAATCATCGAACTAGAGCCAGCAGAAGGGTTTGATAAAGGCACGCAACCTAGTAATTAATGCCTAGGTTTAATAAGGAAATGAGCTTGGCAAATAGGTTTTTATACCAAGAACCTTACAGCAATTGAGAAATAATGAATAAGCGAAACCTCATCTCCATGATCTTCTACCTCGCCGGCGGAAGGATAAGGGGAGCAACACGGCTTCAGAAGGTCGTCTTCCTAATCGAGAGGACGTTAGGCATTGAGGTCTTCAGGTTCGAACCATGGAAGTACGGTCCCTGGTCTCGCGAACTTGAGGATTTCCTCAAGGAAGCCGAGGAGAACGGCTTAATAAGGGTAAGCACCGAGGAACCAGACCTAGCCAGCGAGTTCTTTGGCGAATCCCCAGCAAAGGTCTATGAAGCATCACAGGAACTCATTGAGAGCGGTAGGGATGCGTTTGAAGCATTGAGGAGGGCTGACCCGTTGAGGGCTGTGTATGTAAAGAGGTTGGTCGCGGCAGCACTAAGCGTCCCCCTCTCATACCTAATCGCCTATATATACACGAAGTACCCAGAGAGCACCTTAAGAAGCACTATATTAAATAAAGTCGAGAGGTGGAGGAGGATTTATGGACTCAGAACAGGAGGTTAACGCACAAGGTGCGGTATCAACACTTACGAAATTGAATGAAAAATTGAAAGACATAGACGAAGCCGCTAAGAAGCTGGAGGACGCCCTCGAATGCCAGGTAATACTTCTCATATTTCATCTCACCTACATTACAAAGGATGTAGTTGATGATTTAGAATTCTATATCAGGGAAAGAGGAATTAAGGAGAATAAGGACGTATGCATAGTCCTGCACAGCTTAGGAGGTGATGCCGACGCGGCATACCACATAGGCATAAGGCTACAGGAAATAACCAAGAACAAAAAATTGATCATCATTGTACCGAGAATCGCGAAATCCGCCGGAACACTCCTAGCCTGCTCAGGCGACATTATATACGCAACACCAATAACCGAACTAGGACCCGTAGACCCCCAAGTATTCCTACCAAGCACGGGACAGTGGGTATCGGCAAAAACCATCAAGGACTCCCTCAAACAAGCAATCGAAATAATAACAGAAATGGGAATCAAAGACCAAACAATAATACAGACAATACTCTCAAACATACCAATAGCAGAAATGGGACACTTCAAAAGTCTCCTAGACCACGTAAAAGGACTCCTCAAAGACCTACTAACCAGGAAAATGATGCATCAACAAGGCACAATCGATGACGTTGCGGAGAAACTCGTAACAGAATACGAATACCACGGCAAAGTAATACACGTAAACGAAGCACAATCCATAGGACTAACAATAACAGTACTCGAAGACGAGAAACTAAACGCCGTTTACGAACTCTACAAGAAACTAAAGGACCTATTCAACACCGTGGACGAACTCATAGGGCCGTTACAGTACGTACCCCAACTCGCACCACCCACACCACAACGACCCTACAAAATACAGCACGGACTCATATACCTACCACCACTAACAACCACATAAACCAACAGAAACAACAATAAAGACAAAACAACAACCCCACACCAAGCAAAAACCCAATACACCTTGAGACGTATTGGATTAGATGCATTGGTAAGGACTTATTCATTAGACTTCGGAACCACGAAATCAGACTTGGTGAAGATAGAGACGCAACCGTGACAGAGGATGTAAGAAGCATGGCTGGGAAGATTAGGGATTTATTGGAGAAGCTCGGTATTAAATGCGAGGGTAAACCCTAACATCATCTTCAACCAATCGGGTTTAAATTCAATTAACAATACCACACAATTAATGCCAAAAAGCCAGGGTAGCCCCAAAACACCAAGGAAGCCCCCACCAAAAAGAGACAACAAGAACCCGAAAGCCAGGCGTAAATTGAACTCCGTGCAGTGCTTATGGAGTTACTTAGAGGGCATTGCGAAAAAGAGGTGGGAAAGACCCATCACTAAGCTCAATAAAATATATAATAAACTATATAAACCACTAGTATCACTAATGGTCGCTTTTCTGTTGTCTTTTGTTATTTTTATTATCATGATCTTTTTTCCTAAGTTAACGGAAATGATGTCAACAACATTAATAACATTAATAATAATATTAGTAAAAATACTATTCATAATATTCGTAATTACCGTGATCATACTCGCAATTCCTATTATTATTGAAGATGCACTTTATTACATCATTATTCCAATATTTGGCCTTAGGGGATTAGTTAGAATACTACCAGCCCTGATCGACGAACTTAAAGGCAAACTCCCCAAGGATGTTGAAGAGGACGCTCAGGAATACATCGAGAATAAGAAATACCGATGCATGAAACGCTTCAAAGGTAATGCCACCGAGGCGCTTAGTAGGATTAACCAAAGCACCTTCTTCCTAATGCTGATTAATTTAATTTTATCATCATTTTTAATATTATTAGTAGTAATATTTTTAATAATAGGTCCAATTTTAGTAATTCTACATCTATTATTAGGATTGAAGATACCATCGATATCGATATTGATAACAGGCATTAAAAGTGCAATTACCAAGACTGTTGTTGAGATCGTCTTATGGGTTCTCGGCGTTGCCCTCTCCATAATCATAGGCCTCTCCCTCTTCAGCAGCCAGGCTAAATTTGACGCAAATACCCTGCATTTCGTCTATGACGTGAAGTTTACAGTTCTTGAGTGGTTCGTATTCGCGGTGTTTCTGATCATAATATCACTGATCATAATATCAGTGAAGGTACCGCCGATCATAGCCATCATTATCACGGTACCCGCAATCATTACATTCATTGCATTGATCATAAGCATCATCGTTTACATAATACTGGCCTCCGCAACAATCGACTACATGCAATTAGCAAGAAACAACCAAGGAGAAAACTAAAGCCCGTAGAGTTAGGGCTTCGGGGCTAGGTCTCATGTTTAGATTATTGCGAGGTGCGTCGTCAAAGCTGGTAGGTATTGACCTAATCCATGCCTACACCCAACTCCTCACTCAATACCCTCCATATCGCCTTCAACACATCTCGCCCGATCTCGTCAGCGTGCCTCCTGGCCACCCCCTCGGCTTCTTCCCTCTTCTCGCCGGGCTCGTGCATGATCGAGTTCCTGACATCATTGACCCTCCTGCCCTCGAACCCGCATGTTAAACTGTAATCATTACAGAATGCCTTGGCCCATGAATCACCGAACTTCCTCTTATAACCCTTCAACGAGGCGAGCATCTCGAAGGCTATGAAGAACTTCAGGAACCTATCCAGGGGATCCTCATCGAGACCCCCAGAAACCCACCACTCAATGACCCTCAGCAACTCCTCAGCCCTCTTACTGGTGCTGGGGTTTTGTAAGGCATCTCTGAGCTTGTTCATGAGATTTATGGCTCTCTCGAGAAGTCCCTCATTGAGTTGAGTTTTACTCCCCGCTGTTGTTTTCATACTTGTGATTACGCCAGCCGCGTTTATGGACCGCCAGGTTATAACGAGGTTATCCACATCGAAGCCTACGCCCTGAACAAGGCTCATGGCGTAAACAAACAGCTCAGTCTCTCTCCTACCCAACTCATTAATCACCTCCGGACTATCACCAACCACATCAATCTTAAACACAACCCTACCACCCTCACAACCCACCTCAACACCACCAACCTCGAATTCATTAGGCGGACAACTAAAATCTACGCGTAAACCCCTCAGGGCGAAACTAACCACGCCCCTATACACAGTAATCTTAATCTAAAGCATGAACTTAAAACCTTTTTCAATTAATTAAGTGGCGTAAAAATAGGATAATACGTAAAACAACGCATAACAACGAACCCCTAGTTTTAATCGCATCGCTAAACACTTTTTGCATCACTCGCCTAGGCCACATATAAGGCGGTAATGAAGAAGCAATAAGGTCGAAGCATAAGGTACTGCGCCACATGCAGCAGCGATGGGCAATAAAGACGCATACGTTGATGCCAGACCCTGAAAGGTCAGTAAGGTCAGTGGGACCATGCACATATTTGGGAGGATGAATCCGCTTAAGTAAAATACAAGGCTTGCAAATGCGCCTAAGGCTATGACACTGGCAGAGAGAAGAAGTATGGATGCCACGTGAGTAGAGCTTGTGATGCCTTTACCTATGAATGCTTCAGCAATGATTAATAAGAATGTAATTATAAGCAGAAGATAGACGCTTAGATATTCAGAATCAATGAAGAAGATTAATAAAAAGTACAGAATAGGCCAAAACGCGACGAAATAAGTAAAGAAGAGCCTTAAGGAGTGAAAAACAAGAAGTCGCATATCACCTACACACAGCCCACTCCTAAGGTATAAAATACGTCTATACAGTATATCTGAGAAAGGCAGTGCCAATAGGGGCAACACAATGATTATAAGCATAGGGAAACCATACTTGATCTGTGCTAATTTTGAAATAGTAAATAATGATGCAACAGCTTGACCCACGAGTATCGTAATATTTCCTGCCGGTACACCGCACTGCTGGAGGTATTTATTAAGTGACGTCATGTTTATGGGATAACTCACATAAGCCATCCCCTCATTAATTATGTAAACAAACGAATGAGATATTCCACAGCATTTTTGGAGATAATAAAGACTGAGAAAGCCTTCTATCATAGACGGCATATTTGTTATCGCATCACGGAACACAGGGAGAAAAGCGTAAAATAAGAGGAGATATCCAAAAATAATATAAATAGGCGCATTTACAAGTAAGAACAATGAGATATTGTACCCTCTTGATTCTAAGTAAATTAATTCAGCTATAAAAAATGCTACGAGCATTATAAGCATTATTTCTAAAGGAATAGAAATAAGGAAATAAATGCCAAGGGGCAACATAAGAAATAAAGCGGTTAGGTATAAGAGAGCAATTACTAATCTTGATTGAGGAGTTCCACTTTTAGAAGCTCTGGGTGCTTTCATTCAGTTCCCTATTTTCAATTAATAATTTATAAATCTTTATCAACCTGTAGGTCTCGATTACTGTGATTACTGCACATTCCTTATTGACAGTGCAACGATTAAATCAATGGCTAAACTTTCGATACTATAGGACGTAATATTCGGGAGGTTAGGGAGAAAACAGCATATGGATTAGCCTTGGCGCAAATTATTAGATTGTTGCGTCGGTTCTAAATGGGCCGTATTATGTAAAAAGAGCAATTACGGAGTCGTGGAACACGCTTGTTAGAATATATTAATCACTTCGCCACCGTATGCGCCTCCTTACTGAACGCTGTCCGGTTTTCTCGGTCTCAACCCGTGAGCACATGATGCGGTGGTGAATTATAGACAGTGTTAGTGCGTAGGGTATGGCGCCGGAAATCCCAGCAAGGAGTAACGAGGATTCATACATACCTAACGCGTCATTAGCGCCTGTGAAGCAGGTGCTCGGTAGGATGAAACCACCGATATAAAACGCAGCCACCGTGTAAAGCAGTGAGGAAACAACGCTAATTAGGAGGGCTACCCATAGCCACGGTGAGCTGGTCCCACCGTTGTGTATCATGAGAACTTCAGCAATCAATACGAGGAATGTTGTGATAAGCATGGCGTATGCGTACGGGAACTCCGAAGAACTAAGTATGGCTAGGGAATAAACAACAATGCCGAAGCCCGTGAAATAAGTAATTAAAGTCATGGCCATATACGAACCGAGCAACCACCTATCATCACGACATAAGGTATCGTATGCCTTCTCCTTATCCCCAGTACTGTACTCTAGGAGCTTCTTTAACAGAGGGATTGTTGGTAGCCAAAAAACCAATAGGATTACGATTATGGTGAATGCTTCTATAAATAGCATAACGAAGGATTGTGACAGCGCAGCTTTAACAAACATTGTTTCGTTTGAACCTACTGGACTAATCGCTGTCTGGTTTAATGAAATCCCACCACATACTTTGTAGCAATGGGAAAGCTTGTACATCGTAAGGGTTGCATTGACTATTGAGAAGCTCTTTGTAAGTGGAGGTACTATATTAATACTAATTAAGGTAGTCACGATGAGAGTTATGTATGAGATTAGAACGACGATAATTATGGGAAATAATGCTAAGAAGCTTAAGCCTGCAATTATGCGTTTTTTCAGTAAGGGTGGCACCTGCCATAAATACTTTCTATCAAGCCTTAAAGCTAATATTACAAAAGATGTGAGGAAAGGTATTACCCACACTATAATTATTATCCATGAGAATACGATATAAATTACGGGTATTTTGTGAGATAGTAAATACGATAGGCACAGTAAGGTTACTATCATCTCAACTATAAATATAATTGCATATGTGATTTCATCTCGATCTATTTTTCTCCGTCTTGCCACCACGTTGTTTCTTCCCTTTACCTGCTTTTTGTGGGTTTTGATTATTTATTTGTGCCTTTATGGGTTTGGCTTGTTCCTTGGTGCCTCTGAGCCTTGTTTGTGGTTGTGAGTTTGTGGTATATCACTAATAGAGTTACTGTGGGTATTAGTCCTGCTATGTGCGTTGTTGGTATTGGTGGTTTGAGTAGGAGCTCGGTGGCTAGGTAGGCAGCCACCAACGCGGGCATGGCGATTGCAGTAATCACCGCGCCTACGTACACCCTAACGAGCACACTCCTCGAAACCACTAACCGCCTGGGTAAGTCCCGCGCGGATACTACTGCGACGTAAATGGTTGCCGCAAGCATGTACTCCGTGTATATTGATGTGCCGATGCTCGGCTTACCACCACCAACCCAGGCAATGAGCGATGTTGCGTATGATGAGGCGATGGCTAGGGCGGAGGATTGAGTTAGAAACGACTCACTAAGGACTGCCCTACCCAGCACGTACTCAGAGGTCCACAGTGCAATTATGACCTCCGTAGCGAGCACGACCGTGGGCACGACCACGGACTCAATGAGGTAGAGCCAGGGTGGGTAGTGGAACATCAATGCCTCGTAGGCATTGAATGGTGAGGTTAGGTAGATAATGAGCATGGGCATGTTGAGGACCGGCCTAAACCCAATCGCCTTCACCGACGCCCAGTAGGCAATGAGCGATTTCGGTATTATGGCTAGCGAAGCCCAGTAAAGGGCGGTGTAGGTCAGCAACACGGCGAGTAGGGAAACAACAAACCCAAGACGCACCATACAACCATAGATCACATCAAAGTAAACAAATATCTTTACCCCTAAAATAACGCAATGAACGTAAGCACGCCATGGCATCACCGTACGGAATACTCAGTACAGCATTTAACACCACTAGCATGATCACCGAGATATCATTTACGATGAGAGGCTATGGAATCCTGGACGGTCTAATAACCGTGCACTTAATGAAGGGGTTAGTTAGTGTTGATTAATCTAAGCCAAGCAATCATTAATGGTTAATTGAGTTGAGTAGTAAATTTTTAAGTAAATATTTCGGCATTGGATAAAATGAGCGGTCCTGAGATTACTGCTGGTGTTATTACCGCTGGATCTCAATTAGCGAAGTTGCTTTTCGACATTTACAACATGATGAAAAAGGCTGACGTGGATGTTAAGGTTTTGGTTGAGTGTGGTGATTATGCTTGCCGTAGTGGTAATGTCCTCGTTAAGGTTATGAATAAGAGCAGTGATGTACCTGCCCACGATATCGAGACGCGATTGGGAATAACCGCCATCACTATGGATATCCATAACAATGATGGTGTCAAAATTCAGACGAAATATCTCGATGATTACCTTGTTGACACTAAATCCACGTATTATGCCATAGATGGTGAGATATTACCGTGGGTTAAGGGTAACGAGAGGATTTACAGCCCAATCACAATTAAGCCCGGACTTAGCGAGAAGTTCTTGGTTCTCGAGTTCGTGAGGAGTGATGTTGACCACATAATTACAATACCAGTGAGGGATGGCATTAAGCTGAGGTTGGGTGATTATGATAAGTACGTATTTGACATAACAATTAGTGGCCCAAACATTAAGGAACCGAATAACATTAAGCTGTACATCACTAAGGAGAAGATTAACTCAATATGCGACCTCAAGTATTGGGTGAGGAGGTGCAAGAGCAATATTGAGAATAAGGAGGGCTGTAATTTAATTGTTGGGAAGATGGAGGATGAGGTTGAGGGCAGGCTTGTTGAGGAATTGAGGAGGGATTGGAATGATAGCTACCTCGAGCGCTTCTGGAGGATACGCACAAGGATAATTGAGGAGCATGCCTACGGTGATGAAAAATTACTTAAGGAATTACTTGAGGAATTCGCAGACCTATGGAGTGATGTAGAGAAGGAACATAAAGACCTAGCCCCAGTACTGTTTGGCAACATCTTCGAGGGCTTATACACATATTCAAACCTCTTAATTTCAAGCCCCGATCAAGAACTAAAAGTTAACGCATTGAAGTCATTGGCTACGAAACTGCTCTCGCTTGGTCCACTAACTGCGGAGCATGAGACTGATTTCGTGGTGCAGCGTTTTAATGAGTACTCTAATGACCTTCGTAACAGAATCATAAATGAGGATTTAAAGGTATTAACGAATATGGTAGTATCGAAATCTCACTATGACCTATGTGACCTAGGTGAGGTATTCAGGGAGCAAATTAATGAGTGGTTCCTATCAGCGGTTTTATACCCTGGTTGCAAGTGGCTTAGGACATGCGATGATTTTAGCGGTGATGATGCGATAAAGTGCTCCGTAACTAATGACGCACTTCGCGGAGATTCGGATTCGCTAAATAAGCTGGTGATGTACCTCCTCGGTGAGGTTGAACGTAACGTGAATAATCCCAATAAACAGGAGTTGCTCAATAAATTCAAGGAGAGCGTGTTCGACCTCATTGAGTACTTCTCTCAATTACCTACTAGGATCACCTCAGTGGAGGATTTAAGGAAGTATGGAATACCTGACATGGACCTCTATACGGACCGTAGCCTTAGCATCAGCATTATGTTTCGAGGGATACATAAAAATGAGATCCTTTTAAGGATCTTAGCGTACATCATGGCAGTGAGGACTTTACGTGCGAGACTAGCATTCATTTTAAACTATTTTAATAAGTTAAACTATTTTAATTATGGTTGTAGTTTCCCTAAGCCCATTGAAATACATGAACATCTTGTAAAGTTATTGTACCCTAAGTCCATTAGTGATTGGTTCTCGGCGATTCATGATGTATGCGAAGCCAAACACGATAAGGAGGAAGCTAAGGACAAGGTAAGGATTGAGATTGATAATTATGAGAGGATTAAGCTCTTCTTAAAACTTTACTTCTACTCCCTAACTTAGCAATAGTCCAATTATTTAAGTAATCTTGACTACAATTCCTCAGTAATGGGTTTGCCATGGCTTAAATCAATTAAGCGGTGCTTGCCCGGACAGTGTTTAAGGCGGTTGCTTAAGCCTTACTACTATATGGCGATTATACTAGCGTCAATCGGTGTTATAATCGCTATCCCAATTTCAATGATATCACTATTTATGTTGGTTTTGTCATGGCTTTTCTATGTACTGTTTCTCGTGAAACTCACGGATGAGATTGACCTTGAGAGGGATACATGCCTAATGGATGGGATTAACTTCTGTGCTTTCATGGTATTAACTACGTTTTACCTAATGTTATCATTGTGGGGTCTGCTGAATATTTTGTTTTATCAGGTGTTGAGAGAATATGAGGTGAATACGTTATTCACTCTTTATTCCATGTTACTCACCGCTACCTTGACCTCGATCTCGATCATATTCACTTTGGGTAATTGGGTTATATCAAGGCGTGACAGGGAGGATGGGAGATTCATAGCCATTATTAGGGCTACTAGGAGGGCTTTACTTTTCATATTCGTCACCGTATTCCTCTCCCTACTATCAGTAGCGGACTTCCTCGTGATGCAGCGAATATTTTTCGCCACATTTTTCTTAGCCGTATCCCTCGGCTTAACCATAACTATGGCGCAGACCCTAGTTATAATGCACGCACTAATGGATGCACTCAGCAGATCCGCGAATTCCGAAGGCGAAGCCAGAGGGTCAGGGAGTTAGAGAAGGGACGAAAGGTGCCTCAAAACCTTAGACCCGTGTTTCTGGTCATTGCTTATCCGTGGTTATGCTCACCACAGCGTATCCAGCCAGTAGCCCTAGTGGTGGTGCTGTTACTAGTCCGTCGATTGGTCCGTAGGCTTCAACCGTTACTGAGCTCACGCATGCCTCTGACACTAGTCGGGGTATTGAGTGGAGGGCTAGTGCTGTGGTTGTGTCGATGATTAGGCTCCCCGCAATGATTGATGCGTATAGCGTGAATAGGAGCGGCTTCCAATCACTGCCTATTCTCCATCTTTTCTCACGGGCGTAAACCAACGGCGTTACTGAGCCGATGACTATCGAGGCTGTGAATGTGGCTAGTGCGAACGATGCTGTTAATGGGGTTGTACGTGCTATGGTGCTTTGCGCTTGATCCATCACCTAGTTTTTAATTGATGCTTCGAAAACGCATTATGTGGTTTGCATTATTTATTATCCCGCATTCCGTACCTACTCCTTATCTCGTTATAAACCTCCTCTGCCCTCCTAATCGCCTCCTCAATGCTTGCCCTGATTTTCGTGAGTTCATCATTGCCTGCCCTCCTCACTATTGATTCCCATGCGTATATTAGCATGTCCATGGACAACCTAGTTAGCAGTGAATCCCAGTGGATTAGGTCGAGCACCACTAGGTCGTCCTCCTCACACTCGGCTGGCATTATGATTGTCCTCATTGGTGGGATGCCTATTTTTGAATGCATGAAATCAGTCACGGCAATCCCCAAAGCCCCAAGCACACCCTCACCATTAATCATCGCCACAGCATGTATTGGCTTTGATAGCGAATTATAGATTTCATAGATGAAATCCATGGACTCGGTACCGAAGTTACTACCTAATAACCCCTCAACCCACCCACACAAGCCACCATAAAGAGGGCAGTAGAAATAGAAAATAAACCTAACCCTCAGGGAACCGAGGAACCCCAAACCTCTCTGGCAATGCACAAGCCGGTACTGGTCGTCCCTGTACATGGGCCAGGGCGTTGTGTTGCTCCTCAGGTGGTGTTATTGGGTCTTGTTGGGTCAGTAATTTTATTAATTGTTTTGTGGTTGGTTGTTTTAATGCCTACGTTGCTTGAGCGTGGTATCCCAATTGACGTCATCAATGATTACTCAAGCGTTGAGAAGGGCCCGGGCAGGCCACCGCATTGGGAGATGGTCTTCTGGTGGACTAGGAAACCACTGGCTGGTGCCAGGGCAATAATCGCAGCATCGCTCCTGCCGGATAACGCCTACCAAAGCATGGAGCAATTTCTAAACGACTTATTCCCATGCAGGGGCGAGAAGAGGACAGTGCATAGTTGTAATCCATCACAACGATTAATCGAGAAGCTCAGGGGGAAGAGGTTGCTCGACCCGTTTGCTGGCTTTGGTTCGATACCGCTTGAGGCTTCGAGACTTGGTGTTGATGCTGTTGCTGTTGAGTTGTTGCCGACAGCCTACGTGTTCCTAAAGGCAATACTCGAGTACCCAAGGCTCTTTAGGGACAAGTTCATAGAGGTTGATGGGAAAACCATAAAGGAGTTAGGGCTTGAGGACGTCGCCAAGCAATTCAGCGGTAAGAGGGAGGTGAGCGAGTCAGGTAGGTACAAGGTACCAATGCTCATCTACGACGTAGCTAGGTGGGGCTCATGGATAATCAACAGGCTCAGGGAAGACCCAGTGATTAAGGAGCTTTACGACGCCGACATATACATCGGTACGTGGGAAGTCAAGTGCCCAGTGTGTGGTAGGTACACACCGTTGGTTGGCAATTGGTGGTTGGCGAGGGTAAAGAGTGGCAATAGGGGTTACGAGAGGCTTGCCTGGATGGAGTGGCAAAACGGTGAAATCAAGGTAATCGACCTAAACGAACAATGCAAACAACAGAGACTGGGAAATTGCGACAACCTAAGCGCCGAGGTGACAACAAGGGGTGAGGAGGGCGGTTCCGTGAGGTGGGCGAACCAGAAGTTCGTTGTGCCGATAAAGAATGTGGATGCAAAGCGCGAGACCGCCCAATGCCTGTACTGCAGGGCTGAGATAAACCACCGCATAGTAAACGGTAAGGTGGTTAAGGGCAATAAGAAGGATGGTGATTGGTACGTGAAGTGGGCGCTCAGGCGGTGGAGCGAGAACTACGAGAAGTACCTAAGGGATGAGATCACGCTTGATGAGTTGAGGCAATCACCAGCAAGGCCCACACTACTGGTTAAGGTCTACGTCAAGGATGGAGACCTACAATTCAAACCAGCAACACAACAAGACACGGAGAAACTATGGAAAGCCGCTGAGGAGCTAAGGAAAATGTGGGGAGACCCAGACATTCCAATAGAAGAATTATGGAATTATCACATGGGTACGGCAGGACAGATAAGCATATGGATATGGGGATATAATAAATTCTTTAAGTTCTTCAATCCGCGACAACTCCTTACACTTGTAAAATTAGTCAAATTAATTAGACAGGTAGGGCACATGGTTGAGGAGGAGAAGTTGAAGGAAGGCTGGAACAGTGAAGACGCAAGAAAATACGCGGAGGCGGTGACAACATACTTAACAATCGCATTAATAAGATTTGTTATTTTCAACTCTGTTGCATCACCAATTAGACCGGATACTATAATGGGCGCTATCATTGCAGGTTCTATGACGTTTAGAGGTCTCGCGGTTGTCTGGAACTATGGCGATATGTCACCTTATACTAATATTACAGGTTCTTGGCTAAAAAATATAAAAACTACCATAAATAGTTTAGGATATGTTTTTCTAACTATTTTTGATAGTAATGGTAATGCTAAAGTTTTACTTGACGATGCTTCTGAGCTTTCTAGGCTTGAGGGTGAGAGGTTCGATGTGATAGTGACTGACCCGCCTTATGCTGATGATGTGGCATATTCAGAGCTTAGTGATTTCTACTATGTCTGGCTTAAGAGGGCTCTCAGTGACGCTGAAAATAATGAATTGAAACCGCGCTTCCTGCCTGAGGCGTTCTTTGACGAGTTTGGCCTGGAGATACCGACTCAGTGGCAGAGGTTTGCGCCTAAGGAGGTAAGTGAGAATGAGGGTCGTTGGGAGCACTTCGGTTTGAAGGTTACGTTTGCTGAGTTGTTGACGAGGGCTTTTGCCAATGTCCTACGTTTCCTCAAGGAGGACGGTTTGCTCGTTGCGTACTACGTTGCCAAGAAGCCTGAGACTTGGGCTGCGTTGGTTGATGCTTTGTGGCGTGAGAATGGGCTTGAGCTTGTCGCTGCCTATCCAGTAGAGACCGAGAGTGAGGAGAGTATTGTTGCTAAGGGTAAGGCCTCAATTCTCGGTGGTTACGTCTCAGCATGGAGGAGGCGAGTTGGAGAGAGACCGCTTGATTTGGATGTGGCGAGGGAGGAGGCGTTTAGGGAGGTTGCTTCGAGGCTTGAGGCTAGGCTTAAGGTTTTGAGGGGTAGGAAGGGTGGTGCGACGACGTGGGTTTACTCCTACTTGGCTGCCTTGGAGTACTTGACGGCTCATTATCCGGTGCGGCTTGGTGGTGTGGAGCTTGGTTCTGATGGTTTGATGAGGCAGGCTGTTGTGCTTGCGTTTGAGGCGTTGCTGAGGAGTTCCGGTATTAAGTTGACTGATAGGGGTGCGCATGCCTACCTGGCTCTTAGGATTATGGAGAGTAAGAGTGGTCGTGTAGATAGTGATACATTGTCATACGTAGAGAAGGCTGTTGGGCTGGAGCATAAGGATCTAATTGGGCTTGGCTTGATTACGGAGGTTGAGACTGGCGGGCCTAATGTGGCTAAGCGCAAAACATTTGAGGTGTTGGCGCCGCGTAGTGATACTGTGGATGAGGTTAAGAGGGTTTACTCGCTCCAGCGTGGGAAGTCTGCCGTGATTGATTGCCTCAGGCAGCTCCAGCTTAATGCATTAATTAAGTCAGTGGCCAAATGTACCCCTGAGGTTAGGGAGGAGTCCCTTAACCTGGCTAGGGCTTTAATTGAGCTTTCTAAGTCGGGTTTGCTCGATGAGGATGATGCTGACGTAAAGCTTTCAAGGCTGGTTCTTGGTATGGAGTGGTGGCAATGAGTGCCGTGAACCTAAAGTTACTCGCCGAGGGGAAGGTAAGCCCTGCCATAGACGTATACGAGGTATATAGGGCATTATTCTTAAATGAGAAGCCCGAGGAAGCGTACAAAATATACTGTGACACGCAATCATTCTTCTCCATCACGTATATAACCCCAGCCTTTGAGCATTACATAGAGGATTTCTTGGCGAAACTCAGTAGGGGCGAGAGTGAGGTTTACCTAATGCCTGCCCTGATGGGTGCTGGTAAATCGCACTTCCTAGCCTTAATACTCCACCTTCTAGCCCTTTATAGGCGGTGTAATGGTGTTGGGGATTGCGTTGGTAGGGAGTTGACGAAGTACGGCATCGACATCAAGATACCGTCGATAAGTAAGGTTCCTAATGTTGCTGTTTTTAGGGGTAGGCAGAGGTTGGGTGATTTCGAAAGGAGGCTTAGGATGACGAAAATTAAGGATGACTTAAGGAATATTGCTAGAAGTAATGCGCCGTTGGTCATTATTTTTGATGAGACGCAATTCTTCGAGATTGATGAGGGCGACGATTTTATCGCTTGGATTCAGACACTGGCTGAGGTTGTTCGTGAAGTACCTGGAGCGTTCTTGTTCGTATCCTTCTCATTGTTTGCGACAGAGAGGCCGGAGTTGGAGGGTCGTAGATCAATAGATGTTGTGAATAGGGTTAATCCAGTTATTGTTTCGTTGGATACGGTCAGTAATATCTCAGCCATACTCAGGAGGTGGGGTGGTATAGCTGTTAGGGATGTTGATTTAGGAACACTAAAGGGTTTGGTTAGTGAGGAGGAGTATAAGCGCCTTGGCTCTGATTTTAGGCAGGCGTATCCCGTTAACCCAAGACTCTTGGATGTCGTTCTTAAATTGGCTGATGAGTCTTTAGTTGAGAGGACGAGGATACAATTAACGAGGGAGCTCCTTAGGACTTTAGCGCGTGCTTATTTAAGCACGAACATGGAGAGGGGAGAATTGATAACCTTTGCCCATTTACCAGAACCTAATGAGTTGTTAATCATAGGTGGTGCATCAGCGGAGCTTTGGAGATCGCTACTGCACGCCTATGATGATGACATTGATGATCTTAAAAATAGGGGCTTAAGCAATCCGACATACAAGGCTGCACTTTCAATGCTTAGGTATACGCTACTTGCAACTTTCCTCTCGAGGTTAATGCCATCGCTTGTACTATACCCCACGGAGCATGACCTACTCATAGGTAGTTACAATAACCTTGATGCTAGTCCTTCAACTCTTAAAGAGGCAATTAATGAAATCGATAGGGGAACACATGTTACAAAGGTTAGGGATAGGTACATCTATTGGTTTTTACGTGATGAGACGCAGGTAATACATGATGTGGCAATTACGTACTCAGACAATGATGGTCTTGATGTAGCTATTAATGAATTAATAAATACTGTTAAGGATAGGTCAGGTGCTTTCTCTAGGGTTTACATCTCAGGAATTAACCCTAACTCATTGGGTAGGGTCAACGTAATTAGTGATAGGAGTTCTTGGCAAAAAGTGTTCAGTAATAATGATGAGTCCATACTTTCAATAGATGTGCTTGAATTTGGTGTTAACGTGCGGAAAAATAACTTAATCATTATATTACCTAATAATGAGTTGAAAACACCTACGAGGGCTATTGAGATCCTTAGGGATTTTAAGATGGAGGTTAAGGAAGATCGAGGCATTAAAAGCGCAATTATTGACATTAGTAGGATAATAAGGGCTATTGATGAGGTAAACGATAGACCCCTAGACTATTTTCCAGACCTACTTGGGATTGAGGATGAGAATTTTAGGAGGGAGATGGAGGAGCTTTTGAGATCTAGGCTTAACAATAGGAGATCCATTGCAAGATCTATACTTAGGGATGCGGTTAATTTGTGGCTTAGCAAGGCAGTGATTGGATTCAATGAGCAAATATTTAATAGGCTTGATAATGCCTTAGTTGAGGTTAGTAAGAGAAGGGGGGAGGTCTTGAATAAGATTGCTGAAGATATCTTCAATTATGATTTAATTAAGAGTCGAATCAAGCAGGGCAACTTCATTAGTGTTAGTGATTTATGGAGTCTGTACTTAAATAACTCAGCATTCCCGTCTGCGCCAATAGGCTTTAACGAATTCTTAGATGCCATTAAGGATTACTGTAAGGGCTATAGGTGTGTTTTTAAGGTGAATGATAATATGGTGTGGATACCAGAATGCACAGATAAACGTGAGATACCAAGTTTAGATGAAAATAGTAGTATTGCCCCTATAATTATTGGTAAGGAGACTAAGGAACTTCTCGATTGGCCCATTAGGCAATTCCTTGAAAAGCTTCGTGAGATGGAGGGAGGCTCTGTCAGGTATTACATTAAGTATAAAAGGCCTAGCGGTGAGGAGGTTAGGATAAGCGTTGACGAGGCACTTTCTGAGAAGGTAAGGAGCGATTGGCAGTTCTTTATAGATGGTTGTATCGAGAAAGAGGTGATTAAGGCATACATACAAAAAGTTCTGGTTGATGGTATCGAGCAATACATTATTGATAGAGACCCTGGTTCCAAAGTGAGCATCGAGGTCTTAGCAAGTGAGGAGATGAGTGCGGTATCTTATGGTATTAATGGTATTGTGAACAGGGTTGATTCACCAGGTGTTAATTATCAGTTTGAGGTTGAGGTACCGAAAGAACCAGGTGAACATACACTCAGTATCG
>Ga0326758_100176_pt1 | contig 18788 bp, 11 predicted proteins | sample GCRJH_S_FD_207221 | JGI IMG/M metagenome (GOLD analysis project Ga0326758, IMG submission 207221) | Hot spring sediment microbial communities from Geyser Creek Basin, Yellowstone National Park, WY, United States - GCR.JH_S | ecosystem: Environmental > Aquatic > Thermal springs > Near-boiling... | reverse complement strand
AAAAGTACGCCTTCAAATTTTATATTAGATGAATGAAATAAGTTGAGTTTATTAACGTAATTATTAAGTTGATAACAAGGATCTTCATGAAGCTCTCCATCAGCTTCTACAACGTTATCTCCTATCCTCTTTACATGCCTCCAACCTTTAGCTTCAACAACTAAAGCTTTATCCACGAAAATCACGTCTGCCCTCTCGGTAAAGATTGGATATTCTAAAATAATAGGATGAGGAGGACTTATTGTCGATAGGAGGTCAAGCAATTTCTTCCAAGCTTTGTTCAACTGTCGGTTTCTCATTGAACGTTTCTTCATAATGACTAATTATATTGTCGTAGGCTTTAGGAGTAACTCTCTCGAGTATTACTGGTAGCACAAAGTTTATTCGCCAAATAAATTATAAACTTTCAGCTTACTCTCCCTTCTTTTTAAACAATAGCTGCAGCATGGCTCTCGAAATCCTACCTTGTATAGTTGAAACTGTTAATTATCAAGTAGTAACCTATGAGTCCTTGAGAGGAAAAGGAGAAGAGGCTAAAGCTAGGAAGAGCGAGTTAATAAAAGCAGGAATAGAGGAGAAATACATTAACGACTTTATAGAAGATGCCGAAAGCGGGGAAGGAGATGTTTGTGGAGATGATAAAAGGCTTGAGGCTTACCTAGAAATCCTATCAATTTTAGGCTTATAAAGAAAGAAAGAATAATACCAAGCCAATTTGCTTTTAAGTATTACTAATTCTATCTAGGAAAGAAGATAAATTTTATAACAAAAATATTAATGATGTAACTTTTGAAGAAAAGTTTTTAAATTACTTTATATATATTATCACATGCTAATGAGATATTGGGGAAGGAAGCCTTTGAAGCTCATTGATGAGTTAATGAGTGATATAGACGGTACTGTCGTTGACCCTTTTGGCGGTGCTGGAACTATTGTTCTCTCCGCTCTAAGACACGGTAATAAAGGAGTATATCTTGATATTAACCCTTACGCTTGGCTCGTTGCATTCGTAAACATAGTAGAGATTAACGCTGAAGAATTTATGAGAAGAGGAGAGGAAGTCTTGGAAAACTTAACTGAAGTAAGAAAAAGGACCTTAAGGAACGATTACCTTTATTACCCTAATGGTAAGCCTTTCTGGAAGAAGAGGAATGCAGAGAGGGTTTCACAATTCTTTTCGCCTAACAATTTTAGGAAATTATACTCCATTCTGAAGGAAATAGATAACGTGGGAACTTCACCAGAAGTTAAGATAGCCTTATATGGAGCATTTTGTTCCTCACTTTTCAAAGCGTCGAAAATGAAGAGGGAAAATGCGGGAAGTTGGGGAGTACCATCTTATTGGATTCCAGAAAGACATAAGGAAGTTGATGCATTAGAGGCTTTCAGTTCTGAGGTAAAGAGGTTCTATTCATACTTTAGGAGGAATAAAGGATACAAACTTAACGAGGACGTTAAGTTACTGATAAAGAATTCCCTCAGCTTTAGATATGATAAGGATTTAATTCTCTTCACAGACCCTCCTTTCTTTGATGAAGTTCAATATATGGAGCTTTCATTCTTTTATTGGGCTTGGTTAAGGGAAAGTAAATTTAAGGATGTCGTTAAGGAAATTCTTGGGAAAAATATAGCCTTTAGAATGCGTGATGAAATAATAGTTAATCCGAATAAAGGTATTAATTATGCTACATATCTTAAATTATTAGATAAATTTCTATTAAAAACTAGAAAAATGAAGAGTAAATATCTTCTTTTTCACTACGATAACGATGAATTAAAACAAAAGATAATATCATTAGCAAAGGTGAGATGGATCAGAATTAAAATAGAGGATATTGAAATAAGTACTCAAAGAAATATAGGGCCTAGAGGTGGGAAAAAGTATATTTTAATTTATTCATGAGACTCATTATTCTTGGATATCTCATCGAATTGTTGTAGTAATTTTTCTACTTTATCAGGATCTATTGTAACTATTACTGCTTCCACATTTTTCTTCAAGCCATTCACAGTGAAATTTGCTGAACCCATAAGAGCAATTGCATCATCTATTATCATAACCTTAGCATGTATTATACCTTCTGCTGATGAAGGCATTTTTATTACACGTATTCCAGCTTTTTCTGCTTCCTTTATAGCTTCATCATTCTTTTCATCATCTAAGCATACAACAGTTATAAGTAAATCTTTTTCTTCTTTAACTGCTCTTAAATCGTCTATTATTTCTTTACCTATCCATGGTGAAACAATTTTAATTTCGTTCTCAGCTAAATTTATTAAATCTTTAAATATTGAATATAAATTATTTGTGAATGAGAAATCATTTTTACTGAACCAATCAGTATGAGTTTTGAGAAATTCGCTTACTACTTTTCTACTTATAAGAAATGGTTGATCATAAGGTCCGAACATACAACCTTTATCCATTCCTACACATAAGTTACACCCATCCCAACACAATGGCAATTCTGCTATTAGATCTTTAAAAGTCTGTCTAGTATTGCCATTTTTGTTAATACTGCCCTTAAACCTTTTGCCTAAATAATTTCTAACTACAAAGTGGCTTGGAAAACTATTGGGGAATGGACTACCTGTTCTCCAAGAGTCAAATATGTCTATAACTCTATTAAGTATATCATTATTTAACCTACCGCTAAATCTGCTAACAATCTGACGTAAATTGAATAAGCTGTCGTTAGATTTTCTTTCATGAGTATCATAAATATTCGGTAAATTACTTAAAATACCACGTAATGTTGGATCGCCTGCACTTATCATGTTGCTGATGTTTTTCAAGTACCCAAAACCACCATATATCGTCTCAACAATATATATGGTTGCAGAAGTATCTCCAAATACTGGATGCTCAATATAATACATATAATCTGATGAAATATTAGACTTTATTAAGGAGTCAATTACATTACTAATAATAACATGAGCTAATGTATGTACTAATATAAAGCTACCAAATAAAGTCAAATTCTCATCCTTGCAATGCTCTTTAAATTTACCATTAATGATGCCATCTATTACATTCTCAAATCTATCCATGGCAGCGAATCCTTTATGAGAAAGACTAAACTTATTTAACGTAATATTTTTCCCGTTACCAAAATATATTAACATTTTTGTACATAACCAATCTCTTATCTCTGGATTATTTCCTATTAACCACGATATATAATCCTCTAAAGTATTTATATTGAACTTAAGTATCAGTCCATTTAAATTGTTTAACCTAAATCCTATTCCATCTTTATATGAAACCCATAGAAAATCTTTATACATAAGATCTGCTGACTTTGCATAAAATATCGTAGCATCAGAGAAAGCCTCCATAACTAGTTTATCGCTAAATTCTATTTTGCCAAGTATTCTTTCTATGTTTCCTATCTTAACAACTATTAGAGCGGAAATCATTTTCCTATTGCTTATTCCTCCTTCCCTTACACGTCTTACAATATGAGGAAATACTGTATATAATCTTTCATAAGGCTTGGGTCCGTCATAATATTTACAACCTCCATTTTCATCACGTTCAAATAATTTACATTTTTCCGCTAGCGGGCATTGTCTATTACTATGCAACAAAACCAAACCATACTTACAATAATATCCATTAGCCAAAGAACTATTATTATATCTAGCAATAAGAGGAAAAGGTTGAGAAGCTATTTCCTTATCTATAACAAAATTAGGATCACGTAATAATGAAGTGTTAGTGTATCCTATATCGTTTCTTGAACTTGGTGCAAAAATATATGGCTTTATCTCTTTGGGGAGAATTACTTTAAAATCTCTCTTATAATAGGGTACATGAAAATTGTCAGCTATACCATTGTTCCAACTTATATTTTCATTAGTATTATTATATACGATAGGCACTAATATTAGGCCATATTCATTTTTACCAAAAAGCAACTTAAATGGAGTAAACGTATACAATGCTTGAATTCCACTTCTTTTAGTACCTGAATATTCACTCATTATCATCACCTTCCTCTGTACCGATTAATTCTATAGTCGGAGATGGCGGCGTCATAAGGAGGTCAACAAATATGTCTTTAGCGTACTCTTCTCTCATAACTTTAAATATATCATAATTTTGATCTTTATTGACTTTTATTGAAGTTTCATTAAAATAATTAAACATATCAAGGCATTTTCTATAATTATTATTGTCAATTACGGCATTTAAATCTTCTATTAAATTTTCTGTTTTTCCTGCAACATCTTCAAGTTGTTTTACAGCATTTTCAATATTGTGTATGAGCGTCTTATTTTTCATCCTTTCTAATATATTTTTTCCAGATTCTAACTTTGATTTATATTTTTTAAGTCCATCTATATATTGGTTTAGCTTAGAGCTTTCAGTGTTTATTGAAGCCAGTAGTTTACGTACTTGAGCTAAATTAGCAAAGTTATTGTATAGTATATCCTTTAATCGCTCAATCTTATTATAAATATTGTTTATAATAATTAGAAGCCGTCTGCTATATTTATAAATCTCGTAATTATTCATATCTTCAGACCATTCACTTAGTATTTTTCTGGTTTCAAAAACTGTAGATAATGAAACATTAATGTCTTCGTTCACTCCATTCACTATATCTTTACAATCATTACTTATATTTATTGTGTTATTATTTATAATTTCCAATAAATTGATTAAATTCCATAAATCATCCTTAACAGAATCTAAACTAATACATAATGCGTTCTGTAATTCTTTTAAGAAATTGTTATTATTTAAGTTTTTATATACTTCATCAATTAGGTCTTTCAAGATATTTTCACAGTCTTCTATTCTGCTTCCATCATCTACACATGTTTGATACTTGTTTATGGCTCTTTTTAATAATAAATATGAAAATATATACTGCATAATTATCTGAGGATTAATTGCGTCTATAGATTTTATCAATGATGTGTAACTTGCATTAATAAGTAAATTTCTCAGATTTTGACTAAACATGTATAACGAAGCAAATGGAGTAGACTGTAAAACTATAATTCCCGTAGCTATTCTATAGGTATTATTACTTCTACCCGCTCTTCCTACTCTTTGTATAAAACTCTCTCTGGACAACGGTAGTTTATGCTGAACTACCACCGCTACGTCGCCTATATCTATACCTAATTCTAAAGTAGATGTTGAAAAGAGAAGCAACATTGATGGATCGTTCTTAAATCTTTCCTCTGTTCTTAATCTTTCTTGTAAAGATAACATTGAATAATGCTGATCTATTCCGCGTAATAAATCCTTAGCTAATATCTCCAGATTCTTATCGTTATAGCAAGCATTTCTATAAGTAGATAAGTAGGACCAATAATATTCATTATAGTCACATAAGTCGGCTGGATTATTATAGCATATATGATCTCTTATTTCTCTTGCTTGTCTTTCTCCTAATATGGTGTTCTTAAAGTATTTATAAAAATTAGTTACGCCAGAAATACTATCTGCAAATAATATGCCCTTAAATTTGTACTCCCTTAACCAGGCTAAAACTGCCTCTGTAACGTCTTCCGTTAAAGTTTCTACTCCTCTTCCTACATTTGGAAGTAAAAATTCGTATAAAATTAAACGTTTTTTATTTATACTATTTTTATTTTTCTCATAAAAATCACTATACGTTAATATATCTCCGGATATACAATTATCATTACCACAACAAACTAGTTTAGATATGAATTCTCTATAGTTTGGAATGGTTGCTGAAGAAAATATTAGCTTTTCAATTTTAGTAGACTCAGTAAGTTGCTTTAACGAGAAAAGAAGTCTCAATATAAACCTAAGATGATAATATAAAACTCCGTCATAGGCATGAACTTCGTCAAATACAACATATTTTATATTTCTAAAATTATTTACAGTGTTCATATTTAAAAGTCTTCTATATAAAATCCATAAATTAGTAATTAGTACGTTAGGAGGTGAAGATTTAATCTCCTCTGTTGTAGGAATGATAAAATCATAAATTCGGTTACACCTATTGCATCTTATACTACCCTTAGTATATATTAAATCCCCTTTACATCTAGGGCATTTAAGGCCTCTATAAGAATCCTTATCTTTAATTTCTCTCCTTCTAGGAGTGTCTCCATCTTCAAGAGCTATTGTTATCTTTTTATTAATTCCATGATTGCTTAACTCATCATTAATTATATCAAGGTATTTAATGAACTTCTCTACTTGATCTTTGGCTAAGGCTTTCCTTGGATAAACGAAAAGAACATTTATCGGTTCTTCTCCTTTAAGTATCGATTCCAATAAATATATAATCGAGGGAATAACAAAAATAATAGTTTTACCAGTAGCAGTAGGAGCTACTAGAGGTATATAAGGATAGTTAGTGTTAAGAATTTTATCAATAATATACCCTTGAAAGCTAGATAATCCATCTATTTTCATCTCGTTTAATAGTCTTTTAATAATTTTGTTGATAATCTCTATATGAGCTTGAGGTAAATTATCATTTTTTAACTTGATATTAATAACCTGCAATAATTTATCTATGGAAAACGATCCAAAATCTGGATAAACTTCTTCGCTGAGCATAATATCAAATTCCAACGGATAAGGCTCAGTATTTACATACTGCCTTATGAATGCAGCCTTTGCTAACAAATCCATATGTGCAGTTCTATACTTACCTTCACATTCAATTATCATTCTCTTTTTTAGAAGGTTTTCAAAAATAGATCTACCGTTTTTATGACCTCCAATAATTCTGTTTATATCATTCTCAGTTAGTAAAGCGTTCTTAAAGTCCTTGGTCTGACTATTAGTGAATTTATTTACCTCAGCACGCAATAAATCTTGATAAATTTCTATTTCTTCATCATTAATTTGATTGGACATCTAATTTATTTAATAACACAGAAGTATATATACTTTTAAATGTGTTAATAATGTTGGAAACATCGACATATTGTAAATTATTATAATCTAAAAACTTACGCAGTTTTTCCATTAATGATAAAAAGTTTTGTGAGGGAGTATTTAACGTCTTAATAAATTCCTTTCTTTTCATAGATTTTCCCAATACATTATTTACAATTGACTCATATATTTCGGCATTTTTCTTGTTATTTAAGAAAGAAACTGTAATTAAAGGGTGAACGAAAATAATATCACCTACATCATCTACAATAAAGATCCTAATTGAACGCCCGTTACTTCTGATCTCTAAATCTTCGCTTTTAATCCAACTTTCTAACCATTTATCAATATCAAAATTTACATTAATATTACTCGTTGATGATATACCATTTATAATTAGTTTATTAAATAAATCATAAAATATTTGTCTAAATTCTTTATAATTTCCGATATTAAGATAATCTAAGTTATCGATACTTCTCCTTAAATACATAGACCTTAATATAAGAAATGCTAGCTTATTTAACACGTCAATCTCCTTAAAATGGCCTTTGTCGTGATACGGAGTTAATATAGTTTCTTTATTATTTTTATTAATACCTTCTAACTCTTTGATTAATAGAAAACTCAAATATTCATCTTGTTTTAATGAGCATTTTTCACATTTTTTAAATAAGAAATTTATATCTAAATATTTAATATCATTGCCTTGTTTAACTATGAATGTATGATATATTTTAGATAAAGATAATTTATCATTACCCACAGTAATGAATGTATTACCAAATAGTAAGTTACGTTCTTCATAAGGTAAACTCAATGAAAATGTCCAATATAATCCTAGAATATTTCTAAGTTTATTATCTGACGACTCATTAGCTATATTCTCATATTCGCATATGCCAGAAGGATAACAAGTCAAATCGGAAGTAAACTGTATGACTTGATTTTCCTCCTCTTCAAAAAATTCCTTATATTTCCCCCAGTATTTTAATGTAACAATTCTATCTTGACCAGGTGAATATATCGGAATAAATTGAATAGAATTTTTTAAATATTTCCCATATTTATTCTGAAACACTCTTCTAACAATTGTAGAAGTTATAAATTTTCCCGCTTTAAAGAAATAAGCATATTTTCCAGAAGGAATTATAGTACTATAGTAATTCTTACCTTGAGCTTTAGAGATTATTTTCTCTACTTCCTCATATTGATTAATTAGACCAAAATCTGATAGAAGCTTCTTTACGTGCTCTTCATGTTCTTTTTCCGCCATCTATGTAATACTGCATCTTAACATTAATAAGTATTATCCGTTTCAATTCACACATTTTTCATAAATAATATAATACTTTATTTTCTAGATCTTTACTATCAATCGAAGTGAAAGTTCTTCTTTTTTCTTTTTATTATTAAAATTTGAATCATACGATGACAAGTTATTTAAGATAAACATATAAAAATAACGTAACTTGAATATATTACACTTATACAAATTATTTATCTCACTACAATCTTATTTTTAATCTTTCTCAGTAATTCATTTCCATTAAAAAATTAATTAAATCTATGTGCCTTAAAAGATCAATTTAAAAATTCAATTTTTCTCTATAAATAATGTGAATTATTAATTAATCACTGTGCATACAAAGTTTTCTATTTACCTATAATGCGGCTAATTTACTTTCAATCTCTTTTCCAATTTCCTCATTTATTTTCTGAATTCCAGGGAGAGGTCTAATATTGTATTTTTCCTTAAGTTCTTCTCTACTTATGCACTTCCAATCCCTGGGATTTTTACTCTGTATTATTGACCTAGGAATTGCAGAAACTTTAAGAATCATGTAGTATGGCCATTCTCCTTCAGGCCAATATTTTTCCTTAAGTTCTCCAGTCTCTCTTATTTCTCCTGCCAATACTATACAGCCTTCAAATTCTCTTTCTTCGTCTCTACTTAAATAGAGTAAAATCTTAGTTCCAGGCTTTTCCGTAGAGTAAAGCCTACTAACACCCCAGATAAAAACGCCTTCCTCAAAATTTCTTATCAACTTACTTTTCCTATTGAGATAATCCTCTAATGAAAAGAGGAAATTATCTATCTTTCCATTAATTATTATATACATATGAGTAATGAAAAGAAGAGAAGTAATTAAATCTTTGAGATATTCTTAACTACTATTGAACTCTATTTCTTCTTTTACTTTGCTTAATATCTCCTTATATGCATTGTTAGTATCTTTATTTGATAAAATTCTTAAGATTTGTATTAATTCGTAGGCTTTATTTGCTGGAATTTTCCTTATAACTGTAGGATCTCTTCTCACTTTAGCTAAAAGGCCTAATAATGTATTATTATTCTCATTAAATTTTATTTTAGTCCTCCTAGTAATCATATATAACATTCTAAAGAATTTTTTACTTCTACCATAATATTTGCCTATTATGTAATATTTGGCCATCCTATCTGAGATGTTACAATTTATTGAGTTACATAGGACATTAATTACTTCATTAAATACGTCGTCTAATCCTTTCATTCCTACTATTTTCTTATAATTTGTAAATTCTCTTAATACTACCTCAAATGCGTTTGCTAAAGCTTCTACGTCCTCTCCTTCAATTTTCTTATCTTTTAGTTTAGCATGAATTTCTGCTATTGTTGTTACAGTTTCCTCCCTATTCTTATCTATATGTATTCTAAATCCTTTATTTTCATACTTTATTGAAACAATCCTATACCCGGAGCGTAATAACGATATTATATCATCTTCCCTTATTATTTTTAACAAGAATATTGACTTTCCTTCCAGTAAATCGTCTAAAGATATTTTTTGTCTACTTTTTTCAACAAAGGATTTGCATTCTGCATCTAAACAATCAAAGAAATACTCAAAGTAAAGATGAGGAGTTAAGATTCCATCCAATAAATTACTTAAAGTAGATTTAAGAAACTGTACATAAAAATTATAAATTTCCTCTTGTAAATCATAATTAAGTGAAGGAACGTATATTTCTTTGTTTTGTTTAAGCACTGCATTAATAGACTTAATAAAGTAAGCTGAAGGTAAAATAACCCACTTCCAACTTATTTTAGGCTGTAATGCATAAAACATGCTTTTTATATTATTTCCATTAAGTCTAGCGAACATAGAATTATAAGATAAGTAATCTAAGAGAGCTAAGGATAGTATTGGTCTTATACTATCTTCAGTCTCTCTTATTTTAGAAATTAGTGTAGATATTATGTGAATTTGAATAGGTGAAAAGAATTTAAAGATTCTATTGAAGCCATAAATACTAACTCTAAAGTAAGTTTTTGCAAGGAAAGCATTATCTATGTTCTTTAATAGTTCAAAGCTTGTATCAGAAGGTATTACAGGAGATTCATTTAATTCTTTAGAACTTATCTCGAAATTTACATACTTTTCTATGAGATTGTTCCAATTTTCAAAGTTTACCTTCTTTATAACATTATTACAGTTAGGACATCTTATTACTTTATTATCTTGGACCTCGAATCTATATCCACAATAAGGACATCTAATATTCCATTTCCCTATTATTAATTTGTTAAAGCCGATCTCCTTAACAATATCCTCGGCAAACGCTTTAGAATCCTCTATGATTACCTCTCCTTCCAATAATTTTCTTCCTATTATAGAAGAGTTCAAATTACTTAACGTATTCCTTAAATCAACAGTCTTCATTATATCAATTTCAGTAACTATAGAATCCTTAGAAACCTCATTAATATACTTTTCACATTCATTTTGTATAACTCTTATAGGTATATTACAGAGCTACGTTACTTATAAGATCCTTTTTAAACATCTTAAATCTCTTAAGGTCAATTGGGACAACAAGATCGCCATACTGATGATCAGAAATATTAATCCTATATGCCAATTTTTGTTTAGTATCTTCACTAAAATTAGTCTTTGTAAGCTTCTCAAGATGCTCTAAGAACACAGTTTCTAAATTTCTCTCCACAACTTTTTCCATGAATATAAGTATTACCAGATTTTGGTATTATCTCATTACCTTCTCAAGTGTAACTAACATTGTAACAAAACTTATAATTTCGGTCTTCTCTCTCTATTACATGAGCCAAGACCTTTGTAATACAATGTATACCAGCTTATCTTCATCATGTGATAGGTTAAAATTTAATAGACTAACTTTAACAGTTACCAGAAAAAACGGTAACCTACTTATTCTAGAAAAGGTTAAAAACAAACCAATTCTCCTAATCTCTTGTCCTAAGGACACTGCAGACCCGCTTTCTATTAATTACTTATCAAAGGCCATCTGTGACGCACAAGCCGTTAAGAACGAGTACGGATTTACTCCATTTATAGCAACAATTAGCTCTTCAGTTTCCGCAATTTTCACCCCAATAGAAAACATGTGCAAAAAAACACTATCCCTTGATGATTATTCTACTATCATTTCGCATTACCGTTTTACAATAATTCCTACTTCACAATCTGAATTTGAAAAATTGTTGGACGAAATAACTAAGGGAGAAGCTGAGAAGAAAAAGAAGGATATCCAAAGCTATTTAGTCGTCTATCTGAGAGATTACGTTTTGAAAACCATTATAGACTACCTTGAGGATCATAAGTCACTTTTCACGCAACCTGAAGTTTTATCAAGACTAAACGATGAAGCTAAGAAACTAGGCTATGAAAATGGCATTTCCACTGATAAGGAAGCTAAGGGGAGCTTGTATCTAGATAACTTGCTTCGAATGATGGCTTACGTTCTCGTAGATAAAATAATATTTTACAAAATATTGGAAAATTATTACAACCTTAAGAGGCTCTTACCATTATATAAAAATGGAGTAGTAAAGAATAATCAGGAGTACTTAGCTAAGCTAAATGAATTATTTGAGGAGGCTGAATACAAGTCGGGAAACTTTGACGTAATATTTAACACTGGAATATACGACTTAATACAATTAGGCAATGATAGCGAAATTGCCCAAGTACTTGACTCATTAATTGAATTATTAGAATCTCAAGACCTGGATCAATTTACTAAAATTGTAGGTTATATTTATGAAGACCTAATTCCTCCTGAAGAAAGGCACAAGTTAGGTCAATTTTATACACCTCCACCCATAGTAGAACTAATTACAAAGTGGGCTGTTAGAAGTGCAGATTACAAAGTTCTAGATGCAGGTTCTGGTTCTGGAACTTTTATCTCCGAGGCTTACGACAGACTATTTTACCTTAAAACTGGAAAAGAAATTGATATAGTCAATGGAATAATTCCTACTCACTCAGAGCATTCCTCTATGCTAGGGAAATTATATGCCGTAGACATAAATCCCTTCGCTGCCCATTTGACTGCCATGAGGTTAAGCCTTAAGTCTCCTAAATATCCTGCTAAGGACATGAATATAGTAATTGAAGACTTCTTCAAAATAAAGCCCGCTCAAAGCGTACTTTTACCTCATAAGACTGTAGGAGGAAAAGAGGAGTACAGAAGCGTTATATTTTCTAATTTTGATGCAATAATAGGCAATCCTCCTTACACTAGATGGAATGACCTAAGTGAAGAAGAGAGAAAGACAATAAGGGATGAAATAGGTAAAGAGTTAAACAAGTATAATTTAATGCCAAAGAGAGGAGAAGGTCTACCGTTATATGTTCACTGGATAGTTCACGCTGAAAGATTCCTTAAAGATCACGGAAAACTTGGAATGATTATAAGCAACATGTGGCTACAGACAGATTATGGTAAAGACTTTGGCAAGTATCTGTTGGATCATTTCAAGATAAAGGCGTTAATTGACGTCTCGCAAAAAATATTTGATGCAATAATAACAACCGTAATACTGTTAGCCGAAAAGGAAAGTAATGCAGCTAATAGAGTGAATAATAAAGTACTCATAGCTAGGATAACTGCTACTGATGAGAAAAAGGTTACTGAGGCCTTAAAATGTATAGAGAGGTCTTTAGATGTGCACTACGAGTTTGATGAAAGTAAACTAAAAGAATGTGAAGGGTTATGGTTTAAGTTTGTTAATCAATCCGATATTCAGACAGATCGGAAATGGATTACATTATTCTTTAATGTAACTGCATATGAGGAGTTAGAAAGATTAGTAAAAGAAGGTAAAATGATAAGGTTAGGAGATTGGTTTGAGCCAAGCTATGGTAACGCTGTTTACCTCTGTTTAGCGAGTTGGGGACTAGTTAACGGAACAAGAAATTATGGAGCCAAAGAATTCTTTGAATTTAACGAGAGTAAGAAAATTAATGGTATACAATCTCAGAAAGGCACAATAAAAGTCCCAGAAGAATGCCTTTACCCTGCTATCCTAGATGCAGTGTCAATAAAAACCTTTACCTTTACAGAGAAAGATTGGGAAAATCTGAGAGATAAAGAAAATAACGTTTATCTCTTCGTCTGTCATAAACCGAAGAACGAACAAATAAAAGATTACATAGAGTGGGGAGAAAACGAGTGCAAAAATAGAAGCGGAAGACCTTGCAATGAGGCTGAATCAGCAAAAACAAGAGAAAAGGAGAAAAGTTTATTTTATGGATGGTATGATTTAGGTGGAGTATTATTAACACCGCTTATGGCAAAGTATGCTGCTCGATATTGCCCACATTTCTTTATCTCGGAATATCCTACGGTTACTTATAATAGTATTATAACGCTTATACCTAAAGTTAACGTTGAGGAGTATGACGTAGACCAATTAAAGTCGATTTTAGGTAAGTTGCAGAATAAGGAGAAGGAAAGAATAAAGGAATTACTAGATGATATTGAAAAGAATTCGAAGACAACGTTATCAACTAAGGAGCTAAAAGCGTTGGTCGCATATCTAAACTCTACTTTAGTATGGAATTGGTTAGAATTTAAAGGTAGAGCAGTATCGATGGGGCCTTTGGCGTTAGAGATAAACATAGTTAAGGATATTCCAATTCCTAATCTAAAGGGGTTAAGTGAAAAAGATGTAGACGATTTAGCTAAACTATTTGATGAATTAGAAGCTGAAGCTAGAAAGCATGAAGATATGAAGAATCTATCGCACATGTTAAATTTCCTTAAACCAATAAAGCAGAAAATTGATAGGAAGATATGTGAGATTTACGGTCTTAAGATTGACGTAGAAGCTTTGTGGAATTCTACTGTAGAAATGATGCAAAGAAGAATAGCTGGTAGTACCAGAAAGAAACTTGATCTGGGTTCAGAAAAGGAAATTAAAATAAAGAAAGGAAGAAAAGGCAAGACCGTCAGCTTGGAAAGCTTTATGTATGAAGAGGAAGAGTGAGTGTTACATAGTTTTATCCGCTAATTTTTTCTAAATAAGCTTGAAACTCTGAATTTTGATTTAAATCTTTCACATCAAGTTCTACATAACAATTTCTTTTATGGCAACTGCTTTTTATAAAGCATAAGAAAGGTAATTTGCAAACATCGTTTATTGAGGATAATATAACTAACTTTTCCTTTGCTCTGCTTAATGCAACATTTATTCTCCTAAAGTCTCTAATTGATTCATGAACCTTCGATACAACCATTGAATATAATACTACGAGCTTTTCTCCACCTTGGAATCCGTCCACAGTGGATACATATTCTCCAAACAAGTAATCTAAACCATCGCCTTTAGAGAAACCTAAGTGAGGGGCTTCAATTCCAACCAATTTCTGTATTAGGCTTGCTTGAGCTCTAAAATTAGTTATAATTCCTATATCGCCTACTCCATTATCCTTTAGTCTTGAGTATAAAAGTGAAAGTATTGCTGCTTCTATCTTATTGTAGGCAGAGTCTGATTTCCATTCCTCCGTAGCTCCTCTAATTTGAACCCAGGTGATTCCGCACTTCTCATTGAGTATTTCATCAAATATGTCGCCATTTCTTGAATACTTATAATTATTTTTCATGTACTGATTAACTTGGAGACCTACGTCTGTGTAAAACGCTTTAGCAATAATATCGTAAATATCCTTTCTTCCTCTGTATTGAGAATTGAGATACACATACTTTCCTGTTTTTCTTACATAAGATACTGCAATATTCATTAGAGATTCCCATGCAGGATAAGTATTTTGAGGCGTGGTAAATACTATTGGCTTTAATTGCCTATTATCTCCAGCAATTATTACCTTTTGAGCAAAATTAAATGGAAATATCCCTAGAGCAAATGGAATCATGGAGGCCTCATCAATTATAAGTAAATCAAAAGTTGATGGCACGAGCTTCTTTTGAACAGCTACTGCAAAACTTGCCAACGTCATACCCACTATTTTCTCTTGAATTGTGCCTCCAACTTGGTCGAAGTACTTCACATTATCGAAAAATTTCTTTATACCAACTTTGACAGGATTAAGATCTCTTATCCTATTTAATATATTATCCACTGCTACATTACTTAAAGAGATAACTAGAATTCTTTTATCATTACAACTTCTTATAATGTGAGCTAACTCAGAGGTTTTACCACTACCAGGGGGACCATCTATTACTTTTTCAACCTTTGAAAGTAAGGTAGTTAGCTCGTTATCTTGAATCCCTGATATGTAATTTTTAACTAGGTTATACAAAAGGATGTTATTATTAGTGGTTATTTCAACTTTACTTCCAGATTGGAATGAACCTGGTACCTTATTTAATACTTCAAATTCGGCTAAGTTACCTACAACTTTTCTTAATTCTGCACTGATGTTTCTTTTACTTCCAATTTTTATACTATATTTCTCCCCTACTAAGAGGAGAGAGTCCGGGAGATCTAATTCAACTATTATAGTATTTTTGTCTTCCAAAATTCCTATTAATTGGCCTCTTATTTTTTCTTCTTTGTTTTGTAATTCTTGAATCTCACTTTGCAGCCATTTCAAAGCTTGATTTTTATCAAGATTAAATGATTTAGAGAATGTAAGAGTGAAGAAATAATTAGATATACAATCCTCGGAATAGTTAATCATTGCGTCGCTGTAGACAAAATTCAAGCTCACATAAAAATAATACCGGCATAAATTAAAAATTTTATATCTGGAGTAAGAAGAGAGCTCCAGCCTTTGATATTCTATACTCTTGTTGGACATCAATTAGTTCGCATTCCCTCTTTTGTAACATTACACAGCTATAACAACCGTCAAAGCATTGATGTACATACCTTGGCCAAATGTATTGCAAAGGTCTTTTTAGTTCTTTATAAATAGCATCTATTTGATTTTGGTCAAGATTATTGTTGCACTTGGAAATCTGATTTTCAACATAAAACTTCTTTAGATACAAATATCTAAACATTGACCTAGGGGGATAAAATACGTGACCGCCTACAACACCTTTAATATATCCATCAAGCTGTGTAATACAATCACTCAGTTTAACGTTATTAACTGTTCTACTATCATTTTGTAAAATTTGATATGTTCTATTAAGCTGTAATTTTTCATGAGCCCAATTATAGTCACATCTGAAATCTTGGTTTTTAGTGTAAATTATATTTTTAATGCTGTCTATTACATCACTATAATCCTTACTACCGAAAAAGTTGAAGGTATCATAACTATAACTCCTCTTTACGAATATTTTCACTTCTCCTTGAATTTCATTAACAGTAAGCGTATCATAAAAATAGAAGCCGTCTAATATTTGGAGATTTCTGATTAGTATATTTGGGCTTTTAATAATAATGTATTCTCCTAAATCTTCTGGATTCAACGATAGCTTCGAAATTAAAGCCTTTTTAATTAAATGAGAAATACCGTGTAATGATAGCTCCAATATTGAAACTACTATCCTTTGCTTTAGTTCATCCATGCATTTTGATGTTCTTAAGTTATTATAGTTTATTTTCTTCTTATTTTCTACTACTATTTCGGCCAACTTTTCCACGAATCTATCTACATCTAGGTTATCTACAATGTTTTTGATTTTATCTCCTTCGCTTACAAATTTTTTATAAATTTCTATTAGATGTCCAAACATTATTGATGTGAACTTCGATCTATCAGATAAGAAATGAGTGTTCCTCTCTACTCTTATTATATCCTCGTATTCCGCAATCTTACACTCAGCAATTCCCTCAATAAAAACCTTTGACATTGCAATTTTTTGTATAGATTGTAATAAATGATCTGATCTTTTTATATATTGTAAGAAGTTCTTTATAAAATCGTTTATTTTATCGAATTTTACTTTAACTTTAATATTCAACGAGAACGTGTTTAAATATAAATCATCAGGGTAGATTGTACTACCTTTCGAGTAAGTAAATGGAATAACGAACGGATATTGGTAAGGAATTTTACCCGACCTAGGCTTAATGTATAACGATCCTCCTACATGAATTTCATCAATTGTCAACCTTGACGTGGTAACAGATAAGTCATAATTGTTGAATGACTGGGTATAAATCTCCTTCTCATCTTCTTCACTAATCCTCTTCATAAACGACTTGGGGAAAAATTGAGCATCCCTAGCTAGATAAAATTCACCGTGGAGATTATATGTCTCACTGCCGTACTCTAGGTCTATGTAATTAATATCATCAACGTCAATATCTTTTTCTTTAAGTTCATCTTTTAATATTAACCTAAGCGTTTCTCTATTGAAATAAAAAATAACCCATGCTCTAGGTTTTGTACTATCGAAATTAAATGAGGTTACGAATATACTATCTAACTTTTTTGATGCACTAACGATAATTAATTGATTTTCAAATCTTGTAGGGTCTTCCTGATTGATTAAATCTAGATATAACACATTAATGGATTTAGGATCATTGCTTGACATTGTGTTTATTTCATTTAATACATTCTCACTAATTCTTACGGCGTATGAACCATCTGGTGATACTGGGAAATATGCAACTACATTGTTTGACGCGAAAGTTTCGTCGTTAAACATGTCTTTCAAACCGATAGATTTTATTTTCTCCAATTCTAGGTTAATTACTGGCTTATTTTCTTCGTTGGTTTTTAATCCTTTTACCTTTATTTTACCTAGATAAATCCTTGAATATTGATATGAGGGTAGAATAATACTCATCTTTCCCTCCTCCTTAATGGTATTTCTCTATATAAAATCTCAGATCTGGGTCTTCCGTTCCTTTTTCTGCAATACTTGCCATCAAAATTATAAGTATAAAGGGAGGCATCCTTTTGCTTTAATGCGTAATGTGGCATTTCTGGCTTACTGAAATAAGTGAATAAGTATATAAATAAGTTTTTACTCTCAGCACTACTACTAAATTTAGGCAGTAAAACTGGAGATACTAACTTTACAATTTTCTCTATCTTAGGTAAAATTTGATTATAAATCATTAATCTTGTATCGCCCTTATTATCTTTTAACTTATTTTTAGCATCCATCAATTCGAAATAAACTGAAAAGAATTCAGTAGTTCTAGGATACAATTTGGGTAAGTACGCTTCCCCATTTCTACCTATAATAGATTGTAGTAATTTATCTAACTTTTCTAATAATGAATTATTAGGATCCAATCTTTTAAATAATGCTATTGCCTGCATAAGATCATTAAGTGCATCATTAAGTTTTCCTCTTTCAACTAGTGAAGGATTAGTTCTACCATTAATTGTAGCAATATCTGATGCAGTTTGAATGTTTCTCATTAATACTAGGAGCGAAATATAAGAATCTTTTATTTCCTCTTTTAATTCCTTTAATTTTTTCGGGTCTAGATTCGTTGATAAACGTAGGAATATGTCTAGGAAATTGTCTGCCTTATCAGATATTATATTCTCCCAGTTTTGATTTTGAACTATTTCCCATACTTTATCTTTTAAGGTATAATGAATAAAATTGGTTAAAGCTAGATAAGCATAAGCTTTCACTGTTTCTATTTCCCTTTCTCCCCTCAACGTTGTGAGATCCTTATTGTTAAAGAATATTTTTCTTATTGCAT
>Ga0326758_100174_pt1 | contig 18944 bp, 19 predicted proteins | sample GCRJH_S_FD_207221 | JGI IMG/M metagenome (GOLD analysis project Ga0326758, IMG submission 207221) | Hot spring sediment microbial communities from Geyser Creek Basin, Yellowstone National Park, WY, United States - GCR.JH_S | ecosystem: Environmental > Aquatic > Thermal springs > Near-boiling... | reverse complement strand
CGGAGGAATAGTTAAAGAACTCTTGTCATATTCCAAGAAATACCAACTTAATGTTGAATACAAAAATGAAGTAAGCGAATCAGAGAAAATAGAGCTAATAAGCAAATGCCGTGTATTTATAAATCCGCGTCCAGTTGAAGCATTCGGCATAACCTTACTGGAAGCTGAAGCTATGGGAAAGCCAACTATTATAGTTGGCAACGGCGGACAAACGTACGCGGCACCACCTAATATAGCTAGTTTGAGAGCGGAAAACGATCCGCATTCCTTGGCTAAAGCGATAACCACTCTGGTAGTAGATGATTCTATATACAGTAAACTAAGTGAAGGTGCCAGAAAGTGGGCTGAAAACTTCAGATGGAGTAAGATTTTACCTAGATTTCGAGAATATTACGAAAAACTATTACATTACTAGCATTTTAACAATAAGCTTTTTATTCTTCTTTTCTCTTACTCTTTTCATGCCTTTCATTTCAGTTATCATTACTGCTCATAACAGGAGGGAGTTTTTACTTGAGGCCGTTAACTCCGCCTTAAATCAAACCTTACCGAAATATGAATACGAAATAATTGTCGTAAAGAATTTCTCAGAATACGATGACATTTTAAAAAATCTGGATGTAAAAACTATATTTTCTAATGAAGAGAATCAAGGTGCCGATATTGTCAACGCTTTACCCTATGCAGAAGGCGAAGTTATTTGTTTTCTAGACGATGATGATATGTGGGTTCCATGGAAACTAGAAAAAGTTAAGGAAGCATTTAAGGAAGAAAGCTTATGCTATTATCATCACGCTCTTCTAGCTTTTAGGCAAGGGGAGAATATAAGCGAACTTATAGACAAGTTGAAAGAAAATAACAAGGAATTTCTAAGAAATAGGTTCATTGATCTAAGCCCAGTTAATTCAAGCTCTACTTGTATTAAGAAAGATATTCTAGTGAAATACGTTTCTCAGTTAAAAAAGGTAAGATACTTTATTGATAACTTTTATTACTATTTTGCACTACTTAAAAACTGCAAGATTAAGTTCGACCCCGTTATATTAACTTTATACAGACAGCATTACAATAATTCTACTGCTTTAAAAGAGAAAAGTTTTCAAAGTTGGTTAGAGAAGAAAATAACCTTTTATTCTAATCGATATGAGTTGCTAATAGAACTTATAAGTTCTTGTAAATCAGAAGGAATGCGCGATACCGTAGTTAAAGCGCTGCTTGCTCAGGCTTTAAGTGATAAAATAACTGTAACTAGATTATCTAAAGACGGGCCTCACAAAGCTAATTTTAGAGATTACCTGAAATACGTTAGTTTAGATTATAAAAACCTTAAAGGGATATTGTTGGCATCGTTAATCTTTATGCCTAAGTCCATTCAACTATACGTTGCAAGGAAGTGGTACGAAAAGGAACAAAAAGCTTCATAATGTACTACACTAAATTTTTGTATACATACAGGGTTATCGACTTAATGGGTGATATTTCTAAATACGCTATCACGTCGTACCTCCACATCTTAGTAGGCACATTCTCGGCAACGGTTTTACTAGGCTTAAACACAATCATTGTAGCTAGACTACTAGGACCAGCGAATTACGGTTTGTATACTCTTTCATTTGGTATTCCTTACTTTCTTTTAGGCTTCATAGATTTAGGAATGACCACTGCAGCGCAAAGATACATTTCGGAATTCGTGGCTAAAGGAAAATTAGCAGGAGCGAAAAAGGTATTCCAAATTACTTCATCTTACATGCTTGCATTATCCTTGGTTTTCACAGTGCTCTTCTTAATCTTAAGCGATTACATTGCGAGTTCAATACTAAACAGACCAGAATTAGCTATTTATTTAAGGATTTCAGCCTTGGTAATTCTCTTAGAGACAGTATTTAGGTACATTGGTTATAATCAGTTACTAGCATTGGGAAAATCTCACGTAAGTTCATTTATAGATTTCTTACACGCGTTATTGAGGTTTATTCTAGCTCCGCTATTGATAATTCTGGGTTTTGGGATAGCTGGGGCGATCTTCGGTGCATTAGCGGGATATGTTGTTGCTGGGATAGTTGGGTTCACTTATTTGCTATACATTTTTAGGGGGATAAAAGCTGAAGGAGATGTATCATTAAAGAGTATTTTCTCTTATAATATACCGTTTACGATTTTGGGCGTAATAGGGTTAATTTCTGGTGAAGCACAATATATCTTACTTTCCCGGCTTGTAACTGCCTCAGATATAGGTAATTACGCTGCCGCTAACAACTTAACTAACATTATAGCCATTTTTACTACTCCCTTAGCTCAGATAACTTTACCTACCTTCTCTAGGATAACTGACGAAAGACAGTATGCCGAAGCGGTTATGAAGTATTCTAAATACGCTTTACTAATAACGTTGGGAGCGCAAGGGATGCTATTTTCCGTTTCGTTTCCCCTCGTTTACTTACTTTACGGGGAGAAGTACTCGTTAGCCCCCTACCTGCTTCAGCTTTCCTTGATCCTCTCGATCTTGACCTCGTTTCTTTCTCTTTACGGAAGGAATACTATCTTCTATATAAAAAGAATATACAAGATTCCAATTATAGAGAATATAATTAATATTTCTGTATTTATACCACTAACATATTTTCTCCTCTTACGTTTCGGTATTGTAGGCGTGATATTTTCAAGTTGGGCTTCATCAATTGTATCCACAATTTATGAGGATATACAGTTAAGTAAATTAATAGGATTGAAATTGAAGGAATCAATTTTCACCCTTATTAGGATTGAAATTATAGCACTGATCTCGCTCATATTACCCACTGCCATAGAGTTCGAGATCCCTTATCCTTACAGCCTTCCACTCTCTCTGATAACTTTTATAACTCAATATATAATATTGATAGCATTTTCAAAAACAATCTCCGCTATTGAAATTAAGGAAATCGAATCAGCACTTGAGAGCAGCAAGCTTAATATTATTTTGAAACCATTATTGAAACTAATTCTCATTGTTTCGTCATCACGAGTTTAAATCCTCCTCACTACTTAGTGTAACGCCTATGGCTTAAAGCTTAAAGTAGTCTAATTATACTTTACTATTATGAGAATAATAATAACGAGAAGAGAGCATCTTGATGCTCTAGACGGCATCAGCAGGTTCGTTTTCACGTTAGGGGATGGGATGAGAAAATTAGGTAACGAAGTACTTTTCCTTACACATCACGTCGGACGCGATTTCTCCCCTTTGGAAAGATGGGGTGTTGATGCTAAATATAAGGCTTTTTCAGTCCCTAAGCCTACAAAAAAAGTGGTTATTGATTGGTTTTTTCGAGGGAAGCAAGCTAGTGAATGAGCTTTCTCCAGATTTGGTCATAATGAACGGGGTTGCGTGGATTAGAGGTAAGGCTAAGAAAATTGCGGTAATTCACGGTAACGGTCTTGATGAAGCTAAGAAGAGTAAGGTAAGCGCGTTAGCTTTACGCTTCCTTTATTCCAGGCAAGATTATGTCGTGTGCGTTTCGCAGAAGGTTAAGAGGATGGCTTCAGAGTTGGGCATTAAATGTCACGAAGTTATACCGGTTCCCTTTAAGAACGAGGGATTTAAATCCTACCCTAGAGACAAGAGAGAATTTATCCTTCATGTAGGGACTAGAGGTGAGAAAAACGTTCCCGTTTCTGTTGAGGCCGTTAGGCTCCTAAGGGAAAGGGGGTTTAACGTTAACCTAGTTATAGTAGGCAGCGCTGCTCATTACTGGAAGGAAAAGTTTAAATATGATTGGATTATCCCTAAAGTTGTAGATAATGAGGAACTCAAAGAATTATATGCAAGAGCTATAGCCTTGATTTTACCGTCCACGTTTGAGGGCTTTTCGTATACGACTCTCGAAGCTTCAGCCAGCGGTACCCCGGTGGTCGGCAGTAATTGTATTCCAGAAGAGGCATTAGTTGATGGATACAATGGTTTTAGAATTAAAGGAGTTAATCCTAACGATTACGCTGAGAAATTAGAGATGATATTGTCGAATCATGAATTATGGGAAAAGATAAGCAGTAATGGAAAGGAGTTGGTGAAAAACTATGATTATATTTCCATATCTAAAAGATATCTGGAGCTAGCATCTGAATAGTTATTAATAAACACTAATTGTGGTATTAAGTTAATTAAGTGTATTTTGATTCATAATTAACCAAGGAAAAACCAATTACTGCTCATTCGATCTCATAACACTTAAATTGTATTTATACCATTTCTTTGTGGCATATTCCTTAATTATCCTAGGAGCGTAAGGTAATAAGCCGTGTAAAAACGATTTTAAACTTCGTTGATAGCTAAGGTATTTAATAAGCTCTTTTAATGTGAGTTCATTTTTCGTATTAGGTAATCTACTATAAGTAACGGCCCAGCCTAGATACATAGCTTCAAGGTGAGAAATTAATTTTTTCTTGTATTCATCCGCTATTTCACATTTGAAACGGGAAAAGATGTTTAAAAATGTCAAGTAGTCATCCTTATATCTTTTGCTCATTTTAGACAAATTAGTTAGCCAATCTTCATAATCACTTATTCTATCCACACTAGCATTAATATTATGGACTCTTCTTAAAGTTAGTATTTTATCGTCAAATACAAAATCTCCACCGTGACAATATGCCAAGTGAAATAGTAAAGCATCAACTGCACTGGAAACATTTTTAATCTTATCTAATATATTCGTGTTAAAAACCTTTTTTCTGACAGCTATTGAGGAACTATTTATTTGAAGAAAAAGATCGCTTTTTATATCATATATTTTTAATTTTGATATTTTACTCCTATCATTATTCGATTGAATTCGATCTATCAACAAGCTTAAACTAGAAAACCTACTAAAATTGTAAAAATTGTTATGATAATACATTACGTCTTTATCTTGGAATACTTGTTTGACTATTTCTAATTTTTGTGGCAACCATAAGTCGTCATCGTCAAGAAATGATATTACTTCACCCCTGCTCTCCTCAACACCTTTAACAATATTAGCACCTACGGGTTCTTCCTTCGTTACTATATTCTTCACATTATGTTCTTCAAGGAACTTATCGATCCTCTCGTCCTCGAAGTTCTTCACAACAATTATTTCATATTCATCTTTCGGTAAGGTTTGGTTTAGAGCGGAGTTAACAGCCTCAAGTAAAAACTCCCTCCTATTATGAGCAGTAATAATAACAGAAATAAAAGGCACGAAAAGAATAAGAAAAGGATGAATAAAAACTTTACCAAAAGATTTTTACCTTCTTCACCGGCTATATATTGTGGCTAATATAACTTTTGTAATGTGGGGATTAGGAGGAACTGGGTTTGAATTAGTAATTTATAGGATCGCAGATCAACTAGCTAAAGAAGGGCATACTGTGAATTTAGTTAGCTTAGTTGGGTGGAATTATTCTGGCTATAATCCTACAAGATATGCAAATGTACTTACACAAAGGAAATTTTTACGTCCTCTCTTTTCAATACAGTTTCTTTTAGAATTTAATAGGCGCTTTAAGAGGTTTAGCTGGGCAACAACCTTGTTTTATGAGACTAATATGAAAATACTTGCGAATCTTGTTAAGAAAGTAAAGAGTGATATAATAATCGCTACCTCGTGGTATACCATTATACCAACTAAAAGAGCTGGTGGAAAGTATGTATTTGTACAAGAAACAACTGATGCTTATTTCCTTTATGATCAATGGAAGGGAGTCAAGAAATATATTGCAAAAGCTTATTCTTCTGACCTTACCTTTCTAAGCATTTCGAATTACACTGATAATGTAATTAAGCAATTTAATAGTAAAGGAAAAATAGTGCGAGTAGGATATTTTATTAGTGACGAGTTCTTTAGAACTCAGTTTGTTAAACCATCACAGAGGAAAAAGATAGTAATGACCATAGCCCGTACGGCTCCTACAAAAGGTTTTGATACGTTTGTAAAAGCTATGAATGAAATTTATAGAAATAGAAGAGATTTCGAAATTCACATAGTTAACTTCGACAACGTTAGTTTAGGAGATCTAGGCTTTAAATACATAGAACATCCCAGACTTTCAGGGGAAGAGCTGGCGAATTTATACGCATCCTCTTACGTTTTCGTTTACACATAAAGGTTAGAAAGTTTCGGGCTCCCACCATTAGAGGCTATGGCTTCCGGAACTCCAGTAGTAATGACGAGGACTGAGGGGTCCAAAGAGTACGGAATACACAATTACAATTCCCTAATAGCTGAAGTGGATGATTACAAAAAGATTGCCGAATACGTGGAGTACTTACTAGATAATCCGTCGGAGGCTGATAGACTTTCATTAGGTGCAATAGAGACTGCTAAGAAATTTAGGTTTGAAGAGTTTATGAAGCGATTTAAAGAGGCGATAGGTTTATAATAATTTAAATGCTGTGTGACAATCAAATACTTGACTAAATTGAGGGTTAGAATTTTATTAGAGACGAGACAGAGAGGAGTTTACGCTACTACTCTGCTAATGTACGAGTTCCTAAAGGAGAAGGGTATAGACGTGGAGATGTACACTACTTTTCCCTCCAACTTTAACGTATTACCTCCTCCTCCTAAAAATAAGATATTCGGAGAAGAGACGATGCTCAATAGCACATCTTACTCAAAGAGAGTTCTCAATGAGATCAACCCAGAGAAAGGTTCAATACTTCACATAGCTAACGCTTGGCACGGTATAGTACCTTTAGCCGAAAAGAGAGGAGTTAAGACCGTAATAACAATACAGTACTGGTGGCCGACCTGTTACTTTAATTCAATGACTTGTAATGACTGTGACTGCAAAACCGTGAGTAAGGTGAGTAAAGCTATAAGAAGTAAGAAAAACAAACCTTTGCTTATGTCAACGCTTGAGGCGTTTTACGCAATAAGGAAATTGGATAGGATAAAGAAAAACGTGTCTTCCGCCTCAGTAATTTTAGCTGTAAGCAAGGTAGTAAAGGACATACTAATATCTAGAGGTTTTCCCGAGGAGAAGATAAAAGTTATTAACATTAATGCACTTACGAAAAACATAGATTATGTACCTTATAATCCAAATGACAAGTTTTTCACCTTTGCATACCTTAGTTACCCAGATAGGGAAAAGGGTATATTCAACTTGTTAGAGGCTTTTGCAATAGCCTTAAAGAAAAATAGCGATTTAAGACTTAAAGTCCCTGGAGGCCTAGAGTCGAAACAAGTGGTTGAGATTGTTAAGGATCTGAAACTAACTGAACGTGTAATCCTAACAGAAAGAGTTCCTTATGAAGAGTATGTAAAGAAAATGAGAGAAATTTTGAGTGACGTTGATGTCGTTGTAGTACCGAGTTTATACATTGATACATGGGCTAGAGTGGTAACAGAATCAATGCTTTCTGGTAGACCGGTGCTTGTAACTAAGGGTAACGGAGGGCTAGTTGAGCAAGTTACTGACGGTGTTGATGGATTCCACGTTAATACCTATGATGTTAAGGAATTCGCTGAAGCTCTCTACAAAATATCATTGATTCCCAGAGAAGAGATTAAGAAGATGGGAGAAAGGGCCAGAGCCAACGCTTTAGCAAAGTATAATTCAGATAAGATTATCAGCAATTTGATAACTTTATATAAAGAGATAAGTGAGGGTTAATTTGTGAAAACTATTTCAATAATCTTATTTGATATGAGTACGTTAGGCGGAATCCAATTAATGACAGTAGACACACTATGCTTGCTCGCAAAAAACGGATATGATGTTACACTAGTTACAATGAGCTTATCTGAACGTGTTTTAACTTCGCTTAAGAACTGTGAAGGAAATATAAAAATAAAGTTACTGCCTAAAATCTCAAACGTTACATTTCAGATGATTTATTCTATGTTGTACAAGAAAGATGAAAGTTTTTCTATTAATATGCACGGTGACATTCAGCCAATTGTGTCTGATATAGTTTATTTTCATCAGTTTAATACTGATTACAGAATAAGATCCTCATCACTTAAGAGGATTATTTTACTACCTCAGTATTCTGTTAGGAAAAGATTTATAGAGGAGCTTCGTAGAAGAGGAAGTTTAGTACTAGTGAACAGTAGTTGGACTCAAGCTGAAGCTAAATACTTTTGGAATTTAGACGCTAAGATCTTATACCCACCAGTCCACATAGAGAAATTTAGGAAGATAGACAACACGAATAGGAGTGACGTTGTAATTACTATATCAAGGTTTTCAAGGGACAGGGGATTGGATAACGTGTTGAATATTGCTAAAGAGTTAAAGAAAGTTAAGTTTGTCATAGCAGGTTATCTTCAAGATCCCGAATATTTCATAGAACTTAAAACGAAAAAAAGTGAAAATGTTGAACTTTATTTCAACGTAAGTGAAGAAACTAAACTTAGATTATTATCAGTTTCCAAAGTTTATTTTAACCCAACTCCATATATTGAAGGGTTTGGAATCTCAGTAGTTGAAGGTATGAGCGCTGGTCTAATTCCAGTCACCAGAAACAAAGGAGGGGTAATTGATTTCGTTCCTAAAGAGTATATGTTTAATGAGATAAATGAGGCTGTGAGCAAAATCGATTGCGGAATTAAAAATTGGAATTTTTATAATATGAGGATGATGAAAGAGTTGGCAGATAGATTTTCCCTCGAAAATTATGAGAAAAATTTGTTAGATATAGTTAATAGATATTCATAATTAGGTTTACTAAGTTTTAGTATTTTGGTAACTTTCAAAATTTCTTTTGCTCTTCATCTTAGATAGCCCTTAAATTCTCGAACCAACTATGATCTCCAGCTAAAGCTACTATTTTCACGTCATGGCCTTTATCCTTTAACCCGTTAGCTACTTCGAAGACGTATCTAACTCCGCCGGCTAGTCCCGTGCCAATTAAGGCGATCGAAATTTTCATGAATTAATCTTATGGATAGGGCAATAAAAAATTTATTAACCGCTTATGTATTGCACTCCTGAATGTTAATTAGCGTTATTATATCGGCTTATAATAGAAGAGAGTTTCTTAAAAACGCAATAAGGAGCGTTTATAATCAGTTGTTAGATAAAGGATTATATGAAGTGGTTGTAGTTAAGAGCTTTGAGGATAAAGACATAGACGATTATATTGCGAAATTAGGCTATAAAAATATTGTATATGATACTCCCAACTATGGGGAGCGAGTTAGTGCTGGAATTGAAGAGTCAAAGGGAGAAATTTTGGCGTTTCTAGAGGACGACGATGAGTTTAAACCAAATAAACTAAGTAAAATATATAATGTATTTAGTACCCAAAAAGAAGTGTCCTACTTTCATGATACAAGAGAGTATATTTATTATGATAAAATAGTTGATTTAAACACTAAAGACCCTAAAATAAGTTGGATTATTAGATATCTTGAAGAAATAACTCCTCATGAAGACGTTCTTATAGACCCATTTGATAAAAGAGTGGGAAATTTTCTGATAAAGTACTTTGGTACTTTAGCAACTGTAAGTTTAATGGCTGTTAGACGCAGTTGCTTAGAGAGTAAATTAACTCTTCTTAAACAAATAAATCAAGCCTTAGAAGATTTTGTCCCCGCCTTTGCGGCTGAATGCGGTAAACTGCTTCATACGGCAGATAGATTAACGAGATATCGAATCCACAATATGAACAATTCGATAGCTCTCAACGAAAAGGACATATTAAGGAAGCTTTTTTTCTTAAGGAGATCTATAAATGACCTAAAAATTATAATAGATAACATCTCTCCAAAAAATCGGGTTCGAAGTGTTGTAAAAATGAGGTTATTGGAAGCTAAGTTAACCTTGCATAACTCACCAGAAGAAATTAAGGAAAAATTAGGCTACAAACAAAACGTATTAAGTGCGATTAAAGACCTTTCGGAGTTATATCTAATTAAACACGATTTGCATGAATTTCTCAATTTATTTCCACATATTATTTATAACGGTATTCCTTCGAAACGGATGAAAATTTTAATTAAAAGAATAGTTAAGGGTGTAAGGTAATGAGTAATTATATAAAAAGAGCTAAAATAGCCATTAAGTCTAGGAAATTACTGAAAAATTGGACCATTTGTATTCTTAAATATGCTCTTAAAAATCATGAAATGCCTCTTAAATGTAAGGATAATAGTGTAATTAAAGTCAGCAGAGACGAGTTTGTGAAAATTTTATCCCTATATGATGAAGGAAAGATAATTAATTGCTCCAATAATTCTATTGGGTTTTACGTTAACGGAAATACTTATTGGATACCGGTAGATGAAATCCTTATAGCTAGTGGAGAATTTGATAGTGTTCTGAAAGCCCTCTATTATAATTGGAGATATAACGGTAAGTATTGGGAGAAAGGAAATATAAAATTTAAACATATTCATTCTGAAATAATTGAAACATTTGAGGATGAAGCATATGGTTACGTGGACGTTAAGAATAAATCAGTAGTAGACATAGGGGCTTTCGTAGGAGATACGGCAATTTATTTCGCCATTAAGGGGGCTAAAAAGGTAATTGCAATAGAGCCTCACCCCGGAGCGTATGAAGAATTAGCGGAAAATATTAGGATAAACGGTCTTGAAGGAAAGATCGTTCCGTTAAGCATAGCTGTAGGAGATAAGGAAGGATATATCGTCATCTCCAATGTGGAAACCAAGCAGGCGCCGGTGACACTGTTCAAAGAGTCTGAAGGAAACGGAATAAAGGTTAAAATGCAAACATTAAGTAATGTTATAAAGATGCATAATTTAGAAACTGATGTACTAAAAATGGATTGCGAAGGATGTGAATATAACTTAATTTTAAACGATTATGAGGCAGTATCTAAATTTGATCAATTAGCGTTTGAATACCATGCGTATAATACCGGAATATCTATCTACAAGTTAGTACAATCGCTTGAGAGAGAATACAACTGTGAATTTGTAGATGAACGCATATATAGGAGAAATGATCCGAACTGGGATAAAAGTAAGATAGGTATGCTTCATTGTGTAAAAAGAAAATAGTTCAATTTTGTTTATCATATTGTCCCACTATTGTGTGATCGATAATGATACAGTAGTTTTATTATTATTTAGCCAATATGCTAATGTGCTATCAATTGTTATCCCTACTTCCAACGCTGAGGACACAATCGGTGAGTTATTAGAAAGCATTAAAGCTCAAGACTTCCATGACGATTATGAAGTAATCGTAATAGATAACGGTTCTAAAGATAAGACCGAAGAGATTGTGAAAAAATATATAGATACTCTACCTATAAAGTACTTTAAGTATGAGGAAAGACTAGGTGTAGCAAACAGTAAAAATGCTGGAATCAATAAGGCAAGCGGAGAATTTATTCTCTTTTTAGATCACGATGTAGTATTACCTCCGGGCACATTATTCCGATTGTCTACTATATTAAATAAAGAGAATTATAATATTGTTTTTCAGCTAAAGTTGGTTTACCCTAACGGTTTAATTGATAGTTGTGGGGGGCTTATTGATGAACTAGGCTATCCTAGAGAGCTTTGGAAAGGAGAGCCGGCAGAAAATCAATGTTTAGACGTTAGCGATATTCTTTACGCTAAAGGCTCTGCTATGCTAATCAGTAAAAAGCTTCTTGACGAGCTTAAGGGTTTTGATCTCAATTACTTTTACGAGTATGACGACACTGATATATGCTTTAGGGCTATCAAAAGAGGATATAAAGTAAAGTTCTTGCCTATTAGCGTATTTCATCATGAGCACGGAGCGTTGCCTAGGGATTTGAGAAGTAGGGAAATAAGGCTGACGTATTTTCTAGAGAGTAGGAGGCTTTATTTCCTACTGAAGAACTTCAGTAGGAGGTATTTGATTAGGAAAATGCCTAAAGTCCTCTTCTACTTCTTCGGTTCGATGCTCATGGACTTAGTTAAGAGGAGGAAGCCTTACTTGTTTAAAGCCAGGGTTAAGGCGTTACTCTGGGTTATATCCAAATTGCCAGAAATTTACAGAAAAAGGAAGAATGAAATTTTCATTAACGAGGAAGAACTAATCAGAAGGGGTTTAATAGTGAAACACCCATCAATAATATAAAACCTCTAATTTTGTGTAGACAAGATTATTCCTTATCTAAACATTCTAGGTTTTATTTACTTAATTTTATTACACCATAATAACCCTTGTTCTTCCTTAGAAATCCAAGGTGCTAATGAAGTTAGTTCGCAGTGAAAGTCACTAGATAATTTGTCTATTAATTTCGTATACTCAATACCAGCAATATTTGCGTGGTGTTCAATAATTAATTTATCAAACATCCTAACGTGTTCATAGTCATTCAATATTACATCAAACTCACAACCCTCGCAGTCCATTTTGAGAAGATATGGCTCCGAAATTTGTTTCATAACCTCTGATAATGTTGTTATAGAAACCTCACATTCACCATTAGATTTTAATGTAGAAAAACCGACTGAGGTAAACGTTGACGTGTTACAAGGCACTTTAAGCTTTCCACTCTTAGAACCTAGAGCAGCGTTTATTAGAAATATTTTATCCTCTAAGTGGTTAAGCTTGACGTTCTCAATAGCATGAGCGTACACGTTAGGTAAAGGCTCAACTCCTATCACTTTCCTAGCTCCTTTCAATGCGAAATAAATTGAGGAATCACCGACATTTGCACCTATGTCAACAACGTCTTTATTTAAAACATTTATATTTCCGTATTCATTTTCCTCAAAGACTTCGAAAACGGAATAACTTATATATTTAAATTTTACAGAACCATCGTTTTTCTCTATTATGCCGTCCTCATATTTCCATCCTCTTTTTATAAAAGAGTATAAAAGTCTAAATCCTTCATGTAAAATCTCGTCATTGACTTTAACTTCTTGTGTGTTTGTTTTTATTGCAATTCTTCCGTCTTTTATGCTTAAACCTTGAATTTCTTTGTCATAAAACATATTTACAATATCCGAATAAAACCACCTACTTACGATGAATTCTTTTCCGCTTACTTTAATCCTAATATTCTCCTTTCCTTTCATGTACTCTAGTGCCGATGATAGCCAGTTATCTATAATTTCTCTGCTCTTTAGGAGCACCTTGACTTTCCTAGTTAAATACACAACCTTTGTCCCTTTCCCGTTATTTAAATGTCGCTGTTACGAGTTACCGTAACTTCCCTCGTCTGGTAAGCCTCGATTGATATTCCTTTATTCCGTCTTTAACCCCTTATCATTACTTCTAAAGCGTTATTGGGCGAATACAATATAAGGATAATCGATGAGACCAAAACGTACCATACAGCTTTAGGCTTTGAATACCATTTAAAAGAAAAATAAGTATTAGCCTTAGACTTACCGAAAATCCGTCTCGATAAAGATACTCCTCTATTTCCTCCTTCCTCAATAGGTATATGGTAAACAAAATATGGGTTGAAGACTAGTTTATATCCTGCCTTTTTAACTCCCTGCTGAAAGTCGCTCTCCTCTCTGAACCCGTTAGTGCTGTCGTAGAAATCATCGTACCTAACGTCTCTCACGGCCTCCCCTTTTATCATGAAGAGGGCTGGGACGAACTCAGCAAGCCTGGGGCCGTGCTTAACGTCCAGGAAAACGTAACCTAAAGCTTTACTTAACGAGTCTGCGATCGGAAGGTTTAAGAAGAAGTCGGGGTCTACTGCCCTATTACCCAGATTAATCACTCTGCCCCCCCACTGCCCCAATCGACCCGTTAAGGAGAATTTTTAGGCTCCCCTTCACGTCGCTTTCTCTTGGAATATAGTGGTCGTCGTCCGCATATATCATAAACCTACAGTCGTTTTGTAAAGCCATCTCTAACACGCGGTTTTTAGCTGTAGTTGGCCCGCTCCTCCTGTCGCTTATCTCGTACACAACGCTTTTGCCTTTAATTTCCTCTAAAGCCTCCTTATATCCTTCGTACTCTTCCCTCCTTGACGAGTCGGCCTTAATAATTAGGGTGTCAACTTCCTCTCTACCTAACCAGCTCTTCAGCGTCTTTTTGAACAATTCCGATCTGTTGTATGAAGTTATTAGAACTGCCAGCTTACACATCTCTCTTCAAACCTTCTATTTTCTCGTTCAGTCTGTACTCCAATCTCTTCAAATAGAGGGCCAGCACGGATAGGAGGAGGGATATAAGCCCTACGTTAAACAAGCTGAAGCCTACAAACGCTAGGACGAAGTGGAAAACGTGGTAAGCCAAGTAGTCTAAAGCTACGTAAGACAGTATGGCCAGCCCGGGTAATAATAACACTGACCCTATTACGAATATGAGGAACACCGGGTTGTACTTGGCTGCGAGCAGAATCGTATCGAAGAGTATTTTGAAACCGTGTACTTTCTTCAATTTGCTCTCTCCTTTTCTAGCCCTGTAATCACCAATCACTTCTCCTATCCTCTTCGAATGGGAAGCCAAGTAAGCGCTTATGGCGACTTCGATGGAGAAACCTTTGGCTTCGAAGTTAACTCCTTTGACTTCATCAGTTCTCAAGACGTAGAAACCGGAAAGAACGTCTCTCAATCTGGTCCCGAAGAGTAGGTTGAACGTTTTAGTTATGACCCAGTTGCCGAAGCGGTTGAGTAAAGGTATGTTCTTCCTGTTCCCTCTCACGACGATTACCTCGTCGTAATCCTCCATGATTTTTAACGCCTTGATCACGTCGGCAGGATTATAAGTATGGTCTCCGTCGATTACCGCCACGTAAGGCGTGTCTACGTGTTTCAATCCGGTCATTACGGCCAAGGCTTTTCCCTTCCCCTGTTGGTAGATCACTTTAGCTCCTCTCTCCTTCGCTATTTCTGCAGTTCCGTCAGTTGAGTATCCGTCTACCACTATTATTTTACTGAATCCTAAGGACTTTATTTCGTCAATCACTAGTCCAATTCCGTCCCTCTCGTTAAGCGTGGGTATTAGGAAAGTCACTACCTCTTCTAAACCCATTCCGTTATCGACTTTTGAAAGAAATTTATAAGCCTTTTTTCTTGAGGCTTAAAAGACTCCAGAATCGTACAAACGTTAACGAAAGCGTTACGAAAGGCTGATCACCCATTCCAAGATTGGAGACGTCAGTGATTGAAAAGTTGAAATACGATACGATAATAGCGTTGGTTTTGCTAGGGCGCGTGAATTCAGACAAATCATGGTATCTATCTCTTTAAATAGTCTAGTACAGTTAGTTTTTTATACTATAAAACGTTTCAGTATGAAGACCGTGATGAGCTTAAGGAGTGAGGCGGTTCGTGAGGGATATGCAAAAGTTTTACTTCATATGGAGTGGCGTTTAATGCTAGTCAATGATCAATTACGGAGTTGACTCCTTAACTTAAACAAAAGGCGTGCTAGCGGAAGTAGGATATGAGTGGTTACTTCTGTATCAGCCATCCCTGTATGTAGAGCGCTTTGAAGCCGCCGAGCGCGAAGCTCCTGATCGCGTCTTGTGGCGTTTCTACCAGTGGTTAGTTTTGTATACCAATGTAGTAATTGGTAAAACCTCCAGTTACTTATACCCCGTTAAATATATTTTCGTCCTTAACTAGGAAATTTACGATGGAAGAGTTAGTAAAAAAAGCTGAAGAGATGGGGATTGACGTTGAGGATTTAATAATTACAGCGATGTCGAGGAAAGACCCTCAAGAGGGAATAAAGCTTAGGCTCACCCTAGCTAGGAAATATATGGCCGAGGCCGAGGAGTACTTAAAGAGAGGCGATTCGGCACAGGCTTCTGAAAAGGCGTATAAGGTCGCCGAGGAAGTGGTTAAAGCTTTATCGGAGAAGTTCAATTTGCCGGAGTATCAACGAGCTGTTAGGGAAGGGAGATGGTACGCTTACACTTTAGGTAGTGCGTCAGCCTCTCTATCGAAAACGTTGGGCGAATGGGTAGTCAACGGGTGGAGTAGCGCGTATTTCCTTCACGTTTGGGGCTTTCACGAGTCTAAACTCAGTGTAACTGATATAATCCCTTACCTAGAAGGGGTTAAAAAACTGCTAGAGAACGCAGAGAAAGTAATTGGGAGCTGAAATCAAATTATCTATATCCAATTTCTAGACAGTTTACTGGCCTCCTAACTATATCTGTATTTAAACCGACTTTGAACTAGAAGATGCTTCTCTTAACGATTACTTAGGCTATATAGTAAGAATAGAAGTTAGGAACTAAAAGGGAAAGCAGTTGTTCTATCTAAGCAGCTATTAGCTAACCTAGATACAAGAAGCTAACACCCAAATTGGATTCCTAAAATTACATAAATCAACAAAGATTAAAAAGGAGGAGAGAATGTCATTTTTTAAGCTTTCTAGTTTCTAAATACGATGGGATAAATAGAAGACTTATTGCTAACGCAATCCAATATATGATCTGAGGATAGAAGGCAAAGGTTAATAATAAGTTAGCGTTCTCGTATTTCACGCTCACTAATTCCTTACCTATTTCTAAAAACGAATAGTTAGAGTGTATTCCGTGCGACGACATCAAATACGTTATCACTATGTATATTATGATAGGATACACTAAATAGGAGACAGTTAACGTCGGTAAAGTTCTGTTTCTAATTATTTTTCCTTTTAAAAATAAGTAAATATCTCTACTTATTGCTATTATTAAAAATATTCTAAAAGCTTCCAGGGCCGCACTTATTACGTATGAAATCTTGAGAAACGTTCCTAGGAAATATATGGACACTTGGAATGGGGAGGTCTCTATTACTATGAGTCCGCCGAAATTATAAGTCCACCAGTAGAAAGGTAGTGCGATTATAATTAGGCTAGAAATCAGGTAAATTAACGTGAAGGGATACTTCATCATAGTGCCGTCACGTATGTAATGTTCGTTTGGCCTATTTGAGCTTTTATAGTAATATTTTCATTATACACTTCACTTTCGTTTATTATTTTGATTTCCAATAATTGTGTACTCCCAGGAGGAATCGTGTAAATCTTGGTTAAGTATAAGTATTTGCCGGTTATATTGTATATGATAATAGTTTCGTTGAAAGGATTGTGAACTGGAACGTTCACTTGATTTATGGATATAGATAATGAGTTACTTACTTCGAAGCTTTCGCTTATATTCTCTCCATAAACGTTGGCGAGGAGAGTTATTTTCTCATTAGGAACGCCGGTGAAATTAGTTACATAAATTCTTAAAATTCCGTGGCTGAAAGGTCTAATTTCAGTTTTATTTAGTAAATACAAATATTTGCCGGTTATGTTATAGATTATAAGAGTAGTGTTCAGAGGATTGCTAACGGTTATGGATACTTCTCCGCTCTCGTAATACGTTAAGTTTATAGAGCTACCCAAAGGAAATGTTTTAGTAATATTGATGTTTCCTATTCCAACTAATACAGTTATGTTTTCAGTTCTGTTTTTTATATTATTGTACAATAAATAGAAATTAGTTACGTTAAAAGGTACATATGAGTAACCGGGCTTCAAAGCATAAGCTCTCTCTAGTTGGAAGTACTCTCCGTAAGCCTTGTATAGCATGATGGTGAAGTTGAATGGATTATATACTTTTACGTTTACGACTCCTCCAATAGTGTTAGGTAATGAAATGTTTAAGTTTTTGCCTAACAATTCCTCCTTGACTATTTTTATTCCGTCAACTTCTACACTAACATTAACTATTTCCTTACTTTGATTATATAAATTGTAAAACCCGGTGAAATTACTAACGTAAAACATCGCAGTGGAAGTGGCGTTACTTCCTATGGTAACGCTCTTTTCTAAGTACAGATATTTTCCAGTTATGTTGTCAATAGTTATGCTGTAAGGGAAAGTGTTGGTAATATTCACACTTACTGTACCACCTTGATAATTCGGTACAGATAGAGAGATGTTTGAGCCGTTAGATAAAATCACGTAACTACTTAAGTTTATTCCATCGACGTTTATGCGGAAAGTGACGTTTTCTTCTCCTTCACTATAAAGCTCGTAGAACCCCGTAAAGTTCGTTATATTGATGAATACCTCTTTCTCCTCAAATGGGGTGAAGTATTGCTCGGAGGAAAGAAATAGGTACTTTCCAGTAATATTTTCAATTACTATACTCTGATTGAAATCGTTGTATATGTTTAAGTAAACCCCTCTATTGTTTATGGAACTAAGATTTACCAATAGCTTTCCAGTGATCTGATTAGGAATTTTAGGCATATTTATTTTTAAATTTCCCGTTAAATTATGATAAAAAGAGGGTACTTCAATACTCAACTTGCCAGAGATATGTTTATACTCATTGGCTAACCGAGTGAGATTTTGGAGATCTATGTTGAACGAAGAAATAGAAATGTTTTTGGGTATTATATAGTTTATTTGATTAGCTATTTGCTCAGGTTGATTCACATATGTATTTATATTCGCCGGAACGTCAGCTATTATAACGTAAGCCAAGAAAAAGGCTATAGCAACAATAGCCCCAATAAGCTTTACTATATCCATAATAATACTTGTGAAAAGTCACTTAAAAGTACTTATAGTGCCTTCTTTGAGAAAAGGCTTTTAAAAGCAAACGAGGACGCCTCTTATGGAGCCTCTGGTCAGTATAGTGATTCCCACATTAAATTCGGCTAAGACCATTAGAAAGACTCTAGAGTCTATCAAGCTCTTGAATTACTCTAACGTTGAATTAATAGTAGTTGACGGTAAATCGGACGACGGTACTTTGGATATTGTTAAAGAGTACAAAGACGTTTACAACTTAAGAATCGTAATCGAGGAAAGGAGAGGTAGGGGAGTCGCTTACAACAGGGGCGTCTTGGAGAGCAAGGGTAAGTACGTCGCGTTCCTCGACAGCGACGCCGCTATAGCTACTCCGGGTTGGATAAGCGACGCGGTTAAGGTTATGGAAGCCGACGACAAGGTAGCGGTCGTTTTCACTAAGGTGTACTCACCCCCCGACTCCACGGTAATGCAGAAGGCGATAGACACCTTCCTGTGTAAGGGATTCACTACCGCTAACGGCGCCGTTTACAGACGTGATGCGGTGCTTA